>Ga0265296_1002362_pt1 | contig 19183 bp, 18 predicted proteins | sample MunlanPumphouse1_FD_189073 | JGI IMG/M metagenome (GOLD analysis project Ga0265296, IMG submission 189073) | Groundwater microbial communities from a municipal landfill in Southern Ontario, Canada - Pumphouse #1 | ecosystem: Environmental > Aquatic > Deep subsurface > Groundwater | place...
AAGGGTTTCCCAAAGAATAGCCGTACCGCTTATTCCGTCAACATCGTAATCACCATAAATTACAATTTTTTCTTTATTTTTTATTGCCAACTCAATTCTTGTGATCGATTTCTTCAGTTGCTTTTTGTCAATTCCAACACTGTCAATGGTTACGTTCTCAACTTTTGGATTTAAAAATTCCCCAATTTCCTTCTCTGTCTTAATTCCCCTATTGTCAAGAAGTGCTTTAATTATCTCTCCGTTTTTGATTTTTAATTTTTGATTTTTGATTTGATGTAGAATTTTCCACTTACTCATATTTCAAGTTGAGATTCCGAAATAAATTCGGAATGACACGAATAATCATGTTATACTATAGCAGTATGATAAAACTTATTCCAGAAGAAATTTTAAAGATTTATAAAAAACTTGGGGAGGCTAATTTTGAAGCGTATTTTGTAGGCGGATGTGTTAGGAATCTTCTTTTAAAAAGACCTATAAAAGACTGGGATATGACCACGAATGCAACTCCGCAGAATCTACTTAAAATTTTCAAAGAAGGATTTTATGATAATAAATTTGGTACAGTCGGCATACCAATAAAGACAAATAATGAGAAAAATAGAATAGTAGAGATAACTACTTTTCGCACAGAACAGGGCTTTACCGATAGAAGACACCCAGAAAAAGTATCTTGGGGAAAATCCATAGAAGAAGATCTTGCACGCCGAGATTTTACTATCAATGCTATTGCAATGCAGTGTCATCCCGAACTTGTTTCAGGATCTCAAATTAATTTAATTGATCCTTACAAGGGTCAACAAGACATTAGGGCTAAAATTATTCGGGCGGTTGGAAATCCAAAAGAAAGATTTAAGGAAGATGCGCTTCGTCTTTTAAGGGCGGCTAGAATTGCTACTGAGTTTTCTTTTTCAATCGAAGAAAATACTTGGAAAGAAATTATATCTGACGCCCCACTGATCAAGGAAATTTCAGGAGAAAGAATTAGAATTGAACTTTTGAGAATTTTAGCAAGTGAAAATGCTCATGATGGAATTATGCTTTTAAAAAACGCTGCTCTTTTAAATCATATTCTCCCCGAGCTGGTTGTTGGAATTGGGGTTTCCCAAAAAAGACCGGGCCGTCATCACACTGACGACGTATTTACCCATAATGTTTTGTCTTTAAAATTTTGTCCGTCAACAGATCCAATCGTACGATTCGCAGCTCTGCTGCATGATGTAGGAAAACCAAAAGCGATGTCAAAAGATAGGGATGATTTGGTAATTTTCCATAATCATGAGGTAACAGGAGCAAAAATCGCTGCCATTATTTGTGAAAGACTAAAGTTTTCTAAAATCGATAAGGAAAGAGTGGTTAATCTAATTAGATGGCACATGTTTGGCGTTAACGAAAATCAAACAGATTCGGCAATCAGAAGATTTATCAGAAAAATTGGCGTTCAAAATGTTAAAGATATGCTGGACATAAGAATTGCTGACAGGCTGGGAAGCGGCCGGCCGGCGGACAGCTGGAGGTTAAAACTTTTTAAAGAAAAGGTTGAAGAACAATTAAAACCGGCTAAATTTTCAATCAACGATCTTGCAATTGACGGAAATGATATTATGAAAGAATTAAAGATGAAACCCGGACCAAAAATCGGCGAGATTCTGCAAAAACTTTTCCTCGAAGTCGACGAAGACCTCTCAAAAAATAACCAAGAATTCTTGCTAAAAAGAATAAGGGGGGCTTGATTAACACCGCACAATCTCCTATAATTACTAAATTAATGAAAAGGTATTTTACATCAGAATCGGTAACCGAAGGACACCCCGATAAAATCTGCGACCAAGTTGCCGATGCCGTACTGGATGCTGTTTTAAAAGATGATCCGGATAGCGCTTGCTGCTGTGAAGTTTTTACAACTACCGGTCTTGTTCTGGTAGGAGGAGAGATTACCACCAAAACTTACGTCGATGTTCAATCAATAGTTCGCAACGTCCTAAAAGACATCGGATACACAAATGCCGATTACGGAATTGATTATAAAAGCTGCGCTGTGGTAAGCGTTATTCACGAACAAAGCAACGACATCGCTCAAGGAGAAAATCCCAAAAAAGCCCTGCATAAAGCTCAGGGCGCAGGCGATCAAGGAATGATGGTGGGCTTTGCTTGCCGCGAAACCCCTGAACTTATGCCTATTCCTATTATGCTTGCTCACAAAATGGCCAGACGCTTAGCAGAAGTGCGAAAAAAGAAAATAATTCCCTATCTTCGGCCTGATGGCAAGACTCAAGTAACCGTTGAATATGAAGATGACAAACCAGTTAGTGTTGAAACTGTTGTCGTAGCCGCTCAACACAACGATGGTATTCCCTACAGTAAAATTCGCGCGGACATTATCAAACATGTTATAAAACCCATCTGTGGCAAACTTCTTAGAAACAAAGCAAAAATTTATATTAACGAGACCGGTAAATTTGTTACCGGCGGACCACAAGGAGATACTGGAGTAACAGGACGTAAAATAATTGTTGATACTTATGGCGGAATGGCAAGACACGGCGGTGGAGCGTTTAGCGGTAAAGTTCCCAACAAGCAGGACCGAAGCGGCGCATACATGGCACGCTACATCGCTAAGAATATTGTGGCGGCAGGGCTTGCAGACAAATGTGAGCTGCAATTAGCCTACGCCATAGGCTATCCGCAACCTGTTTCAATACACGTTACTACTTTTGGGACAGGAAAAATTGATGACAGCCGCATTGAGAAAGCGATTCGCGCAGTTTTTGATATGAGTCCTGCAGGAATTATCAAAACTCTTGATCTTAGACGTCCAATCTACCGCCAGACTGCTGTGTACGGACACTTTGGAAGAAGCGATCTAAATCTTCCTTGGGAAAAAACCGATAAAGTTCAATCGCTAAAAAAATTCCTCAAATAATTTTGCGCCTCCCCTTCCTATCTGATATCATCAATTTATGGAAAGCATAGTTTTGGAAGTAAAAAATTTAACAAAAAAATTTGGAAGCTTTACTGCTGTTGATAATTTATCTTTTTCTATTAAAGACGGTGAAATTTTGGGACTCCTTGGTCCTAACGGAGCAGGAAAAACAACCACAATACAAATGCTTCTTGGCGTTATGGACCAGACAGCGGGGAATGTTTTTTATTTTAATAAACCTTTCAACAAATATCGTGAAGAGATATTGAAGCAAATAAATTTCTCCTCAACCTATATTAGTTTCCCTATGTTTTTCAATCCACTTGAAATTTTAGATATTTTCGCAAGGTTATACGAAATACCAAATAGGAAAAAACGAATAGATAAGCTCTTACATGATTTTGAAATAGATCATTTAGCAAAAATGCAATTTTTTACGCTTTCGTCGGGAGAAAGGACAAGAGTGCTTCTCGCAAAAGCTTTTATCAATTATCCTAAAATTATTCTCTTGGATGAACCAACGGCAAGTCTCGATATTGATATAGCGGTAAAGGTCAGAAAATTTCTCGAAAAAGAGAAAAAGGAATACAAAACAAGCATGTTGTTCACGTCACATAATATGAGTGAGGTTGAAGAAATGTGCGATAGGATCATAATTCTTAATCATGGCAAAATAATAGCGGAAGACGCACCAGAAAATCTCATCAAAGACATAACTAACGCTAAACTTGAATTGACAATAGAGAATGACACTAAAAGAGCTTTTGAATTTTTTACAAGGATTAAAATGTCTTTTGAGCAGGATAGGTTTAATTTTAAAATTAATATTAATGAAAAAAGGATTGCCGAATTTTTAATGTCTTTAGGAAAAGAAGGAATACAATACGAAAATATAGGCATTGAAAAACCAGATTTAGAAGATTATTTCCTACAAGCTATTAAAGGACAAAATCTATGATTAACTTTAACAGGGTAATCGCAATGATTATGCGATATACCATTAATATGCGCCATAACCTGGATAGATTAAGCGACATGTTTTACTGGCCGCTAATGGATTTGGTTTTGATGGGATTAACAGGGCTGTATTTCGCAAAAATGAATATTAACAATCCTCACGCTACAGAAATTATCTTAACAGGAGTTATATTCTGGTGGATTGTCTGGAGAGGACAATACGAAATAAGCGTAAATTTACTCTCTGAAATATGGGACAGAAATTTAGTAAACATATTTGTTGCACCGCTTAAAATTTCCGAATGGATATTATCGCTTCTAATCTTTGGGTTGTTCAAGATGATCGCAAGCTCCATTTTCTTAACATTGCTGGCATTTGTTTTATATAAATATAATGTACTCATGTATGGATTTCTTATTATTCCCATAGCTCTAAGTCTTTTAATGAGCGGATGGATCATTGGATTTATTATTGCCGGTATATTAATTTTGTTTGGACTAAAAATTCAAACTCTTGCGTGGGTAGGAGGTGCGATTTTAGCTCCGTTCTCTGCCATCTATTATCCCCTATCTATTTTGCCTGCATGGGCACAAAAGGCTGCGTTATTTGTACCATCAAGCTATATGTTTGAAGGAATGAGGGAATTTATTACAACAGGCAGCATGCCTTTTGAAAAATTTTTAATAAGCTTTGTGTTGAACATAATTTACCTGACATTGTCTATATGGTTTTTTATTGCAATGTTTAAAAAAAGCCGAAAACTAGGACTCGGAAGATTGATATAAATATGATTGATATTCGAACGGCTAATAAAAATGATTTGGAAATTATTCAAAATCTTGATCAAGAAGTTTTTGTTGATAATCAAAAGTATGATTCCGATCTTAGAATGGATTGGACGAAATCCAGTGAAGGAATAAATTATTTCACAAATTTAATTAACGATCCTGAATCATGTTGCCTAATCGCGGAAGACGCTGAAAAACCAGTCGGATATATTACAGCGGCTCCCAGAAAAATTACTTATTTCAAAACCAAGCATATTGAGATTAATGGTATAGGTGTTGCTCCAAAATATAGATCACAAGGAATAGGGTCGCTTCTTATGGAAAAATGCTTGGAATGGGCAAGAACAAAAGGTTATAAAAAAATTTATGTAAATTCGTATTTTAAAAATACAAAAGCTGTTGATTTTTATAAGAAAAATGGCTTTTCCGAAATCGACATCTGCCTACAAAGAAATATTTGATAACTTTGATTACAAACGTATAAGAATATATAATGTTAATATGCTAAAACAAAAATTAAGAGAAGAATTAAAGCAGTCAATGCTTGCCAGGACGGAGCTTAAGACTTCTGTTCTAAGAATGCTTCTTTCTGCAATAAATTATTATGAGATTCAGAAGGGCGGGGCTGGATATGAAGCAACTGATGAAGATGTATTAGCTGTCATTCAAAAAGAAGCAAAACAAAGAAAAGATTCTATTGAAGAATTTAAAAAAGCCAACCGTCCGGAACTGGTCAATAAAGAAACCAAAGAACTAGCAATGCTGCAAGTTTATCTACCTCAACAAATGAGCGAAGAGCAAATCCGCGAAATCGTCAAAACCACAATCAGCGAAATCGGCGTAACATCAGTTACGGAAATGGGAAAAGTAATGGGCGCATTAATGCCAAAAGTTAAAGGTAAAGCAGACGGCGGATTGGTTAGTAAAATCGTACGAGAATCTCTTACTTCTTAGCTTCTTTTCTCTTATCGCTTATTTCCTGCCACAAAACCAAAAGAGGACTTGCGTTGAAAATAGATGAATAAGTTCCGATGACTATCCCACTTAATAAGGCTACTACAAACCACCTGATGCTTTCTCCTCCAAATAAAAGCAATGCGATTAAAATCAAAACAACAGTTAAGGAAGTATTCAAAGATCTGTCTATGGTTTGCAATATTGAAGCATTAACAGTTTTGGAAAAATCAGCTCCTCCCATTTTTTTAAGATTTTCCCTGATTCTATCAAAAACAACAATGGTATCATGAACTGAAAAGCCAATAATTGTTAAGATTGCCGTAACAAAAAGAGAGTCTATCTCAACGTTAAGAAAATGTCCTAAAATTGCAAAAATCCCAATTACCACCAACACGTTATAAATAAGTGCAACAATTGCACAGATTCCAAACCGGAGACTGCTTGTAGGCTTTGGAACTTGCCTAAAAGACCAAGTAATATAGAGAATAATAAGAGCTGACGCTATTCCTACAGCCTTTAAAGCATTAAGAGCTGTTTCTTGCCCTATTACAGGGCCTATTGTCTCAAATTCCTGCTCTTTGATATCTTTGAATTCTTTTAATAAAACGCTTATGAATTTATTGTTTTGATTTTGATCCATCGGAGATGTTCTAACGAAAATCAGCTTATTTGTTTTCTCAATACTTGCAACTTTTATTTTTCCCGCTTTCAAAATCTCATCAACTGCCTGAACCTGATTGCTATCAACAGCATTATTAAAAGACAATGTCAATCGGGAACCACCGGTAAAATCAATCGAAAGATTAAGTCCCCATAGAAAAATTGCAACAATTCCTGGAATTATTACCAATAAAGATAAACTGAAATACCAATTTTTATGCCCAATAATATTCATATTATTTGTAAATTGTTCTTAAGAATGTTCTGGTTACAACTATTGCCGAGAACATAGAAACTAAAACTCCAATTGCCAATGTTAAAGCAAATCCCCTAACCGAACCTGTTCCAAATTGATATAAGACAAAACAGGTTATAAGACTTGCGATATTGGAATCCCGAATGGATGTCCATGCTCTAGAAAATCCCAGATCCAATGCCTCATGCCATGACCGGCCAGCCCTTCTTTCTTCCTTCATTCGTTCAAAGATTAAAATATTTGCATCAACTGCCATACCAATTGACAAGATAAATCCTGCTATTCCTGAGAGGGTAAGTGTTATTGCGTATGGAGTAATACTGCTAATCTTAAGAATTGAAACAACCAACAACGTGTAAATTATTAGAGCTATACTTGCTATAATTCCAAGCCTTCCATACAAAACAGTCATAAAAATAACTATTATGATAATTCCCAAACCGCCTGCGAAAAGACTTTTCAACAAAGATTCACTTCCCAAAGTCGCATCCACACCATGCTGTTGCAAATATAGGAGAGGCACAGGCAACGCCCCTGCATTAAGAGATCTGCTTAGGGCATTCGCGGACTGCGTGGTAAATCCTCCAGTTATAACAGCATCTCCTGTCAATATGGGTTGATTCACGCGAGGAGCCTCAATAACTTGATTATCCAAAGAAATTGCAACGATTTTCCCAACATTTCGAGATGTAATATCTGCAAATTTTTTTGCACCTGTTGATGTAAATTTTAATTGAACTTGTGGCTTACCGCTACTTGAATCAAAACCAACGCTGGTTTCCTTGAGGTCTGCGCCACCAAGATTTGTTTTATTTGGGTACGTACCTAAAACTAGCAAAACACTTGGAGGATATACAACTTGCGCAGATTGAGTTGATATAAAATCTAAATATTCCTGCTGATTTTTAAATAGAACTGCAGAGCTCGATGCAGTTTGCTCCCAAAAAGAAAGTTGTGCGGTTGTCCCAATTATGGTTTTTGCCTGATCAATATTAACGCCTGGCAATTCTACGATTACGCGATAATCATTTCCGCTAACCGCTGTTTGAACAATTGGCTCTGACACTCCAAAGTAGTTTGTCCTTTGGTCTATTACTGTTTTTACAGCTTCCAAAGCTTTGCCTCTTTGATTCTCATCCAAACTTTTCATATCCGCCTTAAGAGTAAGGCTCGTACCGCCTGCGAGATCTAATCCTTTTTTAAAAGAAAGATTCTTTGTGAAAGAAAAAAAACCTTCCGAAGGAAGATTAATTAAAACTGCTGAAATTGTTAGCAGAATAATAAACCAAAGAAGTGATCGAGGACTCTTTTTCATGCCAGCATGCTTTCCTCATCCCCATAGAGCACAACTCTGGATCCTAAGAGAACGGACAGTATAAATGGGTCTCTTTTTTTCTTTCTGAATGAAAATTCTTCTTCTGTCATTACCGTATAATTAATCTCTCTCCCCAATCTTCTTTCTTCATCCCTTATTAAAACCGCCAACTCTGGTAACACAATTGTCCCAACAATGATAAAATCAACATCTGTCGGCCCTTTTTCCATTCTTCTTGCAAATTTTCCCGAAAACATTGCATATTTTATGCGACCGATCTTAACTCGGTTTTTTAATATTGCATCCCCCAAACCCGTTATTTTTGAACCCATTCTTAGAAGGTCAAAATAGAAAGGATAGTTTTTGGATAATGAATAATATACTCTATTGGCACGGGGTTCCCGAGTTAAAATTCCCTTCTTTTCTAAAAACAAAAGCTCACGTCTTACCGCATTGATCTCATCCCCAGTCCTTCTTACCAATTCTCTAACGTGAAACATTTCTGAAGGTTGCGCCAACAGAACGCTCAAGAGCTTTATTCTAGATTGAGATGTGATTAAATCAGCTAACATAAATTCTTGCCCTGATTATATACCCCTTTGCTTTCAAAATGCAAATAAGTATAATGCCCAACGAAGCAATTATTTCAGCAAATTGAGCAGTTTTAATAATCTAATTATCTTTTTGAAAGCTACGGTAGGTATACGCCAAATTTTTGAAATAATTGCGTAGTGGCATACATCATTTAACAGTCAATATTCCATCCGTGGGCAGAATTTCGAACCAAATTGTTCCTTTGTCAAGTTTTATAGGTGACCCCGCGTTATCAAAAAGCAGTGTTCTGGCTATCCTACTGTCTTTTCTCCAAGTGCCTACAATCTGTTTTCCGTCCATAAAAATATTTGCACGCCCTACTCCTTTTGTCTTATATAATAAATGTTGATTATTTTCATACCCATCGTTTGCGTGAGTCTGAATCATCGTTAGCACTACTATATTTTTTGCAGTCAATTGTTTATTGTTATTTCTGTCGATATGCGCAACTCCTCCGTTATTTCTCTTATATATATTTGCAATTGGTTCATATATCCAATCTACAGCATAAGCTGAATCTGTTGTCCAAAATTCCAAATGAATTGTTTGGGCAGAGGACCTCTGAGATGTTGGAGCATCCTCTTTAAAACTATATTGAACAAAACCCGTTGTCCATGAAACCCCATCCTCGTCTGCAACTGTTAATTTCCTTGAAGTTGCGGCAAATTGCAAAAGTTTTTCCGTTGTTGAATACATTGTATGTTCTGTTGCTGCTGGATGCCCTAACCTATCATAATCTCTCCAAAATGTTGGAAAACCAATAGAGAATTGGTTCATGTCATTGACTTCTGCCCAACCATAATCTTCAATTTGACTCAATGCATCTGCCGGACCGTCTTGATTGGCTCCTCCAACATGAACATACAAAGGACTCGTTCCGTATTCTGAAACAAAATCCAAAAAGTATGTACGGGCACTTCTGATCGGACCAACTTCTTCAGCGGATTGACAATAAAACATCGACAGGAGACGAGTTATTCCGCCTTCTGCGACTATCTCATAAACTACGTCGGCAGAAGAAAGCCCCGATTGAGGACGTGCCTCACTATGATTTTCTACCATTATTCCAACAGGTCTATGTTTTTCCCACCAATCTCTCTGTTGCTTTGAGTAAAGCGTTCCATTCATTGGACATGGTTCTGTTTTGGGAAGAGTATCGTCAAAAGCGAGTTTGCTTGATGTTCCGGCTGTAGGGGCTGAAGTTTTAACGTTAGAAGCTGTTGAACTTCCCGAAAAAAATATATACGATGCACCAGTAGAAATTAAATAAATAATTACAACTAGTACGACTCTTAATAGTCTATTTTTGCTCATATCTTCTAAGATTTTGCTTCCTTAAGAGCTTTCTTCTCTTCATCAGATAACTCATGTCCCAATGATTTGCCTTTTATAACTCTTTTTGCATACCATCTCGTTCCCGAACGGGCATACAAACCAGATATTATAACCCCAGTATCGTTCCCATCAACCAAAGACAGGATAAAACTTTGATCGCCTCCAGTATCTTTAAAAGGATTAAAACGAACCAAACCTATTTTTTGAATATGTAAAAAGCCTTCTTTCTGTATTTTATCACAATATAATTTTAAATTATCAATATCTTTTTTGGCAATATTTACATCACTTAAAAGAGCTTCCATAATCGATTTAAAATTTCTTTCCTTCAGCCCCTGACTTAATTTATTGTAATGAGATAAAGCCTTCCAGAGAAAAAATGAAATGGTGAAAAGCCATAAAATAATTATTGAAAAAGTTAAGAGGATGAAATTGGACATCATAGATATTGATATATCTTAGCCTCTTGACAGGCTCGTGTCAATAGTGTAGTCTTTTGCTAATATGCAGCATAAGCATAAAAAAACTCGTAAAGAAAAAATTATTGCAGATTATCGTCATCAGGTTTATATTTTGAAAAATAGAGATATACCCCTTAATACCCCTACTCCCACCATAGCGGTTAGTGAAAATTCTTATTTCAATACACATATCCTCAAAGATGTTTTCAAAACAGGGATATTATCATCCTCTATTATTGCGGCACAAATAATTCTCTTCTTTCTCCTTAAGAAACATATAATAACGCTGCCAATGCTTAAGTATTGATTGGCGAAGCCCCACTTTGTCCGCCAAGGCGGACTTCGAGGGGTGAAAGGGGGTGAAAAGAAATATGGCATCAATGTATTGCGTAAAATGCAGAGCAAAGAGAGAAGATCCAAGCGCTCAAGCAGTTACAATGAAAAACGGTAAACCGGCAATGAAGGGCAAATGCCCAGTCTGTGGAACAGGAATGTACAGAATTGGCAAGGCCTAATTTGTTATACCCCTTTGCTTTCAAAATGCAAGGGTATAATACCTAACGAAGCCCCGCTCAGCGGGGCGGAGTGGTATAGGAATACTTTTCTTGATGGATTAAAATTCTTCAAGAACTAAGAAAAAGCCCCGTATTCTTACGGGGTTTTTTTGGAAACTACTCTCCTGCGTAATGTTCTAGTTTGAAGACTTTGACAACTGAGATATCCCATTCTCCTACGATTTCCGCCCGCCCAAACCCCGCTATTTCCCATAAAGGATTTCCCAAAGGACGACAATCGGCAGATTCACAAACAATAAGAAGCTGATCGGTTACGGTCGCTCTTTGGGAATCTATTTTTTCATTTTCAATTACAATCGGATCTTTTCCCCAAACTTTGAAAAAATACCTATATGCATGATCAGAATTTCCTCCCGTAATAAGGGCAAAATTGAAAGGCTCATTATCAGTCTTTTCAAGTACAAATTTAGAAATTTCTTTTGCTTGATTTAATTGTTGATTAGCAGGGTATTTATAGGGAGGTGTTAGGCTGTTAAGCCAAACTAAAATTAACAATATCGACATACTTAAAATTTTTCCTATTTTATCCAGCACCTTTTTAAAACCCTGAGATTTGTTGCTTAATACTTCGTGGGAAAATGTGCTGGATTTATTTGTCCAAATACCTTTTAAAAAAACTCCAACAATTAAAAAAGGCAATGGAAACATGAACCCAAAATAGTAATCGTAAATGGACTTTTTATAAAATCCGAAAAGTCCAATTCCAATAATAAGCCACACCAGAAGCAAACTAATCTTCGAAAAATCTGAAGATTTTAACTTGTATGATTTTAAAAACTTAAATAACAAAAATCCAATGATTACTATACCTAAACCCAAAGTAAAAGTTCGCCATAAATTTACATTCGAATCAAGCCATGAGGGAATCTTTTCAGGAGATGGAAAATTCGTAACAAGTCTCCCAAAAATTCTAAAGAATACATCATTAATTATTTCAAAAAAATTACTCTCCCCGCTTACTTGCTGAGGCGTAAAAATGAAATTAAATATACTTATTATATTTTTAAACCCATGACGAACCTCAAAGGCTAAGAATGGAAGCCACCCGACAATAAAACCCAAAAAAATGTAAACATATTGCTTTATAAGCTTTGTAAGGAAATTTTTCCTTGATAAAACATAGTTATTTAATAAAATATATACTGCAATTACAACTCCCAAAAATAAAGTCAAATAATGAAGTTGCATTGTAATTCCAAAAAGAAATCCTGATAAAATAAAAAGTTTAACGCTATTTTTTCTAATAGCTTTATAAACAAGATAGAGAGTTAGTAAAGAGAAAAAAGGCATCAGATTTGGATTCCAGGAAGATCTTGAATAGGTAACCACCAGAGGAGAAATTGCATATAATCCTGCTGCTATAAGGCCAACTGAAACTCCGAAGAACTCTTTTCCAACTTTATAAATAAGCCAAACCGTTACAATCCCAAAGAACGCAATCATTACCGCAGGTCCAACGGGATTGTAATTGAAAAGCCAAAGAAACGGCACCATAAAATAATAGTAAATTGGTCCTAAAAAGAATCCTCCGACTGATGCCGTAGGCCCCAGCAATGTTAAGTCTCCATGCAATATTTTATAAACGACCAGAACGTCTCTACCCTCGTCTCCTAAAAAAGTCATATACATATCAATACTATAAAACCTGTAAAAAGAGGCTATAATAAGAATTACAAGTATTAATAAATTTTGACTATAAATTAAAGATTTGAAAAACAAAGTGATTTTTTTCATTTATGAGGTATTTTTCTCCAAATTACGAATCTGTACATTGTAAAGTTATAAATTAAAAGCACTCCTGTTCCAAAAACAAAATACACATAAGGAAGCGGGAATTGTCTTCCAAATAATATTTCTCCTAGTTGAATTAGCCCAGATTGAATAAAAAAAACTCCCATATTTGAAGTGGCAAAAAATACAATCATTTTGCCGATGTAGGGAAATAAACCTTTGGATTTTTCTTTTTTAAATGTCCATAAATTATTTAAGTTATAATTTGAAAAAATTGCTAATTGTGCAGATATTAAATTAGAAAGACCCAAGGGAAATACCGTAGCATTTATAATTGCCCTATAAACAATTAACTGAATTACAAATCCTGTTCCCCCAACAACCAAAAATTTTCCAAACTTCCCAAAAACTAACTCTTTAATCCTTGAGAAAACTACATACTTAACTACATCTGCTATGTAACCTAATGGGGCAATTTTCGAATTACCCAAAGTCCTATCACCAAAATGAAACGGGACTTCTCCAATCTTAAATCCGTCTCTTACGGCTTTATGCAGAAAGGAAATCTGAAATATATACCCTCTGTAATTATCTAACTTGGGTTTTTCCTTGAGAAAAACCTCTTTTTTTAAAGCTCGATATCCGCTTGTCCAATCATGTATGGAAAATTTTGTAAAAATAGTCCTGACAAAAATATTAGCAACAACTGAAAATATTTTTCGGATTAGGGGCCAATTTTCCGGAATCGAACCACCATCGCTATACCGATTCCCCACAACCATATCACATCCATCTTCAATTTTCTTTATAAATTCAGGAATTTTGTATGGATCGTGCTGTAAATCAGCATCTATTTCAAACATTACATCGGCGCCTAATCTCTCAACCGCATATGTCATTCCCCTAACATAAGCTGCTCCCAACCCGTTCCTTGTACCACTTGAAATACTGATATTTTTCCATTTTTCCATCAGCTTTCTTACCTCTGCACCTGTCCCATCAGGAGAATTGTCATCAGCAACCAGAATATGCATCTCGTGATTTTTGATCTTTGGAAAAACTTTTTCTTCAAGAATCGTAATCAATCGTTCAATATTGCCTTTTTCGTTGTACGTCGCGGGGATGATAACTATTTTCATGCCACTTCGCTTATCCTTTCTTTCAATAATATTTTTATAATACTCATATTTGATCTATTTTATACCTCTTATTCAAGCTTCGAGGCATGACCCTTCCGAAGTTTTAACGAAGGAGAGTCATATACTTCTAAAATATCCTATCGTTTTCCTCAACCCTTCTTCAGTTACAACTTTGGGTTCCCAACCTAGGATTTTTTTTGCACGAGAAATATCTGGCTTTCTGGTTTTCGGATCATCAACAGGCAAATCTTCAAAGACAATTTCAGACCTTGAATTAGTCAGATTTTTAATAAGCTTTGCGATATCCAAAATACTTCGCTCATCTGGATTACCTAAATTAAAAACTTCTCCTTTAGTATTCGCTATAAACATTGTTAGTTTTATTCCAGAAACCATATCGTCAACATAACAAAGACTTCTTGTTTGAGTACCTTTTCCATAAACTGTAATAGGCTTATCTCTTATTGCCTGGTTAATAAAATTAGATACAACTCTTCCATCATCTACTTGCATTATCGGCCCATATGTATTAAAAATACGAATAATGCGAGCATCTAAATCGTATTTCCGTACGTATCCAAATGTAATTGCTTCCCCAAATCTTTTTCCCTCATCGTACACAGACCTTACCCCATTTGGATTTACATTACCAAAATAATCTTCTTTTTGAGGAGACATTGTGGGATCTCCATAGACTTCTGAAGAAGAAGCATATAGAAATTGAGCATTAAATTGACGAGCTAGTTCCAAAAGATTACATGTTCCCTGCGAATTAACGAGTAAAGTTTCTATTGGATGGTTAATATAGCTTTTTGCACTTTTCTGATTTGGAGATGCAGGACTTGCTAAATGAAAAATATAATTCAAATTTTGACCCAAATTTTTAATTGGCTGTATAATATCGTGCTTTATTAATGTAAACTTGGGATTTTTTAGAAGATTTTTTAGATTATTCCTGTCGCTAGTTATGAAATTATCAACACAGATAACTTTATAATTATCTCTTAACAAGCTCTTGCATAAGTGAGACCCAATAAATCCTGCCCCTCCGGCAACCAAAACAGTCTGCATAACATTATTTTGCTTTTCCCTCTATTACCAAATCTGCTTTAACCATCATTTCCACCAATTTTTTAAAGCTGATTTTTTGTTTCCAACCTAAAACTCTTCTTGCTTTCGTAGCATCTCCAATTAAATAATCAACTTCCGCAGGCCGCATATGAGAAGATTTATTTGATATTACATGCTCACTCCAATCCGAAATTCCAACTGACTTAAATGCCACATCTAGAAAATCTCTTACGCTATGATTTTCTCCTGTTGCAACCACATAATCATCTGCCTTAGCTTGCTGTAGCATAAGCCACATTGCCTCAACATAATCGCCTGAAAATCCCCAGTCTCGTTTTGGATCTAATGCTCCAAGCTCAAGATACTTCTGCTTACCCAAACTAATTCTCGCTACAGCATTACTTATTTTTCTAGTTACAAACTCCAAACCTCTCCTCGGAGATTCGTGGTTAAAAAGAATTCCTGAAACTGCAAACATACCATAACTTTCTCTATAATTTACAGTTATATAATGACCATAAGCTTTAGCGACTCCGTAAGGGCTTCTTGGGTGAAATCTTGTAGTTTCCTTCTGCGGAGTTTCCGTTACTTTACCGAACATTTCCGAAGATGATGCTTGATAAAACTTTATTTTCGGATTTACATTCCTAATTGCCTCAAGAAGCCTCGTTACCCCCAAAGCTGTAAATTCTCCTGTCAAAACTGGTTGATTCCAAGAGGTTTGAACAAAAGATTGAGCGGCTAAATTATAAACCTCATCCGGTTGTGCCTCCATGAGGGCAGACGATAATGATCCTTGATCTAACAAATCTCCTTGTAGAATTGTGATCCTATCTTGAATATGTTTTATTCTTTCGTTATTAACTGTGCTTGATCTTCTTGTTGTTCCAAAAACTTTATATCCCTTGGTAAGCAAAAATTCCGCAAGATATGAGGCGTCTTGTCCCGTAATTCCCGTTATTAAAGCTTTTTTCATAAAAGTAGATATCTCATTTTAAATTATATTTCGCCAATAGTCCAGAGTATCTTTAAGCGTTGTTTCCATAGGGATTTGAGGCTCCCAACCTGTAAGCTCTGTGAATTTGTTGGCATCACATATCAAATCTGGATTGTCGCTTGGCCTAAATAAAGCCTCGTCTTTTTCTATTCTTATCTTAGAGGAAGACATGGAGACCAATTTGTTCAAAATATCGGATATTTTATAGGAGATACCTGATCCTATGTTATATACCTCTCCGTATTTTCCTTTTTCAATCGCAAGAATATAGGCGCGAACTATATCTTTAACATTTGTAAAATCCCTTTTTGTTTCTAGATTTCCAACACGCAGAACTGACTCTCTTTTGTCTTTTTCTATTTCTACAATTTGTTTCGCAAAGGAAGAAACAACAAAATTCGGAGATTGTCTAGGTCCAATGTGATTAAATGGCCTAACTCTTACTATTTTGAGGTTGTAAGATAGGAAATATGTCAGTCCCAAAAAGTCTTGCGCAATTTTAGACACGCTATATGGATTTGTTGGCATAAGCGGAGTTTCTTCATCAATAGGCAAGTCTTCTTTCTTAACTATTCCATAAATTTCTCCCGAAGAAACAATTAAAATTTTAGTGTCCAATAAGTTATTCTTTCTTACCGCTTCCATTAAATTAATTTGTAGGGAAATGTTATTTGTAAGGGTTTCTGTTGGGTTTTTGAAACTATCAGCGGGGGAAGTTAAGGCAGCCAAATGAAAAATTACATCGGGAGACACATCTTTAATAATTTTAAAAACGCTTTTTTCCTCAGATAAATCTGCCTTTATCAAATTTAGCTTTTTTTTTATTCCATTTACGTTTTTTAAGCTATCTTCAATTAGGTATGTTCCGCTGACTTCATACCTATTAGCTGAAATAAGATGTTGCGCTAGATAGCTTCCAGCAAAACCCGTAATTCCCGTGATTAAGGCCTTCATCTACCAACTCCTGTATATCTGAAACCCATTTCCCTTAAATCTTGAGGATTATAAATATTTCTTCCATCTAAAATAACTGGTTTTTTCATGTACTTTTTTATTTTCCCCAAATCAAGTTGCCTAAATTCATTCCACTCGGTCATTATAATCAAGATGTCGCAATCTTTAGCAACAGAATATGAATCGGGTTGAAAATCGACATTTTTAAGAATTCTTTTCGCGTTACTCATTGAGATAGGATCATAAGCTTTTATCCTTGCTCCTTCCGCATGAAGACTATTTACAACAATTATTGAAGGGGCATCTCTCATATCATCCGTATCAGGCTTGAAAGATAAACCGAGTATTCCAATAGTCTTTCCTTTTACCTTCCCGCCTAACAAATTCTTAGCTTTTTCAACTATATTCAGTGTTGCCTGTTGATTAATTTCCTCAACATCTTTAAGGAGAGAAAAATTGTATCCCGCTTTTCTTGCAATTGCTATCATGGCTTTCACATCTTTTGGAAAACAGGACCCCCCGTATCCTGCTCCGGCAAACAAGAATTGACTACCAACTCTCTGATCAAGTCCGACCGCTTCCAAGACTTTTAATCCATCTGCACCGGTTAGCTCTGATAGATGGGCAATCGCGTTAGCATAAGATATTTTTGTGGCAAGAAATGAATTAGCTGCATATTTAATCATTTCTGCAGTTTCAATATTAGTTAACACATAATTTCCATCAATAGACTTATGAAGTTCAACCAATAATTTCTCCGCAGGTTTTGAGTCTGTGCCTATTACAATTCTATCAGGATGAAACGTATCTGATATAGCTTGTCCTTCTCTTAAGAATTCCGGAATAGATGCAACATCAAATGTCGCTTTTTCGGGTTTTGCTGCATTGATTATTTCTTTTACTATCCTATTTGTTCCAACCGGTACTGTACTTTTTGTCACAACAACCGTATATCCATCCAAATTCTCTCCGATTTTCTTGGCAACTTCAAAAACAACCGATAAATCAGCTTCGCCTGTTGGTTTTGAAGGGGTACCAACTGCTATAAAAACTGCTTTCGAATTTAAAATGGATTCCTTATAATCCAAAGTGAATAATAATCTTTTTGCCTTTACGTTTCTTTTGACAATTTCTTCAAGCCCTGGTTCATAAATAGGCAATATGCCTTTTTTAAGATTTTCTATCTTTTCCCTTGTATGCCCGATAACCCAAACTGTATTCCCCAGTTCTGCGAAAACAGAAGCCGTTACGAGACCTACATATCCATGCCCTACAAAAGTAATCGTCATAAAAAATTAAAAATAAAAAATAAAATTTCAAAAATCTATTTTAGATTTGATCTTTGATTTTTTATCTCTCTTAAACCTTCTTCAAATGTTCTCATTCTAATTCCCAATCTTCTTATTTTATCATTTTTCATTGCCAATTGAAAAGATCTTTGCGCTCTATCTTTAAAAAACTCTTTTCTTGTAGTTCTTGCTATTAAGTCTTGATCAAAATCGAAAGTTTTTGCAATCAACAAGGCCGCAGCATATGGCGTTAAACATTGACTTCCTACAACATGGAAAATACCCTGAGAATTATTTTTAATAAGGGCATCAATTGCAAATGCAATATCATCAATAAATGTTGGTGTAAAAATATGATCGACAACTGCGACTACAGCAAGTCCTTCCTTTAAACGCTTTAGAATCGCGCGGGCAAAATCCAACTTTTCAAATGCTGATCTGTAAGGAGAATCAATCCGGGCAATTATCCAAGGATATTCTAAATCTTGAACGATTTTTTCTCCCTCATATTTTGTTTGCGCATACCAACCGAGTGGGTTCGGAGCATCATCCTCCGAATAGGTTTCTTTTGTTCCATCAAAAACAAAAGCCGTAGAGATATAAATTAATTTTTTATTTGAATTTGAACAAGCATCTGCCACATTTCGCGTTCCCTCAACATTTATTTTCCAGGCTTGTCCTTCTTTTCCCAATATTTTATCCTTTTCGCATCCATCAACATCGGTTTTTGCTGCCAAATGAAGAACAATTTGAGCATCAGAATTATTAATTCTCTCTAGAATACTATTTCTATCCGCAATGTCCACTCCCGTACTGATGCTGAGATTTTCAAATTCGTATTTATCTCTTAATAGTTCAACAATTCTTGATCCGACAAGCCCATCTAATCCCGTTCCCAAAATCTTCATAGTTCGAATTCCTCACTATGACCCTGAGCTTGTCGAATGGGTCATAATTTTCCATATTGTTCTTTGTAGTATTTTTGATAGGAGCCATCCTTGACATCTCTCCACCATTTCTCATTTTCTTCATACCATATAACAGTTTTTTCGAGCCATTCGTCAAAATCATGAAGCGGCTTCCATCCCAATTCGTTTTTAATCTTTGACCAATCAACAGCGTAGCGGCGGTCATGCCCAAGCCGATCCTTAACGTGCTCTATAAAACTTTCATCTTTTCA
>Ga0265296_1002363_pt1 | contig 19181 bp, 22 predicted proteins | sample MunlanPumphouse1_FD_189073 | JGI IMG/M metagenome (GOLD analysis project Ga0265296, IMG submission 189073) | Groundwater microbial communities from a municipal landfill in Southern Ontario, Canada - Pumphouse #1 | ecosystem: Environmental > Aquatic > Deep subsurface > Groundwater | place...
TCAAGATAAATTTCAAAAATGCCTCGTAAAATTCCAATTTGTATTTTAATCGATGAGGGCCTTGTCCGCCGTTCGGGAAATAACCACTAATTAGTACAAAGTTCTTCAAGTTCATAAAGTTTTTAAAGTGGGCAACGATTATTCGCCCCTCTTCATCGAATCTTTCAATTCCTATTCCATACTCAACCTTATCTGGTTTTGTTTTAGAATAAATTGCTACGCCACTATATCCCTTTTTTAATTTGGAATGTGAAAAATAAGAAAAATATCCAGGAACATTTCGTGTTTCCTCTGTGAGTTGTTCTGGTTCCGCTTTTGTTTCTTGCAAACACAAAATATCCGGCTTCTCTTCTTCAAACAGCGGTATAAAAAAACCTTGTTTAGCCGTGGCCCGTAAACCGTTTGTATTCCATGAAACTATTTTCATAATGATATATTAACATAAACTTATGAAACTAATATTTTTATTTTTTATTGTGAAACTTTTTGTGCACTTCTAACAATTGTTTGTCGGTCACGTGAGTGTAAATTTGGGTAGTAGAAATATTTGAATGTCCAAGCATCATCTGAACAGAACGAATATCTGCCCCATTTTGTAATAAATCTGTAGCAAAACAATGTCTAATAATATGAGGAGTGACCTTTTTTGAAATGCCAGCCTTGATAGCGTAGTATTTAACAATTCTTTCTATCGTCCTTTTTGTTACGCCGAGGCTTTCCCCTTTTTTAGACATGGTTTTTGAAACATTTTTCCCGGTCTTTATAAACAGAGCATTGTCCATATCTTTTCTTTTGAATAAATATTCTTGCAGTATTTTTTTTGCCGTCTCGGAGACAAAAACTATTCGGATCTTTCCGCCTTTTCCCCGGATGGAAATTTCATCCGAGTGCAGATCGATGTCTCGGGTAAGAGAGCATAATTCCGAAACTCTTAATCCGGTGGAAAAAAGCAATTCTAAAATAGCCCGGTCGCGCAGGTCTTTTAATTCGTTTCCTTCTGGGGCTTTCATTAGTCTTTCCAGTTCTTCGTTGGTTATCAAATCAAGAGATCTCTCTGTTATCTTTGCCAGTTCAATTCTTTCTGCCGGCAAAGTTTTTATTCCCTGTCGTGCCATATACTTAAGAAACGCGCGGATAGAAATCAAATAATAATTTTGAGTTTTTCTACTTAAGGTTTCGTTTGGTTTGCCTAAATTTTTTAACGGTTGACGATTGAGCCAAAGGCGGAATTCTCGTACCGTATTATCATTTATATTTGCTGGATTATCATTTTTTATAAAATCCAAGAAGCGAGAAAGATAATGGTCATAATTACTGACTGTATTAAGCGACCGCCCTTTTTCTATTTCTATATATTCTAGAAATTGAGTTTTAAGTTGCTTTAGAGATGTCATAAGGTAATTGTAGCAAATATTGTGCGACATGCTATGGGGGTTGTAATTTTTTCAGCTTCATGCTAATGTAAAGGGATGTTAACTACAAAAAAGAAACAAGCAATTATAAAGAAAAACCAGATTCACGAGAAAGATACTGGCTCTTCTGAAGTACAGGTGGCTGTTTTGTCTACCCAAATAGAAGAACTAGCAAAACATTTAAAGAAACATAAAAAAGACAATACTTCTCGCCGAGGGCTTATAAAAATGGTGGCTGATAGACGAAATCATTTGAAATATTTGGAACGTAAAGATAAGACTCGTTACAATGCACTGATGAAGAAGATGAATCTCGCCTAGTTTTTTGCTATAATCTATTTATGACTGTTATTAAACATAAAGAGCAGAGGGTGGGGGTTTTTATTGATACTCAAAATCTATATCATTCTGCCCGCAATTTATATAATGCCAGGGTCAATTTTGGCGCGGTTTTAAAAGAAGTAGTAGCAGGTAGAAAACTTGTTCGCGCTGTAGCTTATGTAATTACCACAGAAGCTGGCGACGAGAAGAATTTTTTTGAAGCTTTAACCAAACTTGGTATTGAAACCAAAACGAAAGATTTGCAAGTTTTTCATACTGGCACTAAAAAAGGAGATTGGGATGTTGGCCTAACTGTTGATGTGATGAGAATGGCTAGTCGTTTGGATGCGGTTATCATAATTTCTGGAGACGGGGACTTTATTCCACTGGTTGAATATATGAAAAATCACACCGGCACACAAGTGGAAGTCGCTTCTTTTGGTAAATCAACTTCCAGTAAGCTTCGTGAAGCGGCAGACGATTTTATTGATCTTTCTTTGAACCCAAAGAAGTATTTAATAGGCATGAAGTAGTGTATTGACATTGTCATTACATAGGTATATGATTGATAATGTGAATACAACAATACAAATTAGAATAGATTCACCTACAAAGATAAAAGCCCAGAAAGCCTTTAGGGGTATGGGGTTAGATTTGTCTTCGGGGATTAAATATCTTTTGACTCAAGTAAGTGATCCCAAAAATACTAATTATATTTGTCCTTTTGGTTTTATGCATAAATACACTCCCGAGATGCTTGCAAAATATGAAAAAGAAGCAAAATGGGCATTAAAACATAGCAAAAGATATTCTTCTACAAAAAAAATGTTTGATGATATTATGTCCGGAAAATAGATATGTATCATAAATATTACACAAAACGATTTCAAAAATCCTTAAAGAAAATAATTCGTTCTGGTAAAATTGAAAGGGAAGAAGTTGAATTTGTTGTAAATATTTTAGCTTCTGGACGCAAACTTACTTCAGAATACCAAGACCATCTTTTGCACGGGAGATTCAATGGTTTTCGTGAATGTCATATAAAATCAGATCTTCTATTAATATATTATATAAAAAATCAAGAACTTGTTTTGGTTTTATTTGACATAGGCACTCATTCAGAACTTTTTTAGATGTTTTACCTAAACTATGTTAGAATGACAGTAATTTATTAATTAACTTAAGTTCGCCTTTAGATAGAGATAGTGTCTCACTTTATTGTGAAACAATACTTTATTCTGAAGGGGAGCTAGTAAAAATATGAAGAAAAAAGAGTATTCAGTTGAGATTGGCGGTAAAACATTAATCGCTATTTTCTCAGATTTAACAGAACAAGCGCATGGTTCGGTAATTTTAAAATATGGCGAGACGATTGTGTTGGCCACTGTTTGTATGTCTAAAGATAAACAAGAAGGCTTGGGGTTTTTTAATTTGACAGTGGATTATATAGAGAGGTTTTACGCTACTGGGAAAATTTTAGGGTCTCGTTTTATGCACAGAGAAGGCAGGCCGTCAGAAGATGCAATACTTGCTAGCCGGGTTATTGATAGAACACTCCGCCCTCTTTTCGATCAATCAATTCGTCATGCTGTGCAAGTGATTGTTACGGTTATATCTTTAGATGTGGATGATCCTACTATATTAGCAATCAATGCTGCATCACTTGCTTTGGCTGTGTCGGATATTCCTTGGAATGGACCAGTGGGTGCTGTACGCATTGGAAAATATGCAGATGAAGATTTAAAAATAAACCCGCACACTAATTTTAGTGTGCGGGTAAATCCATCACAAGCGTTACATTTGGATGATACCCAATATAAATATGACCTGACCATTTGCGGGAAAGACGGCAATATAAATATGATCGAGGCCTCGGCTCATGAAACAAAAGAGGAAGAGTTGGAAGAAGCATTCAAAAAAGCTAGTGAAGAAATAGCCAAATTAGAAAATTTTCAGAAAAAAATAGTGGCAGAAATAGGTGTTCCTAAAAAAGTGATAGAAAAAGAAAAAGTATCGGAAGAATCGGTAAAATTGTTTAATGAAAATATTTTGCCCAAAATAGAGAATGCTATTTTTTCAGGATCTGGCAAAAAAGAAATAGATGATTTACATAATGTTTGGAATAGAATGGCAAAGGAAAAATATCCGGACCGAGACGATTTTGTGGTGGAAGATAGTCTCTTTGACGAAACGGAAAACAAAATATTACATGAGAAGGCGATAAATAATAACAAGCGTGCTGATGGCAGAGCAATGGATGGACTTCGTGATCTGTATGTCCAAGCTGGAGGAGTTTCTTCAATTTTACATGGTAGTGGAATTTTTTATCGCGGAGGAACACACGTACTTTCCGTGCTTACTCTTGGCGGTCCTGAAGAAAGACTTTTAGTGGATGGTATGGAAGCTAAAGAAGAAAAAAGATTTATGCACCATTATAATTTTCCGCCTTATTCAAGCGGAGAAGTAGGTCGCATAGGCAGTGCTAATCGCAGAGAAATCGGCCATGGCGCCCTGGCTGAAAAAGCGCTGGCTATGGTCTTGCCGAGCGTAGAAGAATTTCCTTATACTATGCGTTTGGTTTCTGAATCAATGGCCTCGAATGGTTCCACTTCCCAAGCTTCAATCTGCGCCTCTACTCTGGCCTTAATGGACGGAGGGGTACCAATCAAAGCACCAGTGGCTGGTATTGCTATGGGGTTGATGTATGAAAGTGATGATAAATATAAAATTTTGACTGATATACAAGGACCAGAAGATCATCATGGTGATATGGATTTCAAAATTGCAGGTACCAGAGAAGGTATTACTGCTATTCAACTTGATGTGAAAGTGGAAGGAGTACCGATAAAAATATTGGTTGAGGCAATCAAACAATCTAAAAAAGCTCGCATTAGCATTTTAGATAAAATTGAAAAAGAGATTTCTGCACCGAGAGCCCAAATTTCTCCGAATGCTCCAAAAATTTTGATTATGAAAATTAAACCGGATCAAATCGGTATGGTTATTGGCGGAGGTGGAAAAACTATTAAAGAAATAAAAGAAAAATCAGGCGCAGAAATAACTATTGAAGATGACGGAACTGTTTATCTAACAGGTAAAGGTGAAACAGCTGAATTAGCCAAAAAAGTAATAGAAGAAATGACTCATGAATTCAAAGTTGGAGAGGTAATGAAAGGTGAGGTAGTCAGGATTGCGGATTTTGGAGCTTTTGTGAAGCTCAATCACTTTACTGATGGCATGGTGCATATTTCCGAAATAGCTCCATTTCGCGTAGAACGAGTTAGCGATATAATAAAGGATGGAATGATTGTGCCGGTAAAAATTATAAAAATTGACCCGGAACAAGGGAAAATCGGCTTATCAATCAAAGAAGCAGACAGTGGATTTTTTAAGAAACCTTAATTGGCGGGAAAAGGCCTTGCCTTGAAGGAGCCCTAAGGCAAGGCCTTGAAGAGCCAAAATTTAAATCATGGACGACAATAAACTAAAAAATAAAAATGTAGAAACTTATACCGCCGATATGGTCAAGGCTATTGAAAGTGATAAAGGAGGATTAATAAAAAAAATAATTCACGAAGAAGAAGAACACGAAGCTGAAAAAATAAATTTATCTCCCGGGTCAAAGAAAAATAGAGTATTTATGTTTATTAGTATTACTCTGATAATTTTAGCTTTGGGTGTTTTAGTTTTTTTTGCTTTTTTTAATGAAAAAATAAATGTTATTGAGATTACACCACAAGCCACTTCCATTATTTTTACCGACCAGACTGATTTCATACCGATTGATGGATTAACTAAAGAAAAAATAGCAGAGACTATTTCCAATCAAGCAAATAATACTAAAGTAAAAATTGGAGGAATAAATGGGATCTATTTAACTGAAAATAAAAAGGTTATAGGGTTTGATAGATTTGCTACTCTTTTGAAAAGCAACCTTACTACAGATCAACTTGGTTTAATTAATGATAATTTTTTAATGGGTGTATTAAATGAGGAAACTAAAAATCTGTTTATGCTTATCAAAGCGCGTTCTTTTGCTGATATTTTTCCGGTGATGCAGAGTTGGGAAAGTAAGATGCTATATGATTTGCATGGATTTTTCGGAGTAAATCTTTCTCCGGAAACTAATTATTTATTTACTAAAAGTTTTGAAGATGGAATCGTGGCTAACAAAAATGCACGAATCTTGAGAGATAATAATGGCAAGATTGTTTTAATGTATGTCTTTGCTGATGACAATTCTATTATTATCACTAATTCCGAAAATGCGGTGAATGAAATAATTCTCCGCCTGAATTCCAGCAAAATTAAAAAATAAAAAAGCCTGTAAACCCAGTTGCCTTTTTAGGTGGAAGTGCTAGTATTTGGGGATGTTAGATAAAAAGGAAATTAAAGAAAAATTGGAAAAAGAAAGGGATATTCTTTTAGGGCAAATCCGTGATATTGGAAAATTAAATCCAGAAACGAATGAATGGGAAGCGATCCCAGAAGAGAGAGATTCTAGGGAGTCAGATCAGAATGATATGGCTGATAGGTTTGAAGATTTTGAAGCCAGAAGCGTAATGATTAAAGCCTTGGAGGCAAGATTGAATGATATTTTGTCTGCGCTGAAGGGATTGAATCGGGAATCTTTCGGCAAGTGTGAAGTATGCAAGGGAGAAATTGAAATGGCTCGCATGGAAGTCAACCCTGCAGCCAAAACGTGCAAGAAACATTTAAATAGTTGAGAAAATTAACGAACGAAGTGAATATAATTTTCCAACCCTGTTAAATAATTTTTGCGAAAGCAAAAATTGCCCTGGGGCATTTAACAGGGTGATGATTTTCTAATCGCTTCGCTCAAGAAAATCAATCATGGCTTTTGCAAAAGTTTATTCGGCACAAGTAAACCTCCTTTCTGGACAAATCGTAACCATCGAGGTTGATTTGTCGAAGGGTCTGCATACTTTTAATGTGGTAGGTTTGCCAGACAAGGCTGTAGATGAATCAAAAGACAGAGTGAGCGGTGCTATAAAAAATTCCGGTTTTAAATCTCCGAAAGCTAAAAATCAAAAAATAATTGTTTCTCTTTCACCAGCCGATCTAAAAAAGGAAGGGCCATTTTTTGATTTGGCTATTGCACTTGCATATATGCTGGCGGCTAAAGATTTAAAATTTAACCCAGAAAAAAGGATTTTCTTGGGGGAACTCGGACTGGATGGAACGTTGCGATGTATCAGAGGAGCATTGCCACTTGTTCAAGAAGCTAAAAGGGCAGGGTATGAAGAAGTTTATTTACCAAAGGAAAATGCAGTGGAGGCGGCACTGATTGAAGGTATAAAAATTTTTGGTGCAGGTAGTTTAAAAGAAGTGGTAGAACATATTGATGAATCAAAAAAGAACAAACCTGCCCGCCTAGGCGGGGAAGGCAAAAAAATCTCAATTCAACCAAAAACAGAAGTAACTTATAAAAAGGAAAAAAGAAATTCCGACCTTTCTGATATAAAAGGGCAGGAAGGTGCAAAAAGAGGGCTCGAAATAGCAGCTGCTGGCGGGCACAATATCGCTATGTATGGTCCGCCTGGTACCGGAAAAACAATGCTGGCGAGAGCCTTCTCTCAATTATTACCGGATTTAGGGCTGGAAGAAGTTTTAGAAATTACTGGCATACATTCAGTGGCTGGGGTGACCCGAGGTGAATTAATTTCTGCTCCGCCATTCCGTTCTCCCCATCACACCTCTTCTTATGTTTCAATTATTGGAGGGGGAACTTATCCAAAACCTGGGGAAGTGACGCTTGCACATAGGGGTGTTTTATTTTTGGATGAATTTCCAGAATTTGAAAGAAGGGTGATGGAATCGCTACGACAACCACTTGAAGACAATATTGTTTCTATTTCTCGGGCCAAAGGTTCAGCTATTTTCCCATCAAATTTTATATTAGTGGCGGCCATGAATCCTTGTCCGTGCGGGAATGCTGGAAACAAACAGAAGGCTTGTATTTGCAGACCTTCTGATTTGGATAGGTATAAAAGAAAATTATCGGGACCGATAATGGATCGTATTGATCTTTGGGTATCTGTTGGTAATGTTGATTATAAAAAATTGGGGGAAGTGGGAGATGGAGAAAAAAGTGAAAATATAAAATACAGAGTAACCAAGGCGCGGGAAGTTCAGAAAAAAAGATTTGAAAGATTTAAAAGGAACATAACAACAAATAGCGAGATGAATGTGAAAGATTTAACCAATATGGTGAAATTAAAAGAGGAAGTTAGAAATTTATTAGATGACAGCGCAGAACGTTTGGCTCTCTCTGCTCGGGCTTATCATCGAGTAATCAAAATCGCGCGCACCATCGCCGACTTGGAAAATTCGGAAGAAATAAATTCAAACCATATTTTGGAGGCGATACAATATAGACCGAAGGTGAATGCGTAAAATCAAAAATCCGCCAGATGGCGGATTTTTGTAAATCAATTCTTTTCCGCCAGAGGCGGACAGGTCGCGCGACCTTTCTACCGGTAAGTAAAAAAGAATTTAGGCGACTGCGTCCTTCAAAGCCTTTGCAGCTCGGAATTTTGGAACTTTCTTTGCAGCTACCTTGACTTGCTCTCCAGTCTTTGGGTTGCGAGCCATTCTTGCTGCTCGTCCTTTTACTGAGAAGATTCCAAAGCCAGCGATTGATACCTCACCACCTTTCTTCATGGTGCCAACAATAGCATCAAACAATCCATCAACGATTTCTTCAGCTTGGACCTTTGTGCCTCCTAGTTTCCCATGTACCCATTCAGCTAATGCTTGTTTATTCATCCCGTTACGAAATAGAACGCGAACTAATTATTTCTTTAAAAACAATCAATTAACCATTCTATCTTTATTTAATAATAATATTTTCCCCATACAAAACGCGTTCGCGATTTCGTACGGGATTCATATCGACCTTGAATTACTTAATTAATACTACTCTATTATATAGCAAGAGTTTTTTTAGGCAAGCCCTGTATGATTATCTCGCATACCCCGTAGTGAGACTTGGCAATGTGCAAAGCACGCTCGTAAACGAGCTTTGCCAAGTTCTACTACCGGGCATACTCTATAATTCTAGTCTCTCTGATCATGGTAACCTTGATTTCACCTGGATACTTCAATTCTTGTTCTATTTTTACGGCAATATCGTGGGCCATTATTTTTGCTTCAGCATCGGAAATCTTATCTGGAGTGACAAAGATGCGGATTTCACGGCCAGCTTGCAGAGCATATGATTTTTCCACTCCAGTAAATCCATTTACCAAGGCTTCAAGTTCTTGCAATCTCTTCAAATAATTTTCCACTGAATCGCGACGTGCTCCAGGCCGGCCACCGGAAATAGCGTCGGCTGTTTGAACTATGACCGATTCTATGGTTTCGTAAGGATAATCTTCATGGTGAGATTTCATAGCGGTAATTATCTTTTCATCTGCTCCAAACTTTTGCAAAATCCGCATACCTATTTCGATGTGTGTGCCTTGTACCTCGTGATCTAACGCTTTACCAATGTCATGTACTAATGCCCCAGCTTTGGCAACAGCTACATCTGCTCCTAATTCTTCAGCAATCATGCCGGCGATATGCGCCATCTCAATTGAATGTTGCAGAACATTTTGTCCATAACTGGTACGGAAATATAATCGTCCAATAATAGCCACAATGCGCGGGTCGAAATTAAATATTCCGCATTCATACACCGCTTGCTCTCCTTTTTCCTTGATTATTTTATTTATTTCTTCTTTTGCCTTTTCTACCAGTTCTTCAATCTTGGCGGGTTGGATACGTCCATCCAAAATCAAATTTTCAAGCGCCAGACGAGCAATTTGTCTTCTTATTGGGTCAAAGGAAGAAATAATTATTGAACCTGGGGTGTCATCTACAATCAACTCAACTCCGGAGGCTCGCTCAAAAGCCCTTATATTTCGGCCTTCTTTTCCAATAACCTTGCCTTTGATTTCGTTGTTTGGGATATTTACTATGGTCGTCATTAATTCAGATGCGGTACTCGACGCAAGGCGTTGAATAGAAGTGGCCAATATTTCTTTGGCTCTTTTCTCCAATTTTTCTTCGTTATTATTTTCAAGTTTTTGAATTCTGACTAAAATATCTTCTTCATATTTCTTTTCAATATCACGCATTAATTCTTCCTTGGCTTCTTCCTCCGTCAATTTTGAGACTCTCTCAAGCTCAATCTTTTTTTCCGTTTCCATCCCCAATATTTTTTCCTGAATCTTTTTTACTTCTTCTACTTTCAGTTTAATGTTTTCGACTTCTTTATTTATTTCGACTTGCCGAACATCTAAAAACTCGTCTTTTTTGATAAGTCTTTTTTCTGTCTCCTTAAATTCTTCTTCCTTCTTTTTTTCTTCTTCTTTTAATTCTGTGAGTCTTTTTTCTACTTTGTTTTTAGCTTCATCTGTAATTCTCTGCGCTTCTTCTTTAGCGCCGACCAACATTTGCTTTATATCTATCTCTATAGATTTGCTTTTCCCTAGGGCGACAATTAATCGCAAATAATATCCGATACCCGCGCCTAAGAGGAGTACCCCGACTCCGATTAGAATCATTGTTAAACTCATAAGCTTTGTCTCAGCCTATAAAAACAAGCCACTATATTTGTAGTTTTTTGTCCAAAAAATATGATTTACCTCGCTAAAACATCGAAAGTTTTTCTTTAAAGACAACATAATATATGGGATATTTCTATAAACCAATCGAAAATAAATTTTTAAAATCTGACTCTTATAATATAGCAAATTCTTCTTTCCTTGTCCACTTGTTGCTTTTTTTATTAATTTGTGCGATAATATAAATGTAATTCAGGGAGTTCTTTGATGTTCTTTATAGGAGAGCTCATTTTAAAAATTATTTTTGAGGAGATAGTTGTGAGTAAAAAAATTTTTGTTACCCAAAATTTTGTGGAACCAAGAATTGAAATTCCGCAAAAAGTAATAGTACTTTGTAATGGTCAGGTTAAACAAAAACAAAAAACAAGAAACAAAAAACCGTTTGAGCCCGTCCAGAACGATAGAATACTGGAGGAGTACAAGGGAGAAAGGGTTAATAAGAAAACGTGGTTAGCTCCACGTCCAAGATAAGATGGTTTTTAAATCTCCTCTTGAAAAAAGAGAGCTCAAATAAAGCAATATAGTGACCCCCGTTACCTTAACATGATTAACGGGGTTTCTCTTTGTCTTTTTTAATAAAAATTAAGATTTAGGAAGGGGAGTTTTGGATTTTGTCACTATCTCATCAACCACTCCGTATTTTTTTGCCTCTTCAGCATCCATAAAGAAATCTCTTTCCACATCTTTCTCTATCTGCGCCAAAGGCTTGCCTGTATTTTTAGCCAAAATTTTATTTAAATTATCTTTTGTTTTCAAAATATGCTTGGCGGTGATGGCAATATCCGTGGCCTGGCCTTCAACTCCTCCGAGAGGCTGATGAATCATAATTTCAGCATTTGGCAGAATAAATCTTTTTCCTTTTTTGCCGGCTGACAAAATAATAGCTGCGCCGGAGGCTGCCATACCTACGCAAAAAGTAGAAATATCCGGGCGGACATGATTCATAGTATCTACTATGGCGAGAGTTGAAGTAACGGAGCCACCGGGGGAATTTATATAAAGTGAAATATCCTTTTTAGAATCTTCGGATTCTAAAAACAAAAGCTGAGCAATAACAATATTGGCTACATTATCATCAATCGGTCCCGCCAAAAAAACAATTCTCTCTCGTAAAAGCCGGGAGTATATATCATAAGCCCTTTCTCCGAACTGTGATTTTTCTATAACTGTTGGTATTAACATAACTATATTATACACCTAATTTGTAGTATAATCAATATTATTAATTTTTTAATTAAAAAAACTATGAATTATTATTTTTCAGTTCTAAAAAAATATGCAGTATTTGATGGGCGAGCACGAAGAGCGGAGTATTGGTACTTTGTCCTATTTAATACCATTATTTCTTTAATGTTAAGTATTTTAGGTAAAGCAATAGGTGTATTGAACATAACTGTCGGGACAGCTGGCAGTGAAGTTAATATTCTTTCTATTGTATATGGCTTAGCAGTATTATTGCCTGGATTAGCTGTTTCAGTAAGAAGATTGCACGATATTGGGAAAAGTGGTTGGATGATATTGATATCTTTAATTCCCCTGATTGGTACAATTTGGATTTTAATTTTAATAATTAGAGATGGTACTCCAGGAGAAAATGAATATGGGCCAAATCCGAAAAATATAGGCAACAGTCAACCTAGTGTTGTGCCAAGCGGTGTTTAATTAAAATGTATGGATCTTGTGAGCATAGATGCTCAAACTTCCCGAGGGTTATCCTCGGGGAATTCAGAAAAATCATTTATGATAGAGTCATAATCAATAATATCTTTTTTATCAACAGGAAATGGTTTTGGGTTTACAATTTTATAATCTAAAGAAATATATTCTTGTAAACTTGAGTATTGATATTCAGTAATGAATTTTTTGAGTTGATTTAGAAAACTTTTTGATTGTGTTTTCCAATTTGAATTTTTTAGTTTTGCTGGATTTAGGTGGATATATGCATAAATATATTTTAAATACACATCGTTGTCTATATATTCTGATTTAAAAGTTCCTTGGAACAGAGCACCAACTCTATCGTTTTTTTTATTAAAATACATTGAATATCCAGTTTGAAGTTTGAGCATAAATTTTGATATCCCTCCATCTACTAGAGGAGTAATAAGTAAATGAAAATGATTTGGCATTAAACAATATGCTCCAATAGCCACTAGCGGTTCTCCACGGTCTTGTTTAAATATTTCTTCTATTGTGATAAAACCAAAGTCTTTAATGTGTAATGGTTGATTACTATTTGCAATATAAAGTAAGATTAAAAATCTTTTATAATCAGAAGAGTTTTGAAATATTGCTCGTTTTTCCACTCCACGATTGTAGAGATGATAGAATTCTTCCATTTCGAGTTTTACTTTTCGTTCCATATTATGATTATAACACAAAAATTTCCCGAGGGTTATCCTCGGGAAGTTGAGAAGTTGGGGAGAAGGTATTATTATTGTTTTTCCAAAAATTGGAAAACAGCTTCGTTGATAAGGACATTTTCGGCGTGCATTTTGGCGCGTTCTGGGTCAGCGTCTTTATAGTGTTCTAATATTTTTGCTACTTCATTGGCTACTTGCTCTGGATCGGCTACGATTTTTTCGTCGGCGGCTATTTTATTTAATACAAGGGCTAGTTTGGCTTTTTTTTCTGCGTCAGTTCGGAATTCTTTTCTTAAATCTTCTACTGTTTTATTTAAATGTTTCAAATAATCTTCAAATTTCAAACCCATTTGAATAATGTCGGATTCCATGCGGTATAAAATCTTATCCAATTCTACTTCAACTAAAATATCCGGCAGTTCAACTTTTAAATTATCAATTATTTTTTCCACAATTTTTAATCTGGTTTTTTCTTTGGCTTGATTTTCCTTTTCTAATTTTATATTTTGCTTTAACTTATCTTTAAAATCAGCCACATCTTTAAAAGGTCCGAGCGCTCGGACAAATTCGTCATTAAGTTCTGGCAAATTATCGTTTTTTACTTCCTCTGGCAACTCTTTGGCATCTTTCATTTCAATCTTTGGCGCGCGAGATTTCCTGATATCCATAATAGTATCTTCCAGCTCTTTTTCTGTTACATCTAGATTTTTATTCCCGATGTTTCCAGTCGGGATCCCGACCCAGTTGGGCGTCGGGGCTTCTTCTTCAGAAATTACTTTTTTAGCAATTTTTTTATAATCGGGAAGAGTCATCTCTGGCATTGTGGCAGTTTTAATTTTAAAACCGAGAGGATTTTTGCGAGCTAGTTTAGTAATAGAAATTTCTGGACGACTGATGGCATCAATTTTATTTTCTTCTAATATCTTTGGGTAATATTCACTCAAAGCCATCTCGGCCATCTCTCCTAAAATTTTGGCTTCTGGTATTTTGGAAAGCAAAACATTTTCTGGAACTTTTCCTTTACGAAATCCATCTATTTCTAAATTTCCACCGATTCTCTTTAAAGCCTTATCAAAATAGGCCTCAAAAATATCAGCTTCAATTTCTCCTTCAATCTCCACTTCACTTTTTGGTAATTTGTTGATTTTTATTTGCATTCTCTCACTTTATACTAAAAACCATTTTTCTATGGGTTTTTATTTTTTAGGCTGCTTCTTCTTTTTGTTCTGTTACTGTTTTTAATAATTCCTTTAATCTATTTAGGTCGTAATATGAATATGGTGTTTTTTCACCAAGTGGCTTGTCTGATGGGGAAACACCTACTTCATTAAGTAATTTCCATATTTCGCTTTTTACATCATATTCATTAGGAAGATGACTTTTTAAATCTTCTACAAATTTATCCGGATTTTTTTTAAAAATTTCTAATTTATATTTCAGATCCTCTATTTTACTGTTAGATTTTAAATTTGAATTTTCTTTAAACATATAACTTATTCTATGCTATTTACATCAACATCAATATTAGTATCTATTGCATTGAGGTCTTGTTCCAGTGCATCTAATTCATTAGCGTCCATAGGTACCACTACATTTTCTGCTTTAGTTTTTTCTTCCAAAGCTTTTTGTACCTTCGATTGCCAGATGTAAATTCCACCAGCGATAAGAATAATGATAATAATTATTGATCCTAAAAGTGCTCCGTTTGATTTTTTTTCTTCTGGTTCCATATTATTTTATCTATATAGTTAACTTATAATCTACTCGCTGTCTTTTTCTGTCGCATCTTCATTTTCATTCGTATCTGTTATTTTGACGGCTTCTATTTTAGCTTTGACAGCTTCCTTTAATGATTTGACCGCATCATTAAGGGCTTGATGGGTTTCTTTTATCAGAGTTTGTATTTCTTTTGCCAAGGTCAGTAATTTAGCCTTAGCTTCCGCTGAAAGTTGATTAGTTGATCCAGCTAATAAATCATTTGCTTCTGTGATTTTTGTCTTGACTTCAATTAATTTTGTTTCAGCAATTACCATAAAAACCTTGGCATTTGCGGTATCAACTTGTTTTGTTTCCAGTTTGGTTATTTGGGCATTCACTTTATCTTTTAAAGTATTCATTCTTTCCACCGCCGCGTCAAATCTTTCTAAGGCTTTTTCTCTTCCAACAATTCTTACTTCCATAATCTTTGCTTTTGCTTCATCCTTCTCATTTTTTAAAGTTTCTCTTAATACTTTCATTTTGTTTTTTGCCGTTTCTCGCAAAGTTTTTACCTCTCCTTTCATTTTTTCTACCTTAGCTTCGATTTCAGCTCTGACCTTAGCTTTTACTTCCGCATTTACTTCAGCGTTAACTTTACTTTTTAATTTCAATTCATCTCTTAAACTTTTTACTTCTTGTCTAAAATTCTTAAAAGAATCATTGGCATCAGAATTTTCCTCTGCGAATACCGCTGAAAAAGACCCTAAGAGTGAAAACACCAACGCACTGATAATGAACAAGCTTAAATATTTTTTCATATGTTTTAATAATGTTAAATTGATAATTCGAACCTAAACAAATTATAGCAGGAAAACTGTGATAAATAAAGAAAGTGTTTGCATTTTAATTTAAAACTGATATACCCGTACACTTATTATCCCCATTTTCTTTGACTTTTGATAAGTGTTCGGGTATAGTCTCTTTATTATTTATTATTAGTTAATTTTTTATAATTTATGTTATTAATTTCGTTTATCATTTCTATTTTTGCTTTGCTTTTTGCCGGCTATTTAGTTTTTTGGATTAAAAAACAAGATATGGGGTCAGCCAAAATGCAAGAGATATATGAAGCCATCAAAAAAGGGGCCAATGCATTTTTAAAAAGGCAATATAAAACAATCGGCATAATGGCAGTTGTTTTAGCTGTGGTACTTTATGGAGTTTATGCTCTGAATGGAAAACCGGAAGCAGGCCTTCAGGTTAGTCTGGCATTTCTTTTGGGTGCTTTTCTTTCCGGCTTTTCAGGCCTTGTCGGTATGTGGATTTCTGTTCGCTCAAATATTCGAACAGCTTCTGCCGCTCAAACAAGTCTTAGTAAAGCATTAACCATTGCCCTCCGAGCTGGAGCAGTTTCTGGTATTACCATAGTTGCTTTGAGTTTGATTGGTATTACCGGACTTTATTATATTTATAGTCTCTTGGGTTTTGTATCTATAGAAATTCCCGCTTTACTTGTCGGGTTTGGATTTGGAGCCAGCTTGGTGGCTTTATTTGCACAACTCGGAGGAGGAATTTATACAAAAGCTGCAGATGTCGGCGCAGATTTAGTTGGTAAAGTTGAAAAAAATATTCCAGAAGATGATGCCAGAAATCCGGCAGTTATTGCTGATTTGGTTGGAGACAATGTTGGAGATTGCGCAGGAAGAGGAGCGGATCTTTTTGAATCAACAGCAGCGGAAAATATTGGAGCAATGATATTAGGTGTGGCTCTTTTCCCCCATTTTGGAATTAACGGTATTATTTTCCCGCTAGTTATCAGAGGTTTTGGATTACTGGCTGCGATTATTGGAGTTTTATCAGCTAAAGCCAAAGAGACAGACGAACCATTGAAAGCATTGAACAAAGGATATTTTATAACTTGCGGTTTGGCTACTGTTGCCTTTTATTTTGTGACCATGGAAATGCTGGGGAATATTTTATACTTTTACGCAGGATTAGTCGGTATAATAACAAGTATTGTTTTTGTTTTTATTACTCAATATTATACGGAACACAAATACAGACCAGTACAATCAATAGCTGATGCTTCAAAAACTGGCCACGCTACAAATATAATTGCCGGACTTTCTGTTGGATTTGAATGTACTGCGGCGACAGTAATAACGATTTCAGCAGCACTTTTAATTTCATTTAAATTGGGGGCAATGACTGGTTTTGAACACGGAGGACTTTATGGAACAGCTGTGGCAACTATGGGAATGTTAGCTACGGCTGCTTACATTTTGGCTATGGATACTTTTGGACCGATTACTGATAACGCTGGAGGAATTGTAGAAATGTCCGGCGCTTCAGGAGAAATAAGAATGAGAACTGATCAACTTGATTCTGCCGGCAATACCACCAAGGCTCTGACTAAAGGATATGCTATGGGTAGTGCAGCCTTGGCAGCTTTCTTGCTTTTTTCGGCATATTTAACAGAAGCAGGAATTACAATTGTTGATTTGGCAAAAGTAGAAGTTTTCGTGGCTGCTTTAATAGGAGCAATGTTAATTTTCTTCTTCTCCGGACTAACAATGAGAGCAGTAGGGAAAGCAGCTGGAAAAATTGTAGAAGAAGTTCGACGTCAGTTTAAAGCTGATCCGGGATTGATGGCTGGAACCAGCAAACCGAATTATGCGGCTTGCGTTGATATAACTACTAAAGCAGCTTTGAGAGAAATGGTTCTTCCAGGATTACTTGCTGTAATAGTTCCGATATTGGTTGGAGTTTTCTTAAAAGCGGAAGCAATGGCTGGTCTTATTATGGTTGGCACAATCGCTGGTCTTCTTCTAGCTACTCTTATGAACAATGCCGGGGGAGCTTGGGATAATGCCAAGAAATATATTGAAATGGGAAATCTAGGTGGTAAGGGTAGCGAAGCTCATAAAGCGGCAGTGACAGGAGATACTGTCGGTGATCCGTTCAAAGATACAGTTGGTCCGTCACTTCACGTTCTAGTAAAATTACTCGGCACACTTTCTCTAGCTTTGGTTGCCTTGTTTATGTAAAGATAAAAACCCAAGAATAATGTTTTTAAGGGGTTTCGAGCGCGACGGCGCGAGAATTTCAGGATTTTTTAAGCTTCAAAAAATCCGTACCGGCAAAAATATTGATTCTTGGGTTTTTATTGAAAAAATAAAATTTCAAAAGATTTCTGAGCCTTCGCCCTCGGAGTCATAAGGACAGGGGACCCACGACTCTTAAAATCTTTTAAATTTTATTTTTTTTATTTTTCTAGAACTTCCACTTCTTCTCCGTCAGTAGAAGCGATTTCTTTTTCGTCGCCTTTGATGTCGATTCTCCAGCCAGTGAGTTTAGCAGCTAAGCGCACATTTTGTCCGCCTTTGCCGATAGCCAAAGAAAGCTGGTCGTTAGCCACCTCTATTACAGCTTTGTGTTCTTTTTCATCTATTTCTATTGAGAGAACTTTTGCGGGGGAAAGAGAATTTGAAACAAATTGTTTCGGGTCATCTGACCAAGGAATGATATCGATTTTTTCTCCCATTAATTCTTGAGTAATAGTATTTACTCGGGTACCTTTTTGCCCGACACACGAACCGACTGGGTCAATATGTTCGTCATTTGAATGCACCGCTATTTTAGAACGAGCGCCTGCTTCCCGAGCGATAGATTTTATTTCCACGGTTCCATTTTCTATTTCCGGCGCTTCAATAGCAAAAAGTTTTTCTATAAATTTGGGATGGGTACGGGAAAGGCGGAGATTGATACCTCTGGGCGTGTCTTCAACTGAATATAAATAAGCTCGCACGCGTTGTCCTCTTTGGAAAAATTCTCCTGAAATTTGTTCCTCGGCTGGCAAAATGCCCGTGGCACGGTTGAAATCAACATAAACATTTCCTCTTTCTATTTTTTGCACAATACCTGTGACAATTTCTCCCTCTTTTGTCCCATATTCATCTATGATGGAAGTGCGTTCAGCTTCGCGGATTCTTTGAATAATAACTTGCTTGGCAGTTTGAGCCGCAATGCGTCCATAATCTTCTTTCGCTTCAAGCGGGAAAATAATTTCATCATTTAATTCCACATCTTTTTTAATTTTTTTTGCATCATCTATCATAATGTGATGCTCGCTATTAAAGCGGACTCGTTCATCCCCGTCGCTGAAGGAATATTCATCATTTTTCTCCGACCTTGTGTCGGAGTCCGACTCTGGTCGGATCTCCTTATCATTTTCTTCTCCTATTTTTGCGATAGTTTCATCAACCACAATTTTTATTTGAAAAAAATCCGTCTGGCCAGTTTCCAAATCAAACTTAGAGCGGATGATTTGTCCTTTTTTGCCGTAATCTTTTTTATAAGCGGCGGCCATGGCTTGCTCAATAGCTTCTAGTATTTTTTCTTTTGGAATTTTTTTCTCCTCTTCCAACTGCTCCAAAGCTGACTTGAATGTTTTTATGTCTAACATGATATTTTAAAATATAAAAATTAAAAAATTTTAAGAGTCGTGGGTTCCCTGTCCTTATGGCTCCGAGGGCGAAGGCTCAGAAATTTTTTGAATTTTTGTATTTTATATTAAATTTTCTACTAAAAAAGCCCTGTTCGACAGGACTTGTACAATATATAGGCTATCACAAACCGTATCAAAATGCAACCTGTAGCAAGGACAGTCCTTGCCATTATATAGTATTATTACAGTAGATCGTTTGATGGAAAAGAGGGTCAGGTACCTTTAATTTTTAAATATGATATACTAT
>Ga0265296_1002364_pt1 | contig 19154 bp, 22 predicted proteins | sample MunlanPumphouse1_FD_189073 | JGI IMG/M metagenome (GOLD analysis project Ga0265296, IMG submission 189073) | Groundwater microbial communities from a municipal landfill in Southern Ontario, Canada - Pumphouse #1 | ecosystem: Environmental > Aquatic > Deep subsurface > Groundwater | place...
ATATCATAATTGTACTAACACTGTCTCTCCCTCCCACGTATGTCTTTTTATCTTTCATACGGGGGAGGGTCGGGGTGGGGGCTGATACTGGCTTGGGAGGTTTACCCACAGGAAAGTCGGAAGAACCGAATAAAATATAACACTTTGCTCAAAAAAGCAACAATACGGTAATGATACGGTAATGATTTTCTCTAAAGTTAGCTCTTAAAAAGCTAAAAAACTCGCTCACTATCCCCTTAGTTCTTCCTCGATCTCTATTAGACGATTATATTTCTCCACTCGTTCGGAGCGAGACAGCGAGCCAGTTTTGATAAAATCAGCATTAATCGCCACGGCTAAATCAGCAATGGTTGTATCAACCGTTTCACCGGAACGATGAGAAACGGAAATTTTATAGCCGGCCTGTTTGGCGAGAAAAATCGCTTCCATTGTTTCGGTCAGAGTGCCAATTTGATTAAGTTTGATCAAAATGGCATTGCCGACTTTTTCGGCAATTCCCTTCTTCAAGCGTTCCGAATTTGTCACAAACAAATCATCGCCAACCAGAGTAATTTTCCCGCCAAGTTCTTTGGTAAGTTTTTTCCAACCAACCCAATCGTCTTCGGCCAAACCGTCTTCGATGGAAACAATCGGATATTTCTTCACCCACTTCTTCCACAACTCAATCATCTGCTCGGAAGTTTTTTGACTGCCATCTTTTTTTAAATTATATTTTTTGGTTTTAGGATTGAACAATTCGGAGGTAGCCGGATCAAGGGCAAAGGCCACATCTTTGCCCGGACGATAACCAGCGGCCTTAACCGCTTTCACGAGCCAGACCAAAGCGTCTTCATTTTTCTTAAGTGAAACCGCAAAGCCGCCTTCGTCGCCCACTCCGGTGGAGTAGCCGGCTTTTTTAAGTAATACTCCAAGGGCATGAAAAACTTCAGCCCCGCAACGAACACGCTCGCGCAATGTCTTTTGTTGCGGCACAATCATGAACTCTTGAAAATCAAGACACCAACCGGCGTGCGCTCCGCCGTTTAAAACATTCATGGTTGGATATGGCAGGGGCGAGCGGCCGCTCGCCCCTACTTTTATGTCGTAAACAAAACGCAGATACTCGTAAAGCGGCATTTTTTTGTGACGCGCCGCGGCATGAACGCAAGCCAACGAAACGCCAAGAATGGCGTTTGCTCCGAGATGCGATTTGTTAAGTGTGCCGTCGAGCATGATCAACTTCTTATCAATTTCCTGCTGACGCATAACGTCGAATCCAACCAATTCGGCGGCAATAATTTTATTGACATTACGAACAGCTTTCAAAACCCCTTTACCGCCGTAACGGCTTTTATCACCATCACGGAGTTCAAGAGCTTCGTGACTGCCGGTCGAGGCGCCGCTTGGCACCGAAGCTGAACCAATGGTACCGTCGGTTAACAACACGGTAACTTTTAATGTCGGGTTGCCTCGCGAGTCGAGGATTTCGTGAGCGTGGATGGTTTCTATTTTTGACATAATGTTTGGAGAGGGCGCGAATTACGAATATTGGCGAATATACGAATTACAAATTATCGCAAATATACGAATATTTTTATTTTTTTATATTTAAAACTCTTTTTTGTTTAACACCGTCTTTGGTAAAATTAAGTAGAATCGCCAATTTCAAATCTGTAGCCGCTAAATATTTATTAACTTGTTTAATATGATTTAAATCAAAATTTGATGCTGTTTTTAATTCAACGATAATTTTATCTTCGACTACCAGATCTAAACGATTAGAACCAACAATCTCACCACTATATTTTACCGGAATGACAACCTGCGTTTTGAATCTAATACCACGATTTAAAAATTCTTTCATTAACGCTTTTTCGTAAGTTTTTTCTAAATGACCTGAACCTAATTCATTATAAACACTATAAGATGCACCAACAATCTCAAAACTTAACTCTTTATAAATTATATCATCACAGTTCACCATATTTGTATATTCGCCAATATTTGTAATTCGTATATTCGTATCAATTTGTAATTCGCGCCCTCTCCATTAATTTTCCAGAGCAATTAACCCCGGTAATTTCTTCCCCGCGAGGAATTCGAGCATCGCCCCACCGCCAGTGGAAACCAAAGTAAACCGCTCGGCCAAATCAACTGCTTCAATAACCGGAACAGTATCACCCCCGCCAACGACAGTTGTTGCTTTGCCGGCTCGAGCGGCAATAGCCTTGGCCAAAGCGTGGGTGCCAAAACAAAATTTATCGACCTCGCAATAACCAAACGGACCGTTCCAGACAATCGTTCGAGCTTGTTCGATAATCGAAACAAAATTGGCTAAAGTTTTTTGACCGAGATCGATGATAATTTCTTTTTCACTCAAAGCCCCAATCGGCAGTGATTTAATTTTAGCTTGAGCGCTTAAACGTTGAGCCACGCAAACATCCTCGGGCAAAACAATTTTTTTGCTCCATTTTTTTAAAATTTTTCCGGCCGCGACCACGCCATCTTTATCAAAAGTTGAACGACCGATTTTTTTACCTTGGGCGACAAAAAAAGCGTTAGCCAAAGCGCCGCCAATCAAGGCTTTGTCAGCCCGAGGCAAAAGGGCTTCCAGAACCGGAAGTTTGTCGGCCATTTTTAGTCCGCCAATTAACAAAACAAACGGCCGTTTTAAATTATTATCAAAAAGCGTTTCCAAAACACTAACCTCGTGAGCCAAAAGCGGGCCGGCATATGATGGCAACTCCTCGACAATCGCGTCAACCGAAGCGTGCGCCCGGTGCGAAACCGCGAAAGCATCATTGATATAAATATCACCTAAAACGGCCAGTTGCTGAGCAAAGGCTTTGCTGTTTTGTTCCTCGCCGGGATAAAAACGCAGGTTTTCCAACATGATCATGTCGCCGTCATGCATTGCTTCGATTAGTCGAACCGCGCGCTCGCCAACAACGTCGCGACAAAGTTTTACTTTGGTTCCGAACAGTTCGCTTAAACGCTTGGCAATGGGGGCGTTGGAAAAAGCCGCCACTCGTTTACCGGCCGGCCGGCCGCGATGCGATAAAACAACAATCTTGGCTCCATGCTGGCGTAACCACTCCAAATCAACCGCCGCTCGGGCGATTCGCCCTTGCGAGCCATCAATGGCTTTACCGTGTTTAACCGGCACATTTCCATCAATTCTAACCAAAACCCGTTTGCCGCGGATTAAATTGGGATTGGTTAAACGACGAAGCTTCATAAGTACTTATAGAGTACACTTTTAGAGCTATGGTTTCAACTCTAAAATCACCACTTCGGGTGGATTAAAAAGTCTGGCTCGCGGACCCATTTCACCAAGACCAGAAGTGATAAAAAATGGAATGGTATTTACGATATAATCATCGGCGATAAAAGAATCGGGATAAGAGAAGCCTAATGATTTTTGTTCAAACCAACCAGCCGCGAAAGATCGACCCAGTTTGGTCGGCACCTTTGAGACTGAACCGATCCATGGCAAACGAATTTGCCCGCCGTGAGTGTGGCCGGATAAAACCAAATCAACGATGCCGGTTTCCGGCGACAAAACAACATCGGGGTTATGAGACATTAAAATAACCTGTTCGGCCTCCGTGCGACCGGATAAAGTTTCCGCAAGATCGGCATCGTTCCACAAGTCGCCAACTCCGGCCAGCCACAAAACCGAACCGTCTGACAAATTAATTGGCACAGAGGTATTTACTAAAACTTTGATGCCTAATGATTCTAAAGCTTGTTTTACTTCCTCGGAACGATCGGCGTCATAATCATGATTGCCCAGAACTGCGAAAGTGCCAAACTTCGACTCAAGTTTTCCTAAGAAAGCAAGTTGTTCGACCTTCCCTTCGCGACCCATGACATAATCGCCCAGCAACAAAACCAAATCCGGTTTCAGTTCGTTGGTTTTTTTCACGACTTCCTCCACCCAGCCGGCTCCTTTATAAGGACCGATGTGAAGATCGGACAACAAAGCCACGCGCAATGGTTGATCTAATCCCGTCAACTCGAAGGATTCATTTTTCACGGTCAAAATTCTCGGCTCAATAAAACTCCCGTAAAAAACCACGCTCCAAGAAAAAAATAAAACAACAGTCGCTAGTAAAAGCACCCGTTGTTTCAAAATTTTTCGCCCGCGCGTCGTGACAATCTCAATCAAAGCCGCGCCAACAACAATAAGAAAAACCCAAATGATTATTTCGAACATCCACCATAACATAAACAGATTTATTTACCGATAAACACCGCCAAGTCCATGAGACGCATGGAATAGCCCCACTCGTTATCGTACCAAGCCAAAACCTTGACCATGTCGCCATCAACCACCCGCGTCATTTCCAAATCAACCACCGAAGAACAAGATTCGTGAATAAAATCAGAGGAAACCAAGGGCTCGTTCGAGGCCTTAACAATTCCCTTCCAGCGCGGTGTCTTGGCGGCTTTTTTGAAAACATCATTAACTTCTTCGACTGTAGTTTGTTTCTTCAAAAGAAAAGTAAAATCCGAAAGCGAAACATCGATCGTCGGCACGCGAATGGCCAAACCGTCAAACTTTCCTTTGAGGGTCGGCACCACCTCGCTCGTAGCTTTAGCCGCGCCAGTCGAAGTTGGAACGATATTGATAAGAGCCGAACGAGCCCGACGCAAATCAGGATGCATCTTGGGCGGCAGGCCATCGACAATATTCTGCTCGGCTGTAATCGAGTGGACAGTGGTCATCATCGCCTTCTTCACCCCAAAGGCCTCCTCCATAATCACCGCCACCGGAGCGATGGAGTTGGTGGTGCAAGAAGCGTTGTTAACAATCTTGTCGGATTTTTTGTATTTGTTGTGGTTCACACCCATGAGGTAAGTCGGGACTTCCTTAGCTGGCGCGGAGATAACAACTTTTTTTGCTCCGGCCTTAAGGTGAGCCGAAGCCGCAATTTTGTCAGTGAAACGTCCAGTGCATTCCAAAACCACATCCACAGCGTATTGTTTCCAAGGAAGTTTGGTCGGCTCAACTTCCGCAACCACAGGAATTTTTTTGCCGTCGATAATCAAATGATTTTTATCAAAAGAAACCCGATGCGGCCATTCGTGGAAAACCGAATCATACTTCAAAAGATGGGCGAGAATTTTCGGTTCGGTTAAATCATTAATGGCAACAAACTCAACGCCTTTGCGTTCGAAACCGGCCTTGAAAACCGTCCGGCCGATGCGGCCGAAACCGTTGATGGCGATTTTAATCATAATTTTGTCGTCGTAGGGGCGAACGGCCGTTCGCCCCTACATTACGTATTTATTTTAACGACAAAATTATATCACATTTGACCGAATTTGATAAAAAGAATAAATTACTCCTGTGTCTGACCAGCAATCACTTCAACTGAAGGAGAAGCATCGTGCCGCATCCAGCGAAGATTGAACAATTCTACCAGCAGGTCACGCAAAGCCACGACGACGTCGGGGAATGGGATTTCCCATACGACGATGCTACCCACACGATCTCACACACCACCAACTACATGGACAAGGCAGACGCGGGACCGAGAGCAGCACGCGACATCAACGAACGCGAGATCAGGGAATGGTTGGTGATCGCTGAAATTCAAGTCGTTGGAGTGGAAGTGAAGGCCGATGGGCTCACCACGATCTTCCACCTCAACCCGGCCGACCTCACCTGATGTCACCAACGCCACCGCCTTCACGCCGCCCAGGCCACTTCAGCCGCGGGCGGTAAATTTTTTTACAAAAAACACCCGCCGATTAAAACGAGTGTTTTCCTAAAAATTGAGCTTCCCGTGTCCACCGTAGCCCTAGCGACCGTGTCCACCGTAGCCTCGAGGCGAAGGTGGAAGGTGGGTTCCCCAAACCCCAAACCCAAAACCCAAAAAGCGAAGGGAAATTATTCTCCAAGATTCAATCTGGCAATCCGCCCCACCTGCATATTTTCACCTAGAGTACCAACTTTTTCTTTCACAATATCACCGACGGTCTTTGTGTCGTCCTTGATAAACAGCTGATCAAGGAGGCAGTTATCAGAATAATATTTGTTAAGCTTGCCTTCAATAATTTTTTCCACAATTTCCGCCGGCTTGTTTTGGCCGGCAATTTCGGCGCGATAGATTTCTTTTTCTTTTTCGATAATTTCAACCGGCACGTCTTCGCGGCGAACGTAAGTTGGATTGACGGCGGCCACTTGAAGAGCCAGGTCGTGGCCTAGTTCCAAAAACTGCGGGGTCTTGGCCACGAAATCGGTTTCACAATAAAGTTCAACTAAAGCGCCGAGCTTGCCATTGGCGTGCAGGTAAGAAAAAATCAAACCTTCTTTAGTGGCGCGTTCGGCTTTTTTATCAGCCTTGGCCATGCCTTTTTTGCGCAAAAGTTCAGCGGCTTTGGCTAGGTCGCCGCCGGTCTCTTCTAAAGCGGCTTTGGCATCCATCATGGCGGCATCGGTCATAGCCCGAAGCCGCATGACTGTTTTGGCATCGATCATATTTTCTGGTGTTACTGCCCCCACCTCTCCCTTCGTTGGTTACCCCTCACCCCATTATCCCCTCTCCCTGCTAAGAACAAAGGGGAGATGGGAGACGATTTTTTTGTAGAAAACCTCCCCCTCCCTCATCTGCTTTTTTAGCAGGGGGAGGGGGCATAGGAGGTGAGGGGTAACAGTCAGGAGGAGGGTCAGGGAGGAGCCGTAACAAAATTAGTTTTTATTTTCCACCGGCGCGGCCACGTTTTGCGGCACGGCCAGTTTGGCCGTTTCGAAAGCTTTGCGGCCTTCGATAACCGCGTCAGCCATAAATTTGGTAATCAGAGCTAATGATTTGGAAGCGTCGTCATTAGCCGGAATAATGAAATCAACATCATCGGGATTAACATTGGTATCGCAAATGGCAATCACCGGAACTTTCATAACCACGGCTTCGTGCACCGCGATTTTGTCAGCGTGCATATCAAGCACAAAAACCGCTTCTGGCATGCGCTCAAGCAACTCGATACCGCCAACCTTGCCGGTTAACTCTTCGATTTCGCGAGCAAACCACAACTGTTCTTTTTTGGTGTACTTTTTCAATTCGCCGCGCTCGTTTTGTTCGCGTAACATTTTTAAACGGCGAATAAGTTTTTTGATTTCGCCAAAATTTGTAAGCGTACCGCCAAGCCAACGAGCATGAACATACGGCATGCCGCAACGAATGGCCTCCTTAGCCACCGGATCTTGAGCCTGGCGCTTGGTGCCGACAAATAAAATAAGGCCGCCGCGCGAAACAACGCCTTTTACATGATCAAGGGTTTCCTTAAGAAGTCTTTGAGTCTCCTCAAGATTGATGATATGGATACCGCCGCGCTCGGCAAAAATATACGGTTCCATTTTTGGATGCCAGCGTTTAGCCTGATGGCCAAAATGCACGCCGGCCTTGAGCATCTCCTCCAAGGAAGGAATGATAGGCATAAGGATTTTTCTTTTTTACCTCGGTGGGTCAAATCGGGCCCGTTTTAGCGGGAGAAACCGATCTGACTAATTCCACCTGTGTGATTAATGGCTGAAGTATAAACGAACTGTCTCTTGACGTCAAGAGTCGTTTCTTGTATTCTATTGCCGCCGTGCTAAATCTGGCCGGTTTGTTCAACCAAGTCAAGGAGTTATTCTTCTCATGTCGTCCGATCTCCTCGGGGTCTCTGCTGTTGCTGCCACGTCTGCCGAATCCGGCCACAACTACCACCACAATACGAAACGCGTGGATGTCTTCCTGGCCGCCATCAACCGCTTCATGGTCGCAGTCAACTCGACTAGTACTGCCAAAGACAAGCGCGCGGCCGCTCGCTGGCTCGTCTTCCGCTTCAACAGCAGTGAAAACCCGGGCAAACTCCAGTTGCTTGACACGGCCCTCAAGTACGCTCGAGGATGCAAGGCGCCACAGGAAGTAATCGACATTCTCTCCCCGCTCCTTCCGCGGTCCGACTAAAAAAGACGGCCATCAGCCGCCTTTCCGCTTCCTAAAAAATCCTCTTCTTTTCTCTTCCTCTTTACTCTACCATTGCGCCCGCCGCAGTGGTTTTTTTAAAAAAAACGCCTAAAAATGCTTTTCTTACCCATTCCTCTTGACTTTTTTGGAAAATATGCTATTATATCTTGCTGTTCATTCAGTGCCAGCAATCCAACCCAGCCAAATTCCGCGCCTTCAAAGAAGGTTTGGCGGTTCCACTCTGGAACTTCTCGCGGAGGAGAAAACATGAAATTGAACGTCAGCGTCAACTGCCCCCTCGACAGCCTCCCTGATTCCCTTACCATCTTGTTCGGGATCATGGAAACCGGACCCAAGACGTTCGACGCCAGAGGCGAGGAAAACGCCCGCCCCACAGAAGAAGTCACAAACGTAAAGGTGGAGGAACTGAAAGAACAACTGAGGGCGCGCGGTTCCAGCTTCACGGCCACTTTGGAAATCAAGGCAATGGCCTGAAATTCCACGGGTCGCTCACCCGAACACCAACCGGTAGGATCCTTCCTGGATCCACCGGTTTTTTTATTGTCTGAACCATGATTCCTTTGATTTAATGATTAACATGATTATTGGAATCGTTTTGTCACTCCAATCCAAATCATAGTCCATCAATAAATCATTTTAATCATAGTTCAAGACAACCATTTAACAACCACCCACAAATCATCCTGATAATCACCAAAAAAAGCCGATGTTAGTAATTCGCACCGCCCACAGAGGCTTGACTTTTTTTTAGAGAAAAACGAAAAAAATAAAAAAGTCGCGAGGCCTCGCGACTTTTTACTTTACAAATCTTCATCCACCAACTGATGCCGCCTTCGAACCCGTTCAGCTTGCAACAAGACAAAACCGACCCCGGCCAAACCGCCAAGCACTAAACCGGAAAAAGCATTGGCCGGAATATTCGGCCTGGCCGGCCAGCGAGAGTTAAGCGGCGAATCAACCACCCGAACCGTGACATCGCTGCCGGAAAGATATTCATCGGCTTTTTGGGTTAAAATATAAGCCACGGCGTTAACAATTTGCTCGGCCTGGGCAACATCGGCGTGGTAAACGGAAATTGAAAGCAAACCATTGCCGCGCGAGACTGAAGCGGAAACGGTTTTACTCCAAAGTTTGCGTTTTTTGTCTTCGCGATCAGGAAAAATACTTTGATCAATATCAAATCCGGCGCTCATCACCTCGTCAAAAAAAGAAGTGGTATAAACAATCGTGGCCAAATTTTCAGCTAACCTTTCGGTCGAGCGACTGGCCGTATAAGCATCAAGCGAAGAAGCGTTTTCTTGCAAAATTAAAAGGCGAACGGTTGAGGAATATTTAAGCGGCTGCAAAAAACAAACCAAAAGAGCGATGGCCAAACCAACAAAAGCCAAGGCAATAATGGTCGCCCAGCCGCGAGCAATTATGGTTGAAGGGTGTTTTGACATACTTTCTTTTAAAAAATTTAATGCGAACCGAGAATCAAATCAATTTTTATAATTGTTCCACCTCGATCAATTACCAAATTAAGCGTGTCGCCGACATGATAATCGGAAAGCAATTCGCTCAACGATTGTTTTTCGGAAATTTCCAATCCGCCGACTGACAAAACAATGTCACCTCGCAAAAGACCGACGTTGGCGGCTGGACTATCTTTAGTTATTGTACCAAGTAACGCGCCTTTGTTATAGCCGCGAGTGTAAGTTTCGTCATATCCAACCACTTGCGACAAATCAGTGGCCACGGCGCCAAACCACAAGGAAACAATTTTGCCTTCCTTTAACAACGAGTAAACAGCCGGTTTAACGGCCGTGAACGGCAAAACGGTTTTGGTTTCGCCAAACTGATCAGCCACCAAAAGGCCAATGACTTCGCCGGACGAATTGGCCACGGCGCTGCCGGAAAAGTGCGAATCAATCGAGGTGTTTAATTCCAAACGGCGGTTGATAATTTCCGCGGCCTGGGAAATTTCACCAACCCGAACCGAACGGAAAAACGAAGAAACGAAAATTTCACCAGGTGAGGCCGTAACAAACAAACTGTCACCGGCCTCGGGCGACAAGGCGTTGCCGAAAGAAACGACCGAGGCGTTGGAAATTTCGATTTTTAAAAACAAAACAGCGGTATTGGAATCTTTAACGAATTTTTGAACCGGATAAATTTTTCCGCCAGCCAAAACCATGACCCGAGCCGCCTCATCAGTGGAAAAATAATATGAATATGGCGCGGTTAAAATCCAGCCGTCAGAGGTGATAAAAAAACCGCTGGCTTGGCCTTCGCCCGGCTCGTAGGCTCCGGTGGCGTCCGAAGGGGCGGTAAAAATCTCCACCGCGGCCGGAGCGGTTTTTTCGCGCACCGTGGCCACGGCCTGGCCGTAATCGCTTGGCCCGGGACGCGAACGCTCGCCCGACAAACTAATGGAATTAGGCGCAAAAATTATCGCGGAATAATCGCGCAAAGAACTCAAAGTCAACGAGGTGGCGACTACGCCAGCCCCGGCTCCTAAGGCAATAGCCAGCAGAAGAATTGACGGCGTGGAAAGCATTTTCATACCGGGTTAATTATGTCCACCTGGTTGTTATGATCACAATCATGGTAATTAAACCAACGGCCAATAAATAATGTTTTAAAACCGTCTGATTTAATCGATGTAAAAGATGGGCGCGCACTATACCAAGAAATAGATAAAAAAACAAGGTTAGCAGGGCGGCATTGGCAAAAAAACTAGCCGGTAAAAAAGCCAGACACAAAAACAATTCAGCTAAAAGTAAAACCGCGCCAAATGTGTTGGATAAAAGCCTCGTTTTTTCAATTTTACAAATCCAAAGAACCGAAGCAAAAAGAATAAAAACAATCATGGCGTGAAAAGGAACGATTAACCAAAGAGGAAAGCCAAAAAAAAGCCGCAAGGCAAAAAAAGCGGTAGTTATGAAAAAGACGCTAATTACCCCCACCACCAACGACAAATATTCCAAAGCGTTCACTTGATAAGAGTTGGACAAATATAAGAAAGCGAAAATGTTTTCGGCAAACAACCAAAGCAAAAAAGTTGCCAAGACAATAATTAAAATTTTCATGCCTTGACCTTCAACAAACAACAACAAAAACAAAGAAGATAAAGCTAAACAAAAAGGCAAGGCAAAAAACGACCAAAAATCAGCCGTGCGAAAAGACCAGCCAGCCAACTTGGCTAAAATAAAAAATAAAACAACCAGGGTCGCGCCAATAACTAAAAAGGGCTGCCCGGGAAACCAAAACAAAGCCATGGCGCCAACAGCCATAACTACGGCGGCAAAAAACGGCAAAGTGCGCAAAGCTACAAGCATGTTATTCCAATCTCATTATCGCCACGGTTAAAGTACCGGAAACTACCAGTTGGCCTTCGGCAGCCTCGATTTTATCAACCGTAATGTAGCGACCAATTTGTTGATTAACATGTCCCAAACCCTGTTGTAACAGCGGCACAAAAATTATTTCAGTTAGCCAGGTTGGAACGGTTAAACTGCCTAAACTAATCCGAACGCTTTTAAGAGTAATCAAACCGTTCTCGGCTCCCAAATCTAAAAACAAAACCAGAGCGTTATTGTTTGGTTGAATTGTTAAGGGCAAAAAAACTTCAACGCCTTCATTATTAATCGCCACTTGAGCCGCGGCCGCGTTTAACCAGACTAAATTGTTTTGTTCAAGAATGGAACGAAACGAGTTGGTAATTGACGCCTCGGGCAACGACATTTCAACCGAACGATCAGCCAAGCTGCCGCCGCCAGACTGCAAACGTTGAGTTACTAGCGTGTTAAAATTTTCAGAAAGATAAGTTTCCAAAGGCGCCCCGGCCGCGACGGCGTGCAGCGGTGTTGGCGCTTTATAAGCCCAATTAGAAACTACCGGCACGGTAACTAAGCCGGAAGCCGCGGTAAACCAAACCAAACCGCCGGCCATGGCCAAAAAAAACAAAAGAATAAAAAGACAACAACCGATTTTTCCGTGATGACGACGCGACAAAACTTTATCTTTTATAACTGACGGCGCTTGTTCAACAACCGCTTCGGCTTTAATCGGTTCCGGTTTCTTTTGAATCATGACCATAAATTATTGAGCCAGCCATGGATTTTCGGAAAAAACTTTATCCAACCGCGCTTGGCCTTCCTCGAGTTTTTCAGTTTGACCCGCTAAGCCTTGTTTAAGTAATTCCATGGCACTGACTAATTCAAAATGAATTGCCTGGGCTTCGGCCGGCACCCGCAAGGCCAAAAGATTCTGTTCAGCCTCGGTCACCAAAGCTAAGCGGGTTTCCCAATAAGTCTCGGCTTCATAACGGTTTTGAAAATCGCCCAAGGCTAACTTGGCGGCGGTTTGATATTGCCCCATGGTAATAACCGGACTTTCATTAACAATAACGGACGGCGGTTTAATGATTAAGGCCCAAAACACGAACAAGGCCAAAACTAAAGATAGAACCGCCACGATAAACGGAAACCAAGTGCGATGATGCAAACAATTAAACATAATCAAAAAAAATTATTTTTCAGAAGACATGCCTGAAAATAACTCCTCAATGGCGACTGAAACCATGGTGGCCACGGGAATGGCCAAAAGAGCGCCAACTACCCCGCCGAATTTAATACCGATCAACATGGCGACAATGCTAATAACCGGATTTAACCCGGTAACTTTTTGCATGATCTTTGGCACCAAAACATTATTTTCAATTTCTTGAATGGCAATAAAAAGAATCAAAGTTAAAATACCTTTAAGCGGTGAAATGGAAAAAGCGATAATCAAGGTTGGCACCGCGGCCAAGGTTGGCCCGGCGTAAGGAATAATTTCCAACAAGCCGGCAATAATACCAAGCAGCAAAGCGTAAGGCACGCCAAGAATAGTCAAACCCAGGTAAACGGCCAAACCGATAATCAAACCAAGAATCAATTGACCGCGCAACCACAAGCCAATACGTTTTTGCATCTTGTTGAACAACGAAGCCAGAAAAGGTTGATATTCGGCCGGCGCCAGATTTTTAAAAAGACGGCGGGCCGAGTCTTCTTCAACCACCATGTAAAAAGTCAAAACTAAAACAATCACAAAGGCGGCTAAGCTGCCAAAAAATCCAGTCACGGTGGAAAAAAGATTGGAAAAAGAATTGCCTAAACCGTTTTCCAAAACCTGTAAGCCTGATTGAAAATTTTCACCCAAACCGTATTGGGTCGTCAAGTCGCGGAACCGACTAAAGGTGCGCATCAGCCCGTCAAAAATGTCAGAAAAATTGGTTACCAATTGTTGAACCTGGCTGATTAACGGCGGAACCAGCAAGACTACAACCAAAGCCCCGATGGCTAGCAAGCAAGCGTAAACAACCAGAACCGCAAAAGCTCGCGGCACATGATGTTTGGCAAACCAGCCGGCAAACGGATCAATTAAAGCCGAAAGCAGCAAGGCCACAAAAAGCATGGCCACGACATCGCGCAAAACCCACAACAATCCCAGAATTACCAACATGATAATGACTTTAATAATTGTCCAAGTGGAGACCAAAACCGTATGCGGCCGGTCAGAATTTCGAATTGGCATAATATAAAAATGAATTGATAATAGTATAGCATAAAAAACAAAAACTCCCCAACTTAAGTTGAGGAATTTTTGATGGTCGAAGACCATGACCCTTCGATTAGCCTCAGGGTCTTTGAGCGGTTGGAGTGTACTGCCCCTCGACTCCGTGGCGTCGCTCGGGACAAAAAAACACGACTCGAGTCGTGTTTTTTTGGTGGAACTGGAGGGAATTGAACCCTCGTCTGGTGAGCGCGATTCGAACGATTCTTCAAGCATAGTCCCGCTTGGGATATGCCTGTGTCGCGATCGAAGCGAGACAAAACTCGCGGCACAGCGCCGGTCGCCTTTTCTTAGTGTTTGAAGACCGGATACCCAAACACCCAGCCTGAGGATATGACACCTCGATTTCCCTTATCAGGCGTCGGGGAACGAGATGGGTCGTTTGCCCTTAGGCGACGACCGAAACAAGGCTAGGAACAGCGAACGCTTTCGCGACGGTGTCCTTTACCTGTGAGAAGATATTGGCATTTGCTTCTCTAGTACCCAGGATTAGCGAGGTAAGGTACGTCCTCGACTTGCACGTTCGAACCGCAAGCTCCCATCGATCCCGATCAGTCCCCCATTGCCTGCCACCAATGTAAGGACAGAACAGTGTTCTGTCCCTATACCGGTTGACCAACACAATGGGGGCACGACCAAAAATCACTCACGCATTTTTTCACGTATCTGCCTATCCACTTCGCGCTTTTTGATGACCGCGCGTTTTTCGTATTTCTTTTTGCCGTGAGCCAAGGCAAAAGAAATCTTTACAAGATTCCGATCAGTATATACCTTAATTGGCACTAAAGTCAAACCTTGAGTGTTGATTTTTCCGATTAACCTATTGATGTCATTACGGCGAATAAGAATTTTTCGATTACGGTATGGATCATACGACTCTTGAGCTCCGGCCGGCTCGTAACGGGAAATGAGCGCGTTCTTTAACCACGGCGCGCCTTCCCTAATCATAATAAAGGCTCCTTTGAGTTGAACATGCCCGGCTTTGGCCGACTTAACTTCGGCGCCGGTTAACACAAGACCGCCCTCAAAAGTCTCGAGGAATTCGAAGTCATATTGGGCTCGTTTGTTTATGGCAATGGTTTCCATATCCATTTTTAGTATAGCACATCTTGATTTTTGCCCAATATCTGTTACAATCCTCATATAAAAATATGCGCATTCACCGCCATCGTTTTCGAAAACCTAAATTCGACATCCCGGAATATCGGGTTAATGAAAAAATCATTGCCCCGGAGTTAAGGGTGATTGATGAAAAAGGCCTGGCTCTTGGCATTATTAGCACAGCCGAAGCTCTTCGTATTGCCATGGAGCGCGGTTTTGATTTGGTCGAGGTTTCACCCAAAGCCGAACCGCCGGTGGCCAAAATTCTTGATCATGGCCAATTTAAGTATCAAAAAGAAAAAGAAGTCCGCAAACAAAAGGTTCAATCGCACGAGGTTGATACTAAAGGCATTCGTTTGTCGGTTCGCATTGGCGATCATGATTTGGATGTCCGCCGCCAGCAAGCCAAAAAGTTCTTAGAACGCGGCGACAAAATCCGCCCGGAAATCGTCCTGCGCGGTCGGGAAAAGTCTCATGCTGATTTGGCTGAGGAAATCATTAAAGATTTCGTTAAATCCCTTGAGGAATACTTCCCCCTTCGCGTTGAGCAGCCGATTTCCAAAATGAACGGTCGAGTTACCACCACAGTAGCCCGCGGTTAATTGACCCTTCGACTCGTTATCCAACCAGCAGGACTCGCTCAGGGTCAATCTGCGGATAAAAAGATTGACAAAAATAGGCGCTTTCGCTATACTCGTAACGCTTTATTGTTACGAAAATTAACAAAATATTCGTTGATTCGTGATTTCGGGAAGAATTCGCGTGTCCTCCATAGCTCGCCACGAGCGAAGGGGGGTGATTCGTAACAGAAAAACCTATGAAATGTAAGACTCATAAATCACTCTCCAAGCGCGTGCGGGTTACCAAAACCGGTAAAGTCATGAAACGCTACTGCGGTCAGGGTCATTTTAATACTCGCGACCCGGGTAAAATTACCCGCAAAAAACGTCGCGATACTGAAATGTCCCAAGCCCATCACAAAGCTTTCATCACTCTTTTGCCGTATTCTAAATAATGTAAACCAAACTGTATACGAATCTACGAATCTGGCTACGAAACTACAAATTTGTTTTCAAAAAAAAATTCGTAGCATTCGTAAATTCGTGGCAAAATTCGTAGATTCGTATACACATTGATACCAATCTAATATGGCTAGAGTCAAACGCGGCACGCAACATGTTAAGCGCCGCAAAAATCTTCTTAAAAAAACCAAGGGCTATAAATGGGGTCGCAAGTCCAAAATTAAGGTTGCCCGCATTGCCTCAATCAAGGCCGGCGCCTATGCTTATCGCGACCGCCGCCTTAAAAAACGCAACTTTAAACGTCTGTGGCAAATTCGCATTAACGCCGCGGTTCGTCAATATGATTTAAGCTACAGCAAATTTATCAACTTGCTTAAAAAAGCCAACATCGAACTTGATCGCAAAATCCTCTCGCAATTGGCTATGGAGCATGAGGCAGTTTTCAAAAAATTAGTTGAAGAGGTCAAAAAATAAGACAAAAACGATTAAGAGCGCGAATCGCGCTCTTTTTGGTTGACAGTAAACCATAGATTTCTGTCATAGATTTCTTGACAATTTATGGTTTTTTTGATATTCTTAAATGCCGAGTTTTTCGGCGTCATTCTTGTTCCTTACAGGAGAAAAAATGGATACGTTTTTGGCAACTTCGTTTGATCCAGTCCCCGCAAATTCAATCAAAAAACCAACGATCATAATAATGTCGGATGGACACGTTGATCTTGATGCTCTCGAAGATGGTATGTCTCGCGAATGGATGACAGTCTGGATACGATCTCATCTTTTGGAACAAGACGATCGTGTTCCGTTTCATAAAGACGACTTCGAGTTAGCCGAACAACTTTTCATTAATATGTGGTTTCGCGCCAAATCAGATAGTCTGGTTCATGATGCTCTGGATTTTGGTTGTGACACCTTGCTCGGTGAAGCCTGGGACTCTTTACTAGCTGATAAATTGTGCCGATTTGCTCCAAACCTGTTGGATCTCGCGGCTGTCATCCGTCCAGAAAGCGCTCGTTCTCGATTTGCGGATATAATTCTTTCTCCTCTCGATTTTACAATTCCTCTGCTGGAAAAGTGGCTGCTTGCTGCCGCGGCCTATCAAAATCAGTCGCCGGAATTGTTACGAAAGTGGATGCTTCTTCTTCAACAAGGGATACATCCAGTGATTACATGCTCGGTTTTGTCTCAATCTCCTGATTGGGATATGAAATGGAACGCGCTTTTGCTCCTTTTCAAAGCTCTCTCGCCAGCCGATCGAAACGTTCTGTTTAATTCGGAAGTGAAAAGATTTCTGGAAAAACAACCTGGCTGCGTTCTCGATATCTTAGTGTCTCAGTTAGAACTTTTCTCTTCTACTCCGGGTTTTTTAGACACAGTCAATAGTGTGTCCGTGTCTCTCGGGTACGCATCAATCTTTCGGTAATTCACTCTTCACTCATCATGAGTCATCCATCGGATTGCTACCGGTGGATGTTTTTATTTTTAAAAATTAATCAGTAGAAAATTCGATCTTATAACGATTTATTGGGCATAAAATGTCGCGTATTTATCACAACCTGCGTGTCAGTTCATATAAAAACCTAACCATGGGAACCTCTTGACAAAAACCGCCCAACTGATATATTGAACCGTCTTTCGGCATTAATTGAATTGACTCAACCCTGGAGAAACCACACCATGACAACAGTCACTCCAAGATTTGTTGTTCGAGAAATGGTCGCCGGAAACGAGACGATCATAACCATTTTTGTCCCTGGCGCCAATTCAAACCACGTTCTCGCCTGGTCGATTGAAGGAATCAATTACGAAAGAAGATCGGCAATCCAAGTGCCGTGCTCATACACAACTCCTGCCGGTGAAGCGACATTTCATGTCACGTTTACGCCAAATAACGCCGGTGACGGAAAACTCATTGTCAGTATGCCCGGTTTCATGAGCGATGTTCACTACGAATTCACGGTTGTGGAATCGGCTCCGGAAGATGTAGTTGCCGAAGAAATCGAAGAAGACGACTGCCGATGGGATGATCGAGAGGGAGTCGAATGGTTTAGGAGAGAGACGTCAACGGAGAATAAGGCTCGCTTCTCGGCTCCGGCGGAAAAAAAGCCGACAGCCAACAAAAAGTTCGGCTACTTCGCGATCTTTTTTACCTTCATCATCGGCCTCGCGCTCGGCATCGTCGGCACCTTCACCTACGTCATCAACCACCAAATGAACGAGGTGTTGGAAAAATCGCGTCCGATGGTCACAGCAGCTCCGGACGTACCCAAAAGGAGCCTCGCGAAAATCAAGGGCAAGGGCAAGCCCGAAGCGCCAGAGACCCCAAAGACTGAACCTGTCACCCTTCCGGCCAAGTCCCAAGCCAAGTTCTGTGACAACCCGCCAGAAGACAGGGTTCTGGAAACCTTGTCAAACACAAGCTGGCTCGTCCTCTGTGGCGGCCGGAAGCTCATTTGCACCGGCGAACCGGGGCGGGATTTCGAAGAGAAGGACTGTCAACCGGCCGACAATCCTTGAGTCACCTCACTTCCGCGCGTACGAAAAACTTCCACCTCTGGAAGCCTGAACGCGCGGTTTTTTATAACCTACCATTGACAAAAATAAAAAATAGAGGTAAATTTAATCGCCTTATTACAGGCCGTCCTTTCACAAACGGAACGAAAATGACCGTCCTGACATCAATGAGAAACGCCGTAAAATCTGCGTCAAACTTCTGGGAATCTCTCGGAGAAAAAACGAAAGAAAAAATCAGTTCGATTGTTAACATTCTGAGTTTACTTTTCTTTTTTTCGATAGGGACGCTTGTTGGAGTCTTAAACGTCTACGGCGCGCGCGACGCGGGAATTTTCAACGACGTTTTTTACGCGTCTTTCCTCGACAGTAAACGTTGGTGGGTCTTTGACCATCTTCCTGATGATACGACAAAGATCGAGGCGTTAGATATAACGGATTTCCTCGGTATCGAACTTGGAAGATACCAATGGCTGGCAGTCCTTTATCACAGTGGTTTAAAAAGTAAACTTCGAGACAAGGCTACCAAAAAAATAGACGCCAACGATTGGTGGGTGGATCCAAGCTTTTGTGATGTTAGGATAGTCGAAGGAACTAAAATATCAGTCGTTGAAACTAAAATAGATGGCCAGCCGATTTTGATTGTCAAATGTTCCGGAATTAATGAATTTATAATGTTCTGCACCAACTTCACCAAAGAAGAAGAAGGCTCATACAGTTTCAATTTAACCGACCGCGCGTCTTGTGTGCAGGGTCCTCAAGATTGGGAGACAACGACATCTTCTATTCCATCGGGGTCCAACGCAATCATCAGGTTCACCCCGCCGGCCACCGCCCCACAACTGTCCAAAATCTTCTTTTTTTCGCTTAGCTAAGGTATAATCAAGAGTAATAACTCTTAATCATACCTTAACTATGCGACCAAAGGAGGGAATAACGTATCAAGAATTGATGGCTTTGA
>Ga0265296_1002365_pt1 | contig 19154 bp, 13 predicted proteins | sample MunlanPumphouse1_FD_189073 | JGI IMG/M metagenome (GOLD analysis project Ga0265296, IMG submission 189073) | Groundwater microbial communities from a municipal landfill in Southern Ontario, Canada - Pumphouse #1 | ecosystem: Environmental > Aquatic > Deep subsurface > Groundwater | place...
CCGGGTGAAAAGGCGCCCTTCGTATAGGCCTTGTCGGTAAAACCCCCGGCCCGGGCCAGGACCGAACTCAAGTTTTCCCCTTTTTTGACGGCGTAATTACCCGGGAATTTGACTTCCCCTTCTATTTTTACCAACGTATACAAGTTCCAATCGGGTACGGAGCGAATAAACACATAGTCGTTGGGCTTGAGGAGGATATTGTCCCGGGTGCCGCCGCTAAGGGCCAGGCGCGGACTTATGTAAATCCGGGAGGTCTCCGGACCTTGCGGCGTAATGGTAACTCGCGTGATTTCGGCTTCCTGTTGATTGGCTTCCATCAGCAGGCCGCCGGCATATTCAATCAGGTCTTTGACCCGCATATTGTCAAATAATCCGAATTCCCCAGGTTTTTTAACGGCCCCGGCCAACCTAACTTTTCTTTCCACCAGGTCTGCAACCCGGAATATTTTGACAAAATCCCCGTCCACCAGGGCGATATCCCGGACTTTCCCAGTCAAAACCTTGTTCAGGTCATCTTCGAATAACACCATCTCCCGGTGCTGCTGCACCCGCAGCACCTGCACCCGGCCTTTGAAGGCAGTGTCCGCCAGTCCTCCTGCCAGGTTTAATAGGTCGGTCAGGGTCTTCTCATTTTTAAGTTCATAGATGCCGGGAACCTTTATGGGCCCCCCCACCAGAAGGGGTTGTGGGGGTTGACCCATGCCCCCCCCCATCTGGGAAGGTTGTCCGGGTTGACCCATAGGCCCACCAACCTGCGGTTGTTCGCTTTTTGACCCCAACGCTTCGGCCTTGCCCTTCTCCGCCGCCACCCCGAATGATTCTTTGACTGGCGCACCGATGGCCGCCAGGGGACCAATCGGCGGAATAAAGATCACGTCTTCAGTCTGTAACCGGATATCCTTGCTTTTATCGCCTTTGAAGAGAAAGTCATACATATCGAAATGGGCGACAACAGTTTTCCCCCGCCGCACCTGGATGTTGCGCATGGAGCCGGATTTACTGGGCCCGCCCGCGGCAAACAGAGCGCTTATCAGGGTGGAGAGTGAAGAGACTGCATAACTGCCGGGAAACCTTGCCTGACCCACAATATAGACCTGGATAGTCCGCAGGTTATCCAGGGTGACATTCATTTGAAAGTTGGTGTATTGCCGGGCAAATTCCCGGTCCATCACTTCCCGTAATTGCCTATAAGTAAGACCGCTAACTTGCACTACCCCCACCTTGGGGATGGAGATCTGGCCGTTGCGATCAACCGTAAGGCTGTATTCGCCTTGCACGCTGCCCCAAACGATAACTTTAATAGTATCGCCGGGGCCGATTATATAATCAGGTCCAACAGGAACTGCTTGAACAGGTAAAAAAGTCTCAGGGGGTTTATAGAAGAAGCTATAGCCGAACTGTTTGACATTGAGGCCGAATTCAACCGCGCGTCTTTCAGCCGCGGAGGTCTCCTCGATCAGTCGCGACGGAGGCGTGAGCGCCTTAGTCGGCTCGGGAGCCGGAAATTGCTGAGGCATAGGCATGGCCTGCGGCGGTAATTGCCCTAAGCCAGGCGGTTGAGTGGGTTGTGGCCCAATTCTTTGTAAGTAGAATTGAGCCTGATCTTCCAGTTTAGCTTTGTCTTCAGGCCGTTGGCCCAAACCTGGCGGAGTTGGCTGACTCCAGCAATTAGCAGGCAAAGCGATCAGAACCATCAACAGTAAGCAGATGAGTTTTTTGAAAATCATGATAGGTCTTTTCCATCTCCTGTTAAATTGGTTCTTGTTCCTGCAAAGGTTTCCATGACCGAGGCTATCATGCCACACTCCCTAAGATAAATCAAAGAAAAAAGTATAATTACTTTGTATAGAGATGATCTTTAAGCTCTCCTCAATCTTTCAAGTTGAAAGACCGTGATTTGCTCAAAAAGCATTGGGGATCAGGTGTTGCAGGCGACATTTTAGATTGTTGACCATCAAAGCCTGAATGATCCTGGGATCAGCCCAATAATCTTGATCAGTGGGCCCGGGAGGACATTGGGGAATCCAGGGTCGGAACCTACCGCCTGCCTGCGAGCCCGCCACCTGCCAGAGGGTTCGCCCTTCCCCGGCCTTGAACATGGTCATAGACACATAGATGAAGGCATGGCTGATGGAGTTAGGCGGAGCCTTGGCGGCCCGGGGACCGGCCCAAATGACCCGGTCAGCCCCCGGGCTTAGAGTCCCCATAAGCTCAAGTATGTTATAAGACCGGGTCCGGTGTTCTTTGGGAGTGGACTGAGCCTCAGCAAAAAATACGGTGGGAGAATAGAAGCAAAACAAGAATGCGTCAACTCCGCCATCCACTGCCTGGCCTTTGGCCATGATCTCTGCCACGGTTATGGACCCGGGTTGAGGCGGCAAAACCCCAGACAGGTAAGGTTGATACCCCTTTCCGGTTAAGTCTTGCATTAAGAGTTCTGCCATCGCCTCATCCTGGATGTCCTGGATATCCACCGCCCGGGGGTTGATGAGGCCCGCGGGCTGCCAGGGGCCGGTAAACAGAGTCGATTTCTTAATGAAATCAGCCCCGGGATCATCCTGGTTGGGCAATTGCAGATAAACAGGCCAGCGCTGGATAAGGACGGCTACCCGCCTGATGCCTTGGAACTCAGGGTATTGCTGGACATAATTACGATCACTGAGGAATGTACAGGAAGGCAGGAGGAGCAGTCCCACCAGCAGCAAGTAGAATATCTTAAAGCCCCCCCCTCGCATCATAGACTGCTGTGAATCGGGATTAGGCGGTAGCCTCGGTTATATCTGCCTCAAAATGGTTCTTGGGGCATCTTGGTCCGCAGAAAATTCCCAAATTTTTCCTTTCCTGGAAGGCATACCTTCCTCCGGGGCAAGATATCACAATTTTCCGCTGAAAAAGGAATTTTTTCTAAAAATGGACTCAAGTATGCTAATCCTTAGAAAAATCCCGTTGGACTACCACCGCTTGCCGGCGCGTAATCCCCGTAAAATAATTAATGCCTGGACGCGGAGATACTCTGGGCCTCGATCTGTTCCTGGATAAGGCCGTAGCCGCGCAGACAGCGGTGGAATTCCTCCATGGCCTTGAGGAACTCCTCCTGGCGGCATCCGGGGTCAGAGGGTGTCAGGGAAATAAAGTTCCGTTCAGGCCGGTTGCCTGGGCAGAAAATTGCTCAGGCGGTGCTCGCCGCTGGTGCGGATCAACAGGCCCGGGTCGGGCATGCCCCCGGTATCTAGGTAGCCGGAGGAAAGGGCCTCATCGATTTTTCGGGGCTGGATGCCGCCGAGTCCGCCTCAAACCAAGGCTTCCACGGCTTCTTCTTCCAGCTCCACGGCCATGGCCCGGCGGAACAGCTCCACCTCTATGACCACCTTCCTTTTCTCCTCTTTCGCCTCCAAGATAATGCCCCTGACTCCGGTCAAGGGCCCCTCCAAGACCCGCACCTGTTTGCCTTTTTGCAGGCAGTGGTAAGGGTAGAAAGGCCGGTCACCGGCCACCACCAGTTTGACGGATTCAATGGTTTCCCTGGGCACCGGCAGGAGCCGGTCACAGCTGGCCAAAATCCGCACCACCCCCGGCAGGTTTAGGACGTCATAGCAGTTGGGTGTCTCCAGGGCATCATGCACAAACAGGTAACCGGGAAACAAGGGGACTTGCAGGAGTTTTTTACGGTCACGCCGCCGGCTGAGCATAGTATAAAGGGGGAGAAAGACCTCCAGACCAATTTGCCGGAGCCGCTTCTCCACCTGCACTTCGTGATGGCAACCGGTATGGAGCACGTACCAGGGAATTTCATCGCTGTGGGAGCCATTGACCAACTGGGGATCCTCATACTCGTCAATAGGAGGTTGCGGGAAACTCTGGAACTCAGCCCTTCTGGAAATGCTATTGTTCTAAAATGCCGGCAGATATTGGGGGAGCGGCTTGCACCTGCGGGGTGACGATCCACCGCAGTCACTCAATTTCAGTCACCTAGCCGCCGGGACTCGAGTGTCATCGGCTCATCCTTGGCGGCCGCTTCGGGCGATTGCTAAAACGGTGCTGCAAGACTTGTCAGGCCTTTTTGACCGGTTGTGAGCCCTGATGGGGCCTCCATCCCTCCCCCGCCAAACCCCGCTTGCAGGATTCAAGCCGGGAAAATCGTGGCGCCCTTCAGTCCCTGGAAGGCGTTCCGCGTATCCACGATCAGCGGCGCGTGCGCAGCAATCCAGGGGTAGTCGTAGGCGCTATGGTCCGTGACCAACAGCACACAATCCGCCTGCTTAAGCGCCTCTTCAGTCAGGGGCGCGGAGTGGAGGTCCAGGTCCGGGTAATGGCGCATGGCCGTGCAGTGGGGAATATGGGGATCATTATAGCTCACCACGGCGCCCTCCTGCTGCAGTAGCTCCATAATCTTCAGAGCCGGGGATTCCCGCCGGTCATCCACATCTTTTTTGTAGGCCACCCCCAATACCAGGATATGTGCGCCATTCATGGGCTTTTTCTGGTGATTCAAGGCCTCGGCCACCCGTTGCGCCACGAAGTAGGGCATGCCGGTGTTGATCTCCCCGGCCAACTCGATGAACCGGGTGGAGAAGTCATATTCCCTGGCTTTCCAGGTGAGGTAGAAGGGGTCGATGGGGATGCAGTGCCCCCCCAACCCCGGGCCGGGATAGAAGGCCTGGAACCCGAAGGGCTTGCTCTTGGAGGCCTCGATGACCTCAAAAACATCCACTCCCATACGCAGGCAGAGCATCTTCAGTTCGTTGACCAGGGCAATATTCACCGCCCGGTAGATATTCTCCAGAAGCTTGCTCATCTCTGCGACCCGGGTGGAAGAGACCGGCACTACCCGGCCCACCACCTGGGCATATAACTCCTGGCCATGGGCCAGGCACTGGGGGGTGGCGCCTCCCACCACCTTGGGGATGGCCTCCATGGGAAATTTTACGTTGCCCGGGTCTTCCCGCTCCGGGGAGAAGACCAGAAAAAAATCTTCTCCCACTTGCAGCCGGGTGCCGAGCAGGGGGAGCATCAGCTCCTCCGTGGTGCCGGGATAAGTGGTGGACTCCAGAGAAATGAGCTGACCGGGCCGCAAAGTGGCGGCGATCAGCCGGGTGGTGTTCTCCACGTACTGGAGATCCGGCTCCCGTTTGGGGGTCAGGGGCGTGGGCACGCAGATGATCAACACATCCGGCTCTCCCAGACGTCCCATATCCGTGGTGGCCGTAAAGCGCTCTTTTCCGGGAGCCACCAGCGCCGCCAATTGCTCCCCGGGGATGTGCTTGATGTAAGATTCCCCCCGGTGCAGCCGTGCCACTTTCTTTTCGTCTAGATCGAAACCCAGGACCCGGAACCCGGCCCGGGCAAAATTGATGACCAAGGGCAGGCCCACATAGCCCAGACCGATAATGCCTATGAGGGCCTGTTTATTTCTAATTTTCTCTTCTAAGTTCATAACCCGGTAATGTATCATTTTTCTGCAGAAAAAACAGTTCTGAACCGAGTGTTATAAAATTAACCTCTAAAAGCTGCGATAATGCGCGCTTGGGTCTCCTCGGTTAAGTAAGGATGCATCGGCAGGCTAAAGATGCGTTCCGAACACTTCTCACTGCTGGGAAAATCACCCTGTTTATAACCCAGAGAAGCAAATGCGCCTTGCAGGTGGAGAGGCAGGGGATAGTATACCGCGGTGGGCACCCCGGCTTCTTTAAGCTGCTGTTGAAGGGTAGTTTTCTGGTCGCTGAGCACCGAATACTGGGCCCAGACCGAGGTGCAATCCGGGGAGACCTGGGGAGTTTCCACCATTCCCTGCAAACCGTCATGATATCTCTGGGCCACCAGTTGCCGGTCCCCCACTTCACGGTCGAAAATCTCTAACTTGGCCAGGGTTATGGCCGCCTGCAGGGAATCCAGGCGGCCGTTAATGCCGATGCGCACATTATCGTATCGATGGGAGCCCTGGCCATGGATGCGGATGGAAAGCAAGACCGCGGCCAGCTCATCATCATCGGTAAATATCGCGCCCCCATCGCCGTAGCAGCCTAAAGGTTTGGCCGGAAATAAAGAGGTTGCGGCCACCTCCGCCAACGAACCGGCTCTCCTGCCCTTGTAGGTGGCCCCAAAAGACTGGGCCGCGTCTTCCAAGACAAATAATCCATGTTGCCGGGCAAGGGCATTGATCTTGTCATAATCGGCCGGTTGTCCAAAAAGATCCACCGGGATAATCCCTTTGCCTTTGAGATGAGATGTTTTGCCGTTTTTGGCCAGAGTGGTAACCGCCTTCTCCAGGGCCGCCGGCTCAATGTTAAAGGTTCGAGGATTGATATCAACGAAAACCGGCGTGGCCCCCAGGAGCCGGATGACCTCCGCAGTGGCGATAAAAGTGAAAGGGGTGGTAAAAATGGCATCTCCGGGGCCGACGTCGTATGCCATCAGGGGCATCAACAGGGCGTCGGTCCCGGAAGAGCAGGAAATGGCATGTTTGACGCCCACATATGCGGCCAGTTTGTCTTCCAACTCCTTGATCTCCGGCCCCATGATATACTGGCCGTGGGCGAGGACACGCTGGATCCTAGCCATCAGCTCCGGAAAGATTACCTGCTGTTGAGCTTTCAAATCGATAAAGTCAATACGAGGATGTGAGGTCATATAGGTGTATATATCCGCTCCATTTTTTTACCGCTGGCCGCAGCCCGCGCATGCTTCGCCACCGTCAGTTACATAGCGAAACTGACAATTCATTAATTTATCTATTTTAACTATCAATCGATTTGTTGCGTATTTATTATGAACCTAAATGTCAGTCACAAGATCAACAATAGTCTGGAAACGTTAAGGCTGTCGAAAAATTGGTATTCAGTGGAAGGGAAATCCCTGCACAAGATCTATCTTTGCCTTATTGCGAGAACTTTCAGCCCTGCTTTGGAGGCGTCATTTTCCTCCCGATCTCCCGCTAGCCTGAAACCATGCTCCATTATATCCTATGGAGTCTTGCTCCGCCCCAGACGGCGTTATACTACCTATGATATTTCGCATCCGCACCGCCTCACCGCCTACCTTGAGGCAAACACCCAGGATGCCTATTCTCGATGCTATATATCTATGGAATGTTATACATATAATCGAGTATATCGACCCATTTGTAAAGAAAAAAACTAAATTGATAGGAAATATATTTACTCTATAAAATGCTAACTATACGAAAATCATTAAGAAATAATAGATAATTGAGGTTTCAAATGTGAAAATTATCATTATTGTACCCTTTTTTCTTCCTCTTACTGGCGCTCCTAAAGATCATCCAGTCTACGTGTATGTGCGGGCGATTATTGGCGATATCAAACCCCAGGCCAGGTCGATGGTCTCTGGGAGCCGGAAGGGCATAGCCTTAACCGATCCGGCCTCCGCGACTTCCAACCAATTTGGACTTGACGCGCGGGGACATATCTGTTAGGCAGAATAGGAACAAATCCTCCGTAAGTTTTTGTCTATTGACAAGGAACCCCCTTGTCGTTGCAGAATTCTCGCCAAATGAGACTAGCGACCTTTCTCCTGGGAATATGGTTCATCATCGCCGGAGTTCTCCTCCCGGGTCCTTCTACCGTGCTGGCGGAATCATACACCAGGGTCTTGAAAAAAGGGGTCGTCTATTACCACTTCAATAACCGGCCCCCGCCTTCACCCAGTCAGGGGGTTACGAATAACTCCGCCCTGGGGAGTTTTCCGCCCAAGCCCCTGAAAAGGCCCGCCCTCCCGGAGGGAGAGGCCTTGAGCCAAAAACCATCACCGCGCCGCAATCTGCCCCCTGCCTCAGTCAAAGGGCTAATCCGGGTGAAATCTAATTCCCCTCCCGCAGCCGCCCCAGCCAAAGGCAGCCCCGGCCTGAAGCAATTAATGCCGGCAACGGCTGCTGATCTGCCAGTCGTCAATCCCGATGATGTCCAAGAAAATATTTGGGCGGGCACCCGTTATCTCGTTGCCTTGCTGACAAAATTAGGTTGCAGTTTACCCCCGGGTCTGTCCGCCTATGGTGCCGCTCCCCAGCGGCTGGACCACCTTAAGGATGTCCCCCCCCTCCAGGACCAACAGGCCTTTGCCCCGAAGCTGGGTGAAGATTTCCCTAAATACGTGCAGCTGCCGCGTCCCGAATTGGCCCAAAAACAATTTTCAGATTACTTAATAGAGTCGAGCCCGCTGCACCACCGCTTCCCGGTGTCTGGACCCTTTTCCTTCAAAGACTCCTGGGGGGACATGCGCGGTGGTGGCAGACAACATCGGGCGGTGGATATTTTTGCCCGGGAGGGGGCGGAGGTCTATGCCATCACCGCCGGGGTGATCCAGACCTTAGCGACCCTTCCGGAAGCCGGCATTATCCTGCTCATGCGGGGCCAAGACGGCAGAGGCTATGGTTATATGCACCTGCAAGGATATGCCCCGGGCATCGTGCAGGGCAAAACGGTGAGGACGGGAGAACTGATCGGCTATGTGGGCCGTACCGGGATCCGGCAGTCTGCTGCGCACTTGCACTTGCAGGTTTACGCGGACCATCGCTTATGTAAAGACGAACTCCTGAACCCCTACCCTTTCCTGGTCCAGTTGTGCCATGGCATCGGGGTCACCGACTTATCCTCCCACAAAATTGCCCGCCTGGAGACTCCGGAGATACCGGAGATAAAAGGCAGCAGGATACAAGTTACCAGGCGGCCTGCCTTCGTAGCTCTTAAGGAGCGCGGTAGTCAACGCAGAATCAAGAACTCCTCAGTATTGGTAATAAAGAATTTTTAGGATGATCACTGGCCCGCCGGAAAAGCAAACCCCGTAACCCCTCTTGCGGATTCACCTGCCCCCCCGGTCCGAAAAGTTCCAAGTTCCGAGTTCCAGGTTTCAAGTTCAAAGTTATACTGAGTTGCAGTCAAAAAGCTGTTAAGGTGTAGGGGCGAACCTTGTGTTCGCCCACCATGCCTGGGCGAACACAAGGTTCGCCCCTACTAGAAAAATGTACGTTTGAATGCGAATTGGTATTAAGGCCTATATTTGGTTGCCTGGCTGGCAATTAGGTTGGCAATCACAAAGAAAGGGGCTAGGCCGATTGACCTAACCCCTTGATTTTCGTTGGCGGGGACGACCGGACTCGAACCGGCGGCCTCCTGCGTGACAGGCAGGCGTTCTAACCAACTGAACTACGCCCCCGAATTATGAGTTCAAAGTTCAAGGTTAGGGCTTAAATCCATCAGAAATTATCTAAGACCTTGGACTTTCGCATTTGAACCTGGAACCAAAAAAACTTTGAACCTCGAACTTTGAACCTTGAACCAAAAACTGGTAGGCGGAACAGGGCTCGAACCTGTGACCCCCGGCTTGTAAGGCCGATGCTCTCCCAGCTGAGCTATCCGCCCGCCCCGATAATAGTCGCCTACGGCGGCCCCTCTGTCAAGAGGGAAATGGAGCTAAAAGCAGCGATCAGCATGCATATCTTAATTCTCACGCAAAGACGCAAAGTCGCCAAGACGCATTTTATTAATTAAAGCTTCGCGTCTTTGCGCCTTGGCGTCTTTGCGTGAGATACTTCTCTTAATGAGGCCGAATCTCCGAAATCGGCGCATCCCCGGTGGGGAGAAACGCGGGCTCCGGGGGAGCAGGCGGCGGCGGGGCCTTGAACAGGCTCTCCGGATCGTCCACAGCCAGCGCCCTCTTCAGGACTTCGTCCATATGGTCCACCGGGATCAATTCTATCGCCTTCAGGATCCGGGCCGGGATCTCTTTAATATCCTTGGCGTTGTCCCGGGGGATGAGCACCGTCTTAATCTGGTGGCGGTGCGCGGCGATGATCTTTTCCTTCAGCCCGCCGATGGGCAGCACCCGGCCCCTGAGGGTGATCTCCCCGGTCATGGCCACTACCCGTCTGACCGGGATTTTCAGCAGTGCGGAGACGATGCTGGTGGCGATGGTGATCCCCGCGGAGGGTCCGTCTTTGGGAATCGCCCCCTCCGGCACGTGCACGTGCAGGTCGATTTTCCGGTAAAAATCAGGCGGCAGCCCCAGGTACTCGGCCTTGGAGCGCACGTAGCTCAGCGCGGCCTGGGCCGACTCCTGCATCACTTCCCCTAATTTGCCGGTGATCAGGAGCTTGCCCCGTCCCGGCAGGACCACTACCTCGGTCTGCAGGAGTTCGCCTCCGAACTCGGTCCAGGCCAGGCCGGTGGTGAGGCCCACTTCATCGGCTTCTTCGGTGCGGCCGTAGCGGTACCGGGGCACCCCCAGATACTTGGCCACCATCTGGCTGGTCACCTTGACCTGGTGGTCCTTGCCTTTGGCCGCCACCTCCCGGGCCACTTTCCGGCTGATGGACGCGAGCTCCCGTTCCAGGTTCCTCACCCCCGCCTCCCGGGTGTACTTCTGGATCACTGCCAGGATGGCGTTTTCGGAGAAAGAGATATTCTCCAGGGTCAGCCCGTTGGCCGTACACTGTTTGGGAACCAGGAACTGCTGGGCAATGAGCAGCTTCTCCACCTCCGTATAGCCCGACAGGCGGATGATTTCCATCCGGTCCTGGAGCGGTGCGGGAATGGAATAGAGGTTGTTGGCCGTGGTAATGAACATCACCTCGGACAGATCGTAGTCCACGTCCAGGTAATGGTCGTTAAACGCGAAGTTCTGTTCCGGGTCCAGTACCTCCAACAGCGCCGCGGAGGGGTCGCCCCGGAAATCCGTGCTCATCTTATCCACTTCATCCAGGCAGAATACCGGGTTGTTGGTCTTGGCCTTCTTGAGGGACTGGATGATTTTTCCCGGCAACGCGCCGATATAGGTGCGGCGGTGGCCCCGAATCTCCGCTTCGTCCCGCACCCCCCCCAGGGAGAGGCGCACGAAGTTCCGGCCCAGGGCCCGGGCCACGGATTTGGCCAGAGAGGTCTTGCCCACGCCCGGGGGACCCACCAGGCAGAGAATGGGGCCCTTCATCTTCTTCACCAGGCTTTGCACGGCCAGGTGTTCCAGGATGCGCTCCTTGGGCTTATCCAGGCCGTAGTGGTCTTCGTGGAGGATGCGCTCCGCTTCTTCCAGGTCATGTTTGTCCCGGGTCTTTTCATACCAGGGCAGGGACAACAGCCAGTCGATGTAATTCCTGACCACCGTGGCTTCCGCGGACATGGGGCTCATGAGCTTGAGTTTCTTCAGTTCGTGCTTGACCTTGGCCGCGGCCTCGGCGCTCATCTTCTTCTTGCGGATACGCCGCTCCAGCTCCTGAACTTCGCCCTTGAAATCCTCTTTTTCCCCCATCTCCTTCTGGATGGCCCGCATCTGCTCGTTGAGGTAGTATTCCCGCTGGGTCTTTTCCATCTGCTTTTTGACCCGGTTCTTAATGCGGGTTTCAATCTGGAGGATTTCATTTTCCCGGTTGATCAGGGACAGGACCTTTTCCAGCCTGCGGGACGCTTCCTGGTTTTCCAGGAGTCCCTGCTTTTCTTCCGTCTTCACGGCCAGATGCCCGGCCACGGTGTCCGCCATCTGGCCCGGGTCTTCCAGGTCGGACACGGTCTGGACCACTTCCTGGGGCACCTTCTTGTTCAGCTTGGCATAGGTCTCAAAACCCACCACCATGGCCCGCCGCAGGGCCTCGATCTCCGGGGAGTAATCCCATGAGTCCGGGAGTTCCTCCGCCTCCACCTGGTAAAAATGGGGATTGGCCAGGTATTGGCGAATCTGCGCCCGTTCCTTGCCCTCGATGAGCACCTTCACGGTGCCGTCGGGCAGCCTCAGGAGCTGCAGAATCGCGGCCAGGGTCCCCACCCGGTAGATATCCGCTTCCCGGGGTTCGTCTCTCCGGGGGTCCTTCTGGGTGCAGAGGAGGATGAATTTCTCCTGGCCCATGGCATATTCCAGGGCGGAGATGGAGCGTTCCCGGCCGATGAACAGCGGGACCACCATATGGGGAAAGACCACTATGTCCCGGAGAGGCAACATGGGCACGGTCACCGTCTTTTTCTGATCCTCTCCCCCCGAAGGCCGCGATCTGTTAAGACGAAAGATCATTGTTGCACCACCCTCCCCGGCTTATCCCACTCTTCTTCTTCCGCGGTCTCGTATTTCAAGATGGCCGCGGCGTGTTTAAGAATGAAATCCTCGTTAATCAGGCATTCCTGCACGTTCTTCTGGGAAGGCAAATCGTACATCAAGTCCAGCATGGCCCGTTCCAGAATGGCCCTGAGCCCCCGAGCCCCGGACTTGCGCTTCATGGCCTCCTTGGCTACGGCCACTAACGCCTCGTCCGTGAAATTCAAGGCGACCCGGTCCATCTCCAGGAGCTTCTGGTACTGCTTCACCAGGGCGTTCTTGGGTTCCTTGAGGATGCAGACCAGGGCCTCTTCATCCAGCTCATCCAGGGTGGCGATCACCGGCAGCCGTCCCACAAATTCGGGGATCAGGCCGAACTTCAAGAGATCCTGGGGCTGCACCTGGGCCAGAACCTCCCCCAAGGGCACCTGATGGCGGCTCTGGATGTCGGCCGCGAAGCCCATGGCCTTGCGCCCCACCCGGGCGCCGATAATGTCGTCCAGGCCGTTGAACGCGCCGCCGCAGATAAACAGGATATTGGTGGTGTCCACCTTGATGAATTCCTGTTGCGGGTGCTTGCGCCCCCCCTTGGGCGGCACCGAGGCCATGGTGCCTTCGATGATTTTCAACAGGGCCTGCTGCACGCCCTCCCCGGAGACATCCCGGGTGATGGAGGGGCTGTCGGTCTTCCGGGCGATCTTATCCACTTCGTCGATGTAGACGATGCCCCTGGACGCCTTCTCCACGTCATAATCCGCGGACTGGAGGAGGTTGAGAATGATATTTTCCACATCTTCGCCCACGTAACCGGCCTCGGTCAAGGTGGTGGCGTCGGCGATGGTAAAGGGCACGTTGAGAATCCGGGCCAGGGTCTGGGCCAGCAAGGTTTTGCCGGAGCCCGTGGGGCCCACGAGCAGGATGTTGCTCTTGGCAAGCTCCACCCCGTTCAGCTCCACCCCGGAATTAATCCGTTTATAGTGGTTATAGACGGCCACGGAGAGGATCTTCTTGGCCCCTTCCTGGCCGATGACGTATTCGTCTATCTGCTTTCTGATGCCCGCGGGCTCGGGGATCGCCACCCGGGCGGTCTTGGCTTCGTCCTTCTCATATTCCTCGGCAATGATGTCGTTGCAGAGTTCGATGCATTCATCGCAGATATAGACGCCAGGCCCGGCGATGAGTTTCTTCACCTCGCTCTGGCTCTTGCCGCAGAAGGAACACAAAAGGTCGGTGCTTTTGTCAGCTCCCCGTTTACTCATAACCATATCCTCCCCAAACCCGGGCTCTCCGGGTTTGGCTTATGCAGTTCTTCTACGCCCTTTTGGTTTGGTTAGTTTATCGGCACCCCCAGGCGCTTACATAAGGGGTGCAAAGAATTCCCACGGCTTAAGCGGGAGCCAGCGGGCGTTTGCCCAGTTCCCGCTCCGAAATCACCACGTCCACCAGGCCGTATTCCTTGGCCTGGGCGCCGGACATATAAAAATCCCGGTCCGTATCCCGGTGAATCCGTTCCATGTCTTGGCCCGTGTGCTTCGCCATGATTTCGTTCAACTCCTCCCGGAGCCGTAAAATCTCCCGGGCCTGAATTTCCACGTCCGTGGCCTGCCCCTGAAAGCCCCCCAGGGGCTGGTGAATCAAAATCCGGGCATGGGGCAGGCTGGAGCGTTTCCCCGGCGCTCCCGCGCACAGGAGCAGGGCCGCCATGCTGGCCGCCTGGCCCATGCACAGGGTGGTCACCGGCGGCTTGATGAACTGCATGGTGTCATAAATGCCCAAACCGGCCGTTACCAGGCCTCCCGGGGAGTTGATATATAAATGGATCTCCCGATCCGGATCTTCCGCCTCCAAAAATAGCATCTGGGCAATAACTAGGTTCGCCACGTCATCATTGATGGCGGTGCCCAGAAAAATGATGCGCTCCTTGAGGAGCCGGGAATAGATGTCATAGGCCCGCTCGCCGCGGCTGCTCTGCTCCACCACTATGGGAATCAACGGCATTATCTTTACTTCTCCTGGACCTCGGCCGCCGGGGCCGGAACTATTTCCGCGTGGTCCAACACGAATTTCATGGTTTTTTCATCCTGCAACTGGCGCCGCAAAATCCCCAGGAGTTGATTTTCCTGGTAAAGCTGCCGCACCTGGGCCAACTCCCGGCCGGTGCTGGCGGCCACCCGCTGCAACCCTTCCTCCAACTCGGCATCGTCCACGGTGATGTCTTCCTTGAGGGCGATGCGCTCCAGTAAGATGCGCGTCCGCACCCGCTTTTCCGCCGCGGGCCGCATGCTCGCCAGCATCTTCTCCGGGTCCATGCCCTCCAGGCTGACCCCATGCTGGGCCATCCGCTGCCATTGCTCCCGGAGCATGCCTTCCTGTTCCTGGCGGATCAGGGAAGGCGGCACTTCAAATTCATGGGCCGCGAGCAATTGGTCCAGACCCTGGTTTTCCAAATGACTGCGGCGCTCTCTTTCCTTACCTTTAATAATATCCTCTTGCACGGCCTCACGCAAGTCGGCCACAGTCTGAAAATCTCCCCCCAAACTCTTGGCAAACTCGTCATCCAGATCCGGCGACACCTTCTCTTTGATGGCCTGGATCTTCACCGCAAACTCCACTTCCTTGCCGGCCAGGAGGGGGTTATAGAAATCCGCCGGCAGGTCCACGGTCAAGCGGCTCTCCTCTTCCGGGGCCAGGCCAACCAGCTTTTCTTCAAAATCCTTGTTGAACCGGGCCGCGCCCACCTCCACCACGAAGTTCTCCTGCTTGGCCTCCAGCACCGCTTTGCCCTCGTAATAAACCTGGTAATCCAGGGCCACAAAATCACCTTCCTGAATTTTCCGGCTTTCCTCCACCGGTTTGAGAATGGCGTTATTTCCCCTGATTTCCTCCAGGCGCTCGTCCACCATGGCCTCGGTGACTTCTGTGTCCGGGGCCGTAAGGGTCAGACCCTGATAATTTTCCGCCTCAAACTCCGGCGGCACCTCCACTTCCACGCTGAAGCGGAAGTCTTCCCCTTCCACCACCAGGGGCATGGGTTCCGGCCAGTTGAGGCTCACCGCCTCGATGGACTTCTCCTTCAAGGCTTCTCCCACGGAGCGTCGCACCAGCTCCTCAGAAACTTCGTGCTCCACCTCTTTGCGGTAATATAGTTCGAGGATAGACCGGGGCACCTTCCCCGGGCGGAAACCCTTCACCTTGGCCTGCTTCCCCCATTTCCGGTAAGCCCGGTCCACCTCTTTGGCGACCTCTGCCGACGGCACCTGAATCCTCACCTGGCGCTGTACCGCGCTCACATCTTCCACTTCCACCTGCATGGCGCTTTCTGTCATTTCCAGTCTCTCTGAGTATGATTATTTAAAGGCGGCCCCATTCCCCCCCGCCGCCCCGGGGACTTTCTCTGGTGCGAGAGGGGGGACTCGAACCCCCACGGTATCCCGCTGGAACCTAAATCCAGTGCGTCTGCCTAATTCCGCCACTCTCGCAAAATTGACAATTACTTTAATAATTTTATTAACTTTCCCCGGCCAAGTCAAGCGCCGTCCTGCCGTCACCGGCGGTATTTGCGCCTCCCCGGTTGTCTCTAGGGGAAATTCGTGTTATCTACTAAGAGCCAGAAGACCTCTTACCATGCTCTTGTGGGGGGAGGGCCGGGAAAATAAACGGTCAGCTGCCAGCTAAATAATTCCCTGTTTTATCTCCTCAAAATCGCCATTCCCAATCCTCTTGGAGGTTGAATATTAATGAGCGCCCCGGAAAAAGACGAATTAAAGGAATTAAGAGAGCGGCTGCTGGTCTCTCCCCGTCTGGTGTGGGACCACGCCGATCCAGCCACCCTGAAGGCCATCACGGCTTACGGGGAAGCCTATAAGACCTTCCTGGACCGGGCCAAGACGGAACGGGAAGCGGTTACCGAAATTGAACTCCAGGCCCGGGCCCGGGGCTTCGTGGACCTGGCCGGCAATCAACCCGGCCCCCGCTACTATTACAATTATAGGGGCAAAACCATGGTCCTGGCCGTCACCGGCCGGCGGCCCCTGGCCGAGGGCCTCCGCCTGGTGGCCGCGCACATCGACTCCCCCCGCCTGGACCTGAAGCAATATCCGGTATATGAAGACACGGATCTGGCCTTCTTGAAGACCCATTATTACGGGGGCATCAAGAAATATCAATGGCTGGCCCGGCCCCTGGCCATCCACGGCGTCATCCTCAAGACCGACGGCTCCCGGGTGGAGTTGAACGTGGGGGAAGACCCGGCCGATCCCATCTTCACGGTCTGTGACCTCCTGCCCCATCTGGCCCGCAAGGCCCAGATGGACAAAAAAGTGACCGATGCCTTTGAAGGGGAAAAGCTGAATGTCCTGGTGGGCTCCTTGCCCCTGGGGGATAAAGAGGGCAAGGAACGCTTTAAGCTCTATCTCCTGAAGCACCTGGAGGACCGGTACGGCATCCGGGAGGAGGATTTCATCAGCGCGGAACTGGAAGTGGTGCCCGCGGGTCCCGCCCGGGACCTGGGTTGGGACCGCAGCCTGGTGGCCGGCTACGGCCAGGACGACCGCTCCTGCGCCTACGCCGCACTGGCCGCCATCCTGGAGGCCCGGGACCCGGAATACACCTCCCTGGCCTTATTCTATGATAAGGAAGAAATCGGCTCCGACGGCAACACCTCCGCCAAGAGCTGCCTCTTGGAAGAGATCGTGGAAACCCTTCTGGAGCGGGCCAAAGAAAACCCCCAGACCCGGCGACGGGTCCTCATGGCCTCCCGGGCCATCTCCGCGGACGTCACCGGCGGGCTGGACCCGGATTATCCGGAGGTCCACGAAAAGCGGAACGCCGCTAAATTGGGCTACGGCGTGGCCTTCCACAAATATGGGGGCAGCGGCGGCAAGTACTCCTCCAGTGACGCCAACGCCGAATACGTGGCCTGGATCAGGAAGATCTTCCAGGAAAACGGCGTCGTCTGGCAGGCCGGGCAGTTAGGTAAGGTGGACGAAGGGGGCGGCGGCACCATCGCCAAGTACCTGGCGATCCACGGCCTGGAGATTATCGATTGCGGCACCCCGCTGCTCTCCATGCACTCCCCCCTGGAGGTGGCCTCCAAGGCCGACCTGTTTATGACTTATAAGGCCTACCAGGCCTTCTTTACCGCTATTTAGGACGGTTTTCGGTTATAATTAACCGATAAGATTATCATCGGGCCGAAAACATATCATCTGGTTCCCCAGCTGAGCTTGGGAACCAGGAAAAACTGAAAACTGAAAACTGGTAGCTAAAATGGGTAAATTCTTTTCCAAGTTCAAACCCGCACCTCCAGACCCCGCTGTCTCTACCTGGGGCAATCTCTCGCAATTTTACGGCCTGCTGATCTTCTTGATCACGGTGCCGTTCATGCTCATCATTGCCCTGGTATGGCTCACCGGCATCCTGGGTTTCAGCGTCTGGATCTTCGTGGGCTTCGCGGCCTTGCTGGCCTGGTCCATCTGGCGCCTGTCCCGCAGTTGGAAGGGTTTCAAGGCCAAAATGGCCAGCCAGACCATGGATGTGCACGATATCATGCGGGAAGCGGCCAAAAACGGCAAAGACGTGGAGCTTTCTTTGTTGAACGGCACCATCACCCTCCGCTACCGGGGGCAGCAAGGCCTGGAGACCCTGCCTGCGGCCCTGCCGGCCCCGCAGCTGGCCCTCGCGGCCCCGGCCCACCTGGAAGGGGAAGGGGATGTGCTCCAGCCGGAGCGCCTGCGGGAAGAATTGCTGGAGTTCTTGCGCCTCCGGGATTCCGGCGTCATCAGCCCCGAAGAATTCGAACGCATCAAGGCCAGCCTGTTGCAAAGAATTTCTGCTTAGATAAATAAGGCTGAGGTAGGGTTAAAAGGGGAAGAGGGAAAACAACTTCCCAAACCATTTCCCCTTTTTCCCTTTTCCCCTTTTAACCCAATTTATTCCGGCCCCTTCCTTTAGAATCATTAAACCTCAATCTGCGTAGGAGCCCCGCCATGTCCCCCATGATTCCTGATTTGGAAAATTATTTCCGGGGTTTCATCCCTCCCAGGGATGCGCTGCTTTTGGCACTGGAAGAGGAAGCGGCCCGGGAGTCCATTCCCATTGTCGGGCCGGTGGTGGGGGAACTCCTCCATATCCTGGCCCGGGCCGCGCATGCCCAAAACATCCTGGAATTGGGCACAGCCACCGGCTATTCCGCCATTTACCTGGCCCGGGCTTTGCCCCCGGCCGGGAAGCTGCTCACCCTGGAACTGAACCAGGACATGGCCGCGCGGGCCCGGGCCAACTTTGCCAAAGCCGGCTTAAGCGCGCAAGTCGAAGTCCGGGTGGGCCCGGCCCTGGACCTCATGGCCGCCATGTCTGAGACCTTTGACCTGATCTTCCTGGATATCGACAAGGAGGGGTATCTCCCCGCCCTGCCCCTATGCCGCGGCCTGCTGAAGATCGGCGGCCTGCTGATCACGGATAACGTCGGCTTTGCCGGGGCCGATCCCTTTAACCGGGAGATCTTCAGCCAGAGCTCCTGGCGCACGGTCCATCTCTTAACCATGCTGCCCCAACACTCGCCGGAAAAAGACGGCCTGTCCCTGGCCGTGCGGGTGGCATAAGACGGTTTTCAGTTTTCGGTTCAAAGAGCGATAATAATCGATAAGTTACCCTTCCAGCTGTTAGAAGTCATTTCAAAACCGATTTCCAACGTCATCCTGAATCAGCCAGGTTCCATGTTACAAAAGCATCACCCCCCTTTTCTAAAGGGGGGCAGGGGGGATTATCTAACCGCTTAATAATCCCCCTAAAATCCCCCTTTTAAAAAGGGGGACTTAAAACCCCTGCACCAACCTTTTACTGGTTGAAAACATACACGCAGCCTGAGGTAGGTTTTGAAATAGGTCATAATCTTGAAGGGAAATTGGGCGAACCGGCAAAACCATCTACCCCCCTGCCCTTCCCCGTCCCCCTGCCCATTTGCTGAACTTTTCCTTGTCTATGTAGAATCATCTAGTATAAATGAGAGTCGATCGCTTTCCCTCGTTCCCAAGCTCCTGTTCCGAAAAGTTCAAGGTTCAAAGTTCAAGGTCAAGGCAGCTGAAGGGTCAATAAAACTGCCATGGCCGGTGGGGCGGCCGTCC
>Ga0265296_1002366_pt1 | contig 19146 bp, 9 predicted proteins | sample MunlanPumphouse1_FD_189073 | JGI IMG/M metagenome (GOLD analysis project Ga0265296, IMG submission 189073) | Groundwater microbial communities from a municipal landfill in Southern Ontario, Canada - Pumphouse #1 | ecosystem: Environmental > Aquatic > Deep subsurface > Groundwater | place: Canada...
AATCGGCCGGTCCGCTGCGCTGGTTGAAGGCTGCGCTGACCGGCCTCTTGCCAACCCCACCAACCCCAGTTCAGATCACCAAAGGACTCTCGTTATGGCTGGATGAGAAACGGGGGTCACGTCACTATCTGAAACTCGAAGCACCAGAAATCTGGGGCAAAGAGGATTTTGACAAACGTTCGCGCCTCGTCAGCGAGTTGGCCGAGCGCGTTCTGGATCTGGGCGTGCCGGGCCAGCATCTTTGGTGTGGGATCGAACTCGACCGTGCTCTGCCGACGGAAATCGCTAGGATCGAAGCGAGACTTTCGGATCTCGTCGGTCAGTTTTCCCAAATCCAAGCGGATCAGGCCTCTGTCGCGACCCTGCTTGAGAAGGCGGATGACGTCGCTTTGGGCGATCTTGAATCGTTGTTCGAGCTGGCCTCGCGTCTCTCAACCGCCCCTGACCTCTCCCCCCAAGCACTTGCCGCAGATGTCTGGAACCGGTCGGCTGAGGTTAGATCGCTGCTAAAAGCCGGCACCGAATTGGAGGCGCTCAGAGCTTCATTACGGGTGATATTCTCAGACGTCGCTTGGGACACCGATGTCCAGGACATATTCTCGGCGGTTGAACCCCTGGAGTCCCAAACACCTGTCAGCGCCTTTCTTCGGTCTCAGACCCTCGCGAACCTAGCGCCGGCTGTAGCCGATGTCGCGGGTCGACTCGCGAAGGCCATTGGACGAGACGCCGCGCCAATCTCGTTCACTGAAATGGAGATCTTGGCTCAGGTCGGCGAGCGAGTATCGGAAGCTCCTGAAGCCGACCCGGCGGCGTTCGCCCAAGATCTCTGGGATAGCGGCGTCGAACGCGCTTTCGATTTGGCCAATGCAGTCAAAACACTTGAAGGTGCCCGCACTGAAATCGGTTCGTCGCTCAGCGAATCCGCCTGGAGCGCGGACCTTTCCGACGCGCGTCGAAACCTCGCGGCTCACGGTTCGTCGCTGTTCAAAATCTTCAATGGAGAATGGCGAGCGGCCAATCAGTTGGTGAGGTCCTATCTGTCTGACCCCAAGGCGCCGCTTCAACGACAGTTGGGCTGGCTCGATGCATTGGCTAGAGGCCAAAGCGCCCAAAAGCTCATTCGAGACGACGATGCATTCGGTCGTTCTGCGTTCGCAAGCGATTGGCGTGCTGAACGGTCGTCATCAGCTCCGCTCCTAGCCTTGGTCGATTGGATGCGAAGCCTCAAAGGGCTGGGCGGAGAGCCTCGGCTGGTGGTCGGCAGGAAGCCGGATCGATCCAGGATTGGGGAGCTGTCGAGGGCGTTGAGTACGCATTTGCAGGCCGGGCGGTCGGCAGCTGCGGATCTTTGGGACGATCTCGGTGGAGCACGGCACGTCGTGTTTGGAAGCGCATCATCGTCAGGTGAGGCGAACCTGGCCGAAGTCGCGGTTGGTGCTGCTGCGCTCGCCAAGGCTCATGCTGGTTATCAAGCGATCACTCTCGCTGAAGAATCAGACCTGAAGCTTCGTCGGCAGAACCTGGCGAGTCTGATGCGTGCCCAAGTGGCGCGCAAAGAACTTCAAGCGCAGGAGCTGGTCGGTCTCGAGGCGTTCGACGTCAACTGGCGCGGTGAGGCATCCGACTGGAGTGCCCTGTCCGAGATCGCTGACTGGATGGATGAAAACAGCGACATTCGGGAATTGGCGGCGCGCACTCCCGATCGCAATTCGGCGCCTAGCCGATGCGAGATGATCATCGCGGGGCGGGACGCCTGGCGAAAGATTCTGGAGGTTCTGCTCTCGGATCTCAAGGCGACCTCCGAAGCCGCAGTGACGGCCGAGTCGGTGATGGTGCTTCCAGCGAAAGACGTCTCCAGCAGATTGAAGGCCTGGCAGAATGGCGGCGAGGCTTTGACCGTCTGGGTCGGCTATCGTGGACGCGCTCACGAAGCCAGTACGCTCGGACTGGGGGATCTCGTCGAGCGTCTGCACCGCGGCACTCTCGTCCCAGTGAGCGCACTGCCAGATTTCGAACAGTCGTTCTTCGAGGCCGTCTTCGAAAGCCAGATTTCGTTAGAGCCACAGCTGGCGTCGTTCGACGGTGAGCTTCATGGCCGCAAGGTTCGTGAGTTCGTGGAACTCGACCTTCAGCGGATCAAGGCGTCTGCAATGCAGGTGGCGTTAGATCATCATAGACGTGTGCCGCCGAAGTCCAGCGGCGCACTGGGGCCGCTTGGCGTTCTCAAGGATGAGATGGCCAGAAGGCGGGGGCATATGCCAATCCGCCAGCTTATGCAGAAGGCGCCTCAGCCAATTCAGGCGTTGAAGCCCGTCTTCATGATGAGCCCCTTGTCTGTGGCTCAATTCCTTTCTCCAGGCGCCATGACGTTCGACCTTTTGGTCATGGACGAGGCGAGCCAGATCCAGCCCATTGACGCGCTGGGTGCGATTGCCCGATGCAAGCAGGTCGTCGTCGTCGGCGACCCGAGACAGCTGCCGCCAACCGCCTTCTTCTCCAAGATGACAGGCCAGACCGACGGGGACGATGACGACGGCTCCACGCGAGTTGCGGACATTGAAAGCATCCTGGGCCTGTTCACGGCTCGTGGTCTGCCCATGTGCATGTTGCGTTGGCACTACCGGAGCCGCCACGAGTCTCTGATCGCGGTTTCGAACAGGCAGTTTTACGAGAACAAGCTCGTCATCATTCCGAGCCCGTACACGGCGCAATCCGGGCTAGGGTTGCGGTTCCACCATATCAAGAACGGCGTGTTCGAAACCGGGGCGACCCGCACTAATCCTGTCGAAGCCAAGGCGGTCGCATCGGCGGTCATTCATCACGCCAAGACTTCCCCAAAGCACTCGCTGGGCGTCGTCGCGTTCTCGTCGGCGCAGCGCAAGGCGATCATGGAGCAACTCGAGCTTCTGCGTCGGCAGCTTTCGCCTGAGGAGGAGGCCTTCTTCCAATCGCACCCGTCAGAGCCGTTCTTCGTCAAGAACCTTGAGAACGTTCAGGGTGACGAACGAGACGTGATCCTGATCTCTATCGGCTATGGTCCGACAACCCTCGGCGGCAAGCCGCCAATGCGGTTTGGTCCAGTCGGACAGGATGGAGGTGAGCGTCGGTTAAACGTTCTGATCAGCCGGGCAAAACGACGGTGCGAGGTCTTCTCGTCCATGACCGACGAGGACATCGATCTGGAGTTCGCTTCCACGCGGAAAGGCGTATTCGCGCTGAAGCTCTTCATGCATTTCGCGCGCACCGGCCGGATGTCCCTCGCCGAGTCCGTGGGGCGGGACACCGATTCCGTGTTCGAGGCCCAAGTCGCCCAGGCGTTGCACGAGCGTGGTTATCAGGTTCACCGTGACGTAGGCGTCTCCGGTCTCTTCATCGACATTGCGGTGTCGGACCCTGACCAGCCTGATCGCTATCTTCTCGCTATCGAATGCGATGGGCCGTCGTACAGCAAGGCCCGTTCTGCGCGGGATCGTGACCGTCTGCGGCGCAGCGTTCTCGAAAGCCAGGGCTGGTACGTTCATCGCATCTGGAGCGGCGACTGGTTCCAGCGCCCTCAGGAGCAGTTGGAGCGCGTCATTGCTGCGATCGAAGCCACAAAGGTTGATCTGGCGCGGGAAGAGCGTTCGCAGGATCGCATGCCCGCCTATGAAATCGTATCGGTCGAACGCGAGACGGTCACCGAGATGGGGTTGGCGGGCGTAGAGGAAACCTACGCGCTCTCCGTACCCTATGTCGAAGCGGAGTTGCTAAAGCCAGGTCATCTGTCGACTGAACTCCACGAAGCGCCGACAGGGGTATTGTCACAGCTGGCGGAGCAGGTGATCGCAACCGAAGGTCCGGTCCATTTCGACGAGATCGTCGCACGGCTACGCGGTGCTTGGGGGCTTGGCCGGGCAGGTTCGCGGATCCGAGACGCCGTGCAACGTGCGTTGGATGTCTCGCAGCGGCAGGGACGTGTGCTCGAAGACGGCGGATTCTATACCCAGCCCGGCGCGCCTGTGGTCGTCAGGGATCGCAGCGTCGCTATGTCACTCACGCTTCGCCGGCCGGAAATGTTGCCGCTGGCCGAGATTGAGGCTGCGCTGTTGAGCGTGGTTTCGAAAAATTTCGGCGCCACGGAGGATCAGGCGGTGCAGGCCGTCGCGCGAGCCTTCGGGGTGAAGTCTACCTCCGCACAGCTCAAGGACGTGATCTGTGCGGTTTTGAACTCCGCAGTCGAGCGGGGCGTGCTGGCGCGGCGTGACTTGCTGATCGACGCAGGGCCAAACGCCCCTAAACTGGAAAGAGAGCCGCAAAAGCTGCCGGTCGAGCTGCTTGTCGCCCAGGGTGAAGGGGAGTTGCTTGAGTTTAAGGAAACCTTGCGCTGGGACGTGCGTCAGGGTGTGGTCAATAAGAAGATAGAGGATCAGTCGCTTAAGGCGATCGCCGCCTTCACCAACTACAAGGGAGGCACCTTGCTGATCGGGGTACGCGACGATGGGACGGCGCTCGGACTGGATCCCGACCTCAACACGGTGGGTGGGAGCCGGGACAAGTTCGATCTCCACCTCACGAACCTGATCAAGGAGCGGTTTTCTGAGAGCTTCAGGGCCGGATGTGTGTCGGTGTCCTACCCCGTGATCGACGACAAGCTGATCTGCCGCGTGGACGTCAAACGGTCGCGCAAGCCGGTGTACCTGAAGATTGCTGACGCGGCCGGCTCGCCGACGGATCGGCTTATCGTGAGGGCGGGGGCTTCATCACCCGAGATTCCGCTGAGCCAGATCGCGACCTACGTACGCGAGCATTTTGATGTCTGACGCAGAACCGCATACACGGTTTTTGAGGTAAATGCGGGTTGCTGAGGCACCAGCGATACTCATCGCTGCGCCCAACTTTAACAAGCCGCACGTGAACTTGCTTCAGACCACAATCGATGGTGTGACCTTACGGCAAAGACGCGACGACGCGATTCTTCGGGGGCGGATCTGATCAGGCAACTTACACAGACCTATCCTGACGGAACGCCCTACACTCGGCCGGCGCCGGTGGAGGCGCAGATCGCCGAACTTATGGAGTTGTCGTGCGAGGCGCAGCTAGAGCGGTTCAGGATTAGCGACCCCAAAAGTCCCAGTTATGTCCGGCCGGAATGCCTCGTCTATTTTCTGAGGGAGACTGCTCGGGACAACTACGAGGGACATTTCCGTAGCCTGTTCGATCTAGTGATGGCGCGCTACGGTAAGCCCTTCCGCCCAGCAGAGGTTCAGCGCGAAGGAAAGACTCTTGTCGATACTGCCCTCTCGGAAATCCGGGATCGGGCGACGCAGCCGTTCTTAGAAAAAATTGTAGCGGACCGCCAGTTTAGGGATGGTCGTCTGGACATCTACGAAATCGCATTCGCTATGGCCGTCGCGCGTGATCGATCAGACGCGCGACGAGCCGTGCTACGGAAGGTGCAGCGAGAGGAGCCCCTTTACTTTGAAAGTGAAGATGGTCGCGAAGTCACTCCGGCTGTCGAAAAGGCGCTTTCCGACGCGACAATCTCGGACCTTACGACCGGAACTGACGTGGCCAATGACCGGAAACGCGTTTTGACGGCGATTGACGCCCTACCTGAGAAATATCGGAAAGTGGCGACCATGAGGATGAACAACTTGCCGTTTGAGTCGAGCGACCCGACCTGCGTTTCCATCAGCGGAGCGCTCAACTGCACGCCGAAGACAGCACGCGCTCGGGCTGCGGAAGCAGAACGACGCATCCGCGTCGCGCTCGGATTGGCGGAACAGTCATGACCTCGACCGAATGGACAGAAGACGCCGTCCTTGAAGCCTTCCTTTTGGAGTCGAGCCCAGCTGATGCGTTGGAGCGCTATCTTCAGCGCTATCCCGACTATGCGGAGGCGTTGATCGATCTTGCTCACGAAATAGCGTTCGTCGAGACGAGAGGCGACGCACCGGCGACTTCAGACGAAGACGCTTGGATCGCTGGAGCTTGGGCCAAACTGAATGCTGCACTGGCGCCAAAGGCGCTAACTGCGAACGATTGGTCTCCAACGATCATACAACAGATGCAGAGCGCCTTCACAGCGCTGCCCACCGTGGTGTTCACATGTCTGAGAGATCGGAAGGTCCTAGCATCGACAATACCTCAGACCATCATGGGACGCCTAGCTGAGATCCTTCAACGCGAGGTCGATGCTCTGAAGGCCTTCTTAGAGGGGCCGTCAGTCCTGGCGCGTTCCGCCGCCTACAAGTCCAAAACGCCGCCAAAGGCTGCGGACAAGATTTCCTTTGAGGATCTGCTGAAGGATGCCGGCGTTTCGGACGCAGACCGACGTCGCCTCTTGGACGGATCGGAATGACATGGACGCCATCGAGCTTGCCCGGCGCGAAGCAGAGCATCTGCATAAGGAGGGGATTGCTCGGGGAGATGATCCATGGATGCCCTATGATTTCGTCGTCCTTCAAGCCAAGCGCAAAGGTCTAACGGTCAACGCGGTACGTGCTGAGAGCCCGATCCTTGACGGCGCTCTCGCGCGATATGAGCCGGACTCCAACCTGATTGTGCATGCGATTGCGGGCTCGACGTTTGAGCAAGCTGTCTATGTCGCACACGAACTTGGTCACGCGCTCCTCGGCGATGGCGCTCCGGACCAGGCATGCGAAATCGACGCCTCACGACCGGCTGAATTGGCTCCGGTCGGAGAGGATCGCGTTATCGACTATAGTCGGCGGCAGCGTCGCGAAGTTCAAATGGACCTGTTCGCCCGCGAGCTGATCCTTCCACGCTCGATCGCTAGAGATCGGCACGTTCGCGACGGAATGAAGGCGTCAGCGATCGCACTGAAGCTGGGCGCGCCTTTTACGGTCGTGGCGCAGCAGCTTCTGGACGCGTTGCTTCTCCCAGTCATCGAAGCTCAGCCGGAGGCGCCGAAGTCGATAAGGACGCTCGATCCTTCACAAGCATTCGCTGCGAGCCACCGCGGCGGCCCTATGCTGCTCGAGGCCGGTCCCGGGACCGGCAAGACCCAGACGCTTGTCGGCCGTATCGATGGCCTGCTCTCAGACGGCGCCGACCCGCGGACCTTCCTGGTCCTGACCTTCTCTAACAAGGCTGCCGGAGAACTGTCGGACAGAATCTCGGAGACGCGGCCGGACGACGCCGCAGCCATGTGGGTTGGAACGTTCCACGCCTTCGGACTGGATCTCGTCCGCCGCAACCACGAGGCGTTGGGCTTCTCAAAGGAGCCCCGTCTGATGGATCGGGCAGAGGCGATCGATCTGCTTCAGGATGAGTTCACGCGGCTTGACCTCGTCCACTATCGGGATCTGTGGAATCCCTCCCGCAAGCTCGCTGAAATCCTCAAGGCGATCTCGAGGGCGCAGGACGAGTTGGTGGGGCCAGACCGGTATCATGAACTCGCTGACGCTATGCTACGCAGCGCAGGTACGGACGTCGAGAAGCGTGTCGCGGCCGAAAAATGTATCGAAGTGAGCCGCGTCTATGCGCTTTATCAATCGATCAAGCGGCGCGAAGAAGCGGTGGACTTCGGAGATCTGATTACCTTTCCGGTAGATCTCATAGCCGGCCATCCTGATGTCCTGGACGCGCTCAAGGCGCGATATCACCACGTTCTCGTTGACGAATATCAAGACGTGAACCGGGCAAGCGTTCGACTGCTAGAACTGCTCAGCCCAACCGGCGACAATCTTTGGGTCGTCGGCGATGTCCGACAGTCCATCTACCGGTTTCGTGGAGCATCTCCCTTCAATGTGGACCGCTTCGGCTTGGAGGATTTTCCGGGCGGCGTTCGGCCACGGCTGGAAACCAACTACCGTTCCGTCGGCGAAATCGTCGGCGCCTACTCACGCTTCGCGACCGAGATGACGGCTGGAAAAGGCCGAGTCTCCAGTCTCACCGCATCGCGCGGGGACAGTCATCATCCCGTCGAGCATCGGCGATTCCTAGACAACACTTGCGAAGCGCCTGCTCTCGCCGATGCCATTCTGGATATGCGGGAAGCCGGGTATGCGTTTAGGGATCAAGCGATCCTGTGTTCCGGCAACGATCGGCTGGGCCGGTTGGGCGCGGAGCTTGAGCGGCGCGGCGTACCCGTCCTCTACTTGGGTAGTCTGTTCGAGCGGCCTGAGGTGCAAGACCTCCTGTCCTTGTTGAGCTTGCTCGGCGATCCCAGGGCAATGGGTCTGGTCCGGGCGACGCCCCTGTCCGATGGTCTGACGTTGGGCGACGTCCAGGCGGTCCTGTCGCATTTGCGAGAAACACCCACGCAGCCGATGTTTTGGGGCGCCCCCCCAATCGCAGAGATAAGCGCGGCCGGCGGCGCCGCCTTGAAACGGATTGCGGCCGCTCTGTCGGGGTTCACGGCCTCCGACAATCCCTGGACCATCCTGGCCACTCTGCTGCTCGACCGAACGCGATTAGCGGCCGAAATCTCGCAAGCTGAGGGGGCGGCGGGTCGCTCGCGCGGGATCGCGATCTGGCAGTTCATGAACTTCGTTCGCGTGCAGCCGGGACAAGGGTCTCATGAGCCGGTTCGGCACCTCCTCGACCGCATTCGGCGCCTTGTCGCCCTTTCCGACGAACGTGATCTGCGTCAGCTCCCTGCGGCCGCTCAGGGTATCGATGCGGTCCGTCTAATGACGATGCATGGCAGTAAGGGACTCGAGTTCAAGGTCGTCCACGTGCCGGGTATGAACAACCAAGGCCTGCCTCGCACCTTCATCCCACCGACGTGCCCACCGCCTGATGGGCTAATCGGCGAACCGGATGTCCCGGCGCTCGTCACCCTAAAGGCCTCACACGAAGACGAGCAGGAATGCCTCTTTTATGTGGCCCTGTCGCGCGCGCGAGATCGCCTGATCCTCTATTCCGCCATTCAGCAGAAGACGACAGAAGGTCGAAAACCAGCTGCACGACAGGCGTCGACCTTCGTCGCGAGGGTGATGCAGTCCGCGGAAATCCGCGTGACGCCAACGTTTGAGCCAGACTTGGCTCCGGAAGACGCACCGATCGAACTGCGCTTGAGCACACGCGCCTCCCTCGCTCTACACGAGCTGGCCCAATATGAAGGCTGCCCCCGGCGCTTTCTGTATAGTGTCCTGATAGCCATCGGAGGCGGGCCCGGTGCGCGGTCTGCTTTCGTGGTGCTGCACGACCTGGTGAGGGACGTGATCGAGCAGATCGTGCGGGAGGGCGAGCATGGCGACGCATCAACGCTGTTGGACGCCGTCTGGACTGAAAGTGATCTGAAGGAACACGGCTACGCCGAAGAATTCCGCAGGATCGCCGAGGGGTTGGTTGGCTACTACCTGGACAGTCGCAGGGGCCTGAAGGGGCGGGCCAGCGACCGTTTGATCGCTGTCCTGACAGACGGCGATGTGCACCTAACTCCGGACGAAATTCTGGAACGGGAAGACGGCCGTCTCGTCTTCAGGCGGATCAAGACCGGGCATCGCTCAAAGACGAGTGCCAGCCGCAAGTCCGAAGCCATCTTCCCGATGGCCGTAGCGCAGATGTTCCCCGGAGCCGAAGCTGAGATCGTCTATCTGGGCGACGGCGAAATAGACACCAGGACAATGCTGGATTCCAAGAAAACAGCGGAACGGCGAAAGGCGATGGACGGTCTTATCGCGGACATCGGCCAAGGACGCTTCCCCACAAAAGAAAGCGTGTTCACCTGCCCGACCTGCCCAGCCTTTTTTGTGTGTGGGCCTGTCCCGCCAGGCGTCCTACAAAAATAGTCTGCGCCATTTTTACCGGTCTCGCTGAGACGCGGCGATTGGTCCTGTAGAGCCCCGGCACTTTCGCCGCCGGCCACCAGGATACCTCCTCGATGATCCCCGAAGCCGACCGTCCTTCCGGACACACTATCCAGTTCGCCGATGGCGACCTGAATTTCCGCGCGATCACTTTCTCCGATCCGATCCCCACCGGCCGCCAGATCTTGCTCACCGCGGTGGGCCGGACTGCGGAGTCGACCTACAGCCTGTTCCTCATCCTGCCCGACGGCGACTTCGAGGATGTCCGCCTCGACGAAACCGTCGACCTGCGTCAACGCGGCGAGGAACGGTTCGTCGGCTTCGACACGGACCGCGACTACAAGCTCGAAGTCGAAGGTGCTGATGTGCGGTGGGGCAAGCCGCTGATCACCGGCCGGATTCTCTACCAGCTCGCCGGCGGCGATCCGGAGCTTCAGGACCTCTATCTGCAGGTCCGGGGCGCGGAAAACCGCCTCATCCGTCCCCGTGATGTGGTGGATCTCTCCGAGCCGGGTATCGAGCGCTTCGTCCTCGCCGCGCGCGAGCGGCCCGGCTTCGAGATCGTCGTGATCTATAACGGCATGCCGGCCCCCCAGCGCGTTCGCCCGACCGAAAGCCTCGAAACCGTCCATGCCCGCGCTCTCACCGCCTTCGGGAGCCCGTCGGGCGGTCCGGTGCTGTTCAACGAGGCTGGCGTGGAACTGCCGCTCCAGCAAAGCGTCGCGCAGGCGGGCCTCGTCACCGGCTCCCGCCTGATCCTGCGTCCCCGCGTCGTTCAGGGGGGCTGAGGTGCTGCAAGTTCCCGCCCGCGTCCTCGCGGACACGTTTGATCATCTGCGGTCCTGTGGCGCGGGCCGTCGCGAGTGCCAGGCATTGTGGGTGGGCCCCTGGGCCCACCCCTCCTCTGTCACTGAAGTCGTCCATCCCCGTCACACGGCTAGCGCTGTCGGCTTCCAAGTCGATCACGCCTGGCTGACGGACTTCTGGCTCTCGCTGGCCGAGACCGGAACGGGTGTCCGCGCCCAGGTTCACACCCACCCTGGCGCCGCCTATCACTCGGCGACCGATGACGCCTATCCGCTGCTCCACAATCCGGGTTTCCTGAGCCTGGTCATCCCGCGCTTCGCGCTGGGTCCGGCCGACTTCACGGATGCCTTCCTCGCTGAAATGCAGAACGACGGGACCTTTCGGGCCGTCGACATCGCGTCAACTCTGGAGATTGTCTGATGTTGGCTGAGACTTTGAACCGCACCACCCTGCTCATGCGTACCGAGCTGGTCGATGGCGTCGACGAAGACCGCCTGCTCGCCGCACTGACGGGCGTGACGGTGGTGATTTCGGCGAACGCCGCCGTCGCCAATACGGCTGCGGGTCGGACCGCCATCACCACCGCCAGCTTGCTGATGGCGCGATCCGGTCACGAGGTCTGGGTTTGGTGTCCGGATGCTGTGCTGGCCGAACCGCAACCGCCGATGACCGGCGGCACGCTGCATGAAGCGATCATCCAGGTCGGAAACGATCTTGTGCCGGGTCGCACGATCCAAGTTGGCATGCCGAAGACGCCGATCCACCTCAACGTCGTCTTCGGCGACGGCCCCGAGGCGATCGCGGATCACACTGTTTGGCTGTCCGCGTCGGACTGGAGCGCTACACTGACCGAGACGTCGGGTCCTGTCTGGTCGGCAGATACTTGGCCGATCGGAGCGATGGCGACTGCTTCTATGGCGGCGGCTGAGGCCTTTAAGGTCGCCATGCGGCGGCTGGGGGATGTTGCCCGTTCGCCAGCCGCCTTCGATCTGCAGTTCGGGCCGACAAAGTCCGCGCACATTGATCTCGCCTCGCCCGAGACCCCACGGAACTCGGACCTGGGCGAGTTCGACATGGTCAGTGGAGGCGCGATCGCCAACGCCGCTCTTTTTACGCTCTTGCGGATTCCGGGTGTGTCAGGCGATTGCAGGGTTCTTGACGATGACGACGCCAGTCTCAGCAATCTAAACCGGAATGCCCTGCTCGTTCGGTCGGCGGTTGGGCAAAGCAAGGTCCGTGATCTGGCGCGTTACGGTCAGGGTTTGAAGATCGAACCCGTGCATCTGCGTTACCAGGCGGGCATGTCGCTGAGGCCGATCGTGTTGGTCGGGGTCGATGACATCCCCTCGCGATGGGCGGCCCAGAGCACCAACCCGGCCTGGCTCGGTGTGGGGGCGACGGCGGGGTTCTCGGTCCAAGTGTCTTCTCATTCGCCAGACACGGCTTGCGCAGGGTGTCTGCATCCCGTGGCGGGAGAAACGACCGGGCCCATCCCGACGGTTGCGTTCGTGTCGTTCTGGTCGGGCCTCTTGCTTGCTGTCCGCTTCCTCGTCCACCGTGCCGGTGTCTCGCAGTCTGACCGCCAGACCTATTTCAGCGCGTTGCGATCCGAGGGGTGGCTGTACGCCGACCTTGGCGTCTCGGCCCGGGTGGACTGTCCCGTGCTTTGCGCGACTTCCATCGACTACGCGAAGCGCTAGGCTGCCTACCGTCCGCGCCCCTCGCGAAGTGCGCGAGGTTAAAGCAAGTCTTCGATAACGCTCATTGCTCCCGCCCATCAACTCTGCTTACGGTTGCACGCGAGCGGAAGGGGTCCTTAGACATGTCTGGTTTTCGCTTTCTCCACGCTGCGGATATCCATCTTGATAGTCCCTTGCGCGGCCTCTCTCGGTACGAAGGTTTGCCGGCAGATCGGCTTCGCCGCGCCACACGCGACGCCTTTGACAACCTCATCGCTACCGCGATCAGTGAAGCGGTGGACTTCGTCATCATCGCGGGCGACCTCTTCGACGGCGACTGGCGTGACATGTCCACTGGGCTCTATTTCGCCCGCGCCATGGGGCGCCTGGATGAGGCGAACATCAGAGTCTTCGTCCTCAAAGGCAACCACGACGCTGAGTCCTTGGTCACCAAGAGCCTGCCTTGGCCGCCCAATGTTACGGTTTTCGACAGCCGCAAGCCCGAGACCATCGACTTATCCGACATCGGCGTTGCGCTTCACGGACAGAGCTTCGCCACCGGCGCCGTTGTGGAGGATCTAAGCGCCAACTATCCAGCGCCTGCAGCCAACCGGTTCAACATCGGCGTTCTTCACACAGCTTTGGGCGGATACGCCCAGCACCAGAGCTATGCACCATGCTCGGTTCAGGGGCTCGCCGCCAAGGGCTATCAGTACTGGGCGCTTGGCCACGTGCACGCCCAGGAGGTGGTAAGCCGCGATCCCTGGATCGTCTTTCCCGGCAATCTCCAAGGCCGTCACGCCAAGGAAACTGGCCCGAAAGGCGCGGTGCTGGTGGAGGTCAGCGAGGACGGTAGCGCCGACTTAACGCCGCTGACACTTGATGTCCTGCGCTGGATCCAGCTGGAGGCGGACTGCACCGGCGTGGCCGATCTGTCCGAGGTGCGCCACCGTATACGGGCTGCGCTCCTTCAGGCTCGGGATGAACAGGCTTCTGACAAAGACGCCGTCTTTCGCCTAACCCTCACGGGCCACACGGCGCTTTCGGGAACGCTCACCGACCGCCGAGACGTCCTTCGCGATGAGGTGTGCGCCGTCGCTGAAGGCTTGGGTGATATTTGGCTGGAGAAGCTGATTGTTCGCACGGCGCCGCCGCTGGAGACTGCGAACGGCGCGCCCGACGACGCTCTGGGTCTCGTGGACGAGGTGCTAGACGATCCTGAGCTGCTTGCGTTGATGGAAGCTGAGCTCAAGCCCTTCCTAGATGCTGCGCCTCAGGATGATTGCGAGGCCGACGGGCTGTATGCGGCGGCCCGCTCTCGGGATTGGAACGCCGTTTTGGCCGCCGCTTCCCTGACGCTGAAGACGCGCCTGACCGGCGGAGGTGCCGATGCGGATCGCTGAGTTCACCCTGGAGCGCTACGGCCGGTTTGAAGACCACCGTCTGACGCTGCCCAAGCAGGATCAAGACTTCCACTTGATCTACGGCCCGAATGAAGCAGGCAAGACTACGACGCTGTGCGCTCTCGCCGACCTCCTTTTCGGGTTCGAACATCGGGTGGCCCATGCTTATCGTTTTCCCGCCCAAGCCTTGCGAGTCGGCGCGATGTTGGAGAACGGTGGCGAGCACTTGAGCCTCCGTCGCCGTCGGGGACGCACCGGCACCTTGGTCAACGCCGAGGATGCCCCCTTAGATGAGGGGCGGCTCAGCGCCATGCTGCACGGTATGAGCCGGGATGCCTTTCTTCAGTCCTCCAGTCTAGATCACGCTCGTTTGCGAGACGGCGGCCGCGCCATGGTGGAGAGCCGCGATGACTTGGGTCAGATGCTGTTCGCAGCCGGCTCAGGTGTCACCAATCTCAAGCAAGTCCTCACGACCTTGGATGAAGAGCTGGACGCGCTCTGGGGGCAACGCCGCTCTGAACGGCGCGCCTTCACCCGGGCGGAGACGCTTTGGAAAGAGGCGCGTTCCAAGCTCAAGGAAACGTCGGTCAAGCCGGCGGAATGGAGCCGGTCTAAGACCGAGCTCAATCAGGCCACCAAAGCTTTCTTGGATGCCGACGTGGCGCGTCGGCAGGCTGCTGCTGCTCTTGCGGACGTTGAGCGGCTCAGGCGGGTATACCCGCTCCTCGCCAGGCGGAAGAGCTTGTTGGACGACCTAGCCAGCCATGCAGTGCTTGTTGTTCCGGAGGCGACCGAAGCTGCGGCTCGCGGCGCTCTAGAGGTTGCCGCACAACAGCAGCAAAAGCGCGACGCTGCTCATGCGCTGCTAGAGGCGGTTCAGGCGACACTCCAATCGGAGCCCGACCAAGCGCCCGTGATCGCGGTGGGCGACCAGGTCGACGCTTTGGTACAAGACCTCTCAGCGGAGTTGCAGAGGCGCCAAGACCAACCGGCGCTTGAAGCCGATCTGGCTGGCGCTCGGACAACAGCGCAAACCTTGTCGGCTACCCTCGACCTCACACCCGAACAAGCGCTGAAAGCCGCGCTTCCTCCGTCCGGAGTGATCCAGCAACTTCGCGACCATGTAAAACGTCGCGTGGAGTTGGCAACGCGGGCGAAAGCTGCGGGTGAGGCTGCGGCGACGGCACGCGAAGAGTGCAGGGCAGCTGACCAACTACTCGCAGCGGCGGCCCCGCCGAGCGAATTGACCAAGCTAGAGGCTGCGGTGCAAGTGGCCCAGCGGGCGGGGGACATCGACGAGCAGATCGGGAAGCAGATGATGCTCGCCGAGCGCGAAGAGGAAGCGCTCGCCCGCAGCCTTCAGACGCTCCAGCCTTGGTCGGGGGCAGTGTCGGAGCTGATTGAACTTGTTCCCTTGCCAGATGAGGCGGTGGATGAAGCCGCAGCCCAGGTTAGTGCCGCCAAACGTTCGGCGGAACAAGCTCAGCGGGTCGCTGCCGACCGTGCGGAAGCTCTTGACTTGGCAAAGGCCAAGGCTGAGGCCTTGGCGGAGGGCGAAGGGGTAGTCTCGTTTGAGATGGTGCGCGAAGCCCGCGACGCGCGCGACAAATCGATTAAGCGCATCGGCCAGCATCTCGGGAGCTGTCCGCCACTGACTTCTCCGGGAGAAGAGATCGAGGAGCTGAAGCGGTCGGTCACCGCCGCCGATGAGCTGGCGGACCGGCGTTTCGCGGCCGCGGAGGCGGCGGCTCAGCTGGCGGGGGCCCGAGCCGAAGTGGCCCAAGCGGATATCCGTCACCGTCACGCTCAGGATCAAATTGCTCAAGCGCTGACGGCCGTTCAACGGGTGTCCGCAGACTGGATGGCTCGCCTTAATGCTCAGCACCTTCCCAACCTTGCGCCGGAGGAGCTCCGCGCCTGGATTCGTCGCCGTGCTCTCTGCCTCACCGCGAAGCAGGCAGTCGATGACGCTGAAGCCGAAGGGCTGAGGCTTCGCACTCGCCGTGAACGCCTTCACCAGGAATTGGCGACGGCGCTGGGTCGCGAGGCGGGCAACGCCTCCGAACCTCTAGAACCTGTCCTAGCTGAAGCGTCAGGCTGGCTGGAGGTGCTCAAGAGGGCCGCATCGGCTTTCGACGCGTTGAAGGCGGACGCCAAGAGCGCTTATGCTCGCCAAGAGGAGGCGCTGCGCAACCTCAAGAGCGCCGAACGTCAGGTGGAGGAGTGGCAGTCGCAGTGGGACGCTATCACCGCTGAGGTCGGCCTGAGCTTGCAACCCAACACCGCCGACATCCGGCTTTCGGCCTTGGAGGAGCTTGGCCGAGCACGAGAGCAGGCGCAGCAGGTCAGCGGCCGACGGGATCGGTTGGAGGCGCTATCAAAGGCTTTTGCCAATCGTGCCCGGGAGATCGCGGTGGCCTTAAGCCTGCGGTCTGATCACGATCCCGTAGACCTTGTTCGACGAGCCAAGGCTCTTCTTGAAGCGGCTCGCACCACCGCAGCGCGGCGGCATACGCTTCAGGAGCAGGCGGATCAGCACGCCAAGGATCGCGCCGCGGCCGACGCGGCCCTGGCTGCGGCCGAGACCGCCTTGTCCGACGCCCTGACCCTGACCGGTTCTGCGGATCGCCTGACCTTGGCCGAAGCGCTCGATCGGGCCCGCGAGCGCCGCGAACTCGAAGAGCGGCTGAAGGTCCTCGACCAAGAGCTTGTTGAACAGACCGACGGCGTTGCGCTGGCGGAGCTCGAAGAGGCATGCGCCAGCCTATCCTTCGATGAGCTCGGCGCCCGCGCCGAAGATGGTCGGCGCGAGGCCGAGGAGGCGACGACCCGGGCACAAGATGCTCGCAGCATCATGGCTGAGGCGGCTCAGCATTTTAAACAATTCGAGGCTCAGGAGGACGCGGCAGGCTGGGCCTCAGAGGTCGAGTTGGCTCGTGCTGAAATGGATGGCTTGGCGGACGCCTACATCATGAAGAAAACGCAGCGCCTCCTGCTCGGACACGCAATGAAGCGGCAGGGCGAGCGCGCGCGCCACCCGCTCCTAACGCGCGCTGCGGAGCTCTTTCGAACCCTGACGCTCCAGCGCTACGCGAACCTGGTCGTGGACAGAGATGCGGACAAGCCGCGTTTGCTCGGCGTTTGCGACAACGGCGACACGATGGTGCAGATCGACGACATGAGCGAGGGCACCCAGGATCAGCTGTTCCTGGCCCTTAGATTGGCAGCGGTTGAGCAGTCCATAACGAGCGGCTCGCAAGTGCCATTTCTCGCCGATGACTTGTTTGTGACCTTTGATGATGACCGTGCCCGATCGGGGCTTCAGGTTTTGGGCGAGCTGTCCCGGACCACCCAAGTGCTATTCTTTACCCACCACGCTCACCTGCGCGACCTGGCTGAAACGCTGTTTCCGAGCCTCCTAGTGCACGATCTTCAAGAGGCTGCCTGATGATCTTAGAAAGGCCTTTTAAGCCCAAACCGTAGAGGTAGGCTGCAGGAGCTCCGTAATGGAGCCCCTTATAATGCTGACCTTTTAAACAAAGAGGGGGGACGACACTGCCGAAATCGGCTGGGCTGATATTACCCGCCGCTCAATCCTTGCTCGTGGCTGCTCGCCGTCGATGGTCACCTGCCAACCGGACCGTCCGTGCAGTCGGAATGTCGCGTTGCCGCGACCGCGCCAATGTCCGTTGCTGGCGCTGCTCTGACTAGGCAAGCCCAGCGTTGATGATGCGGAGAACTCATGTACGGTTGTTCGGTCCGGGGAGGGCATAAATGACAAAGCTGCCATCAATCCTTCAGAGGGGTGAGCCCTCTCGACTTTTTCCAGTGCTTGCCGACACATCCAAGGAAGGGCGGACGCTCTCGATCTTTCTTGCGTGCCTAGAGAACGTCAACGAATTCGGCCGGGCCATGATGGCGAGCCTGGACCAGCGGGTGGGCGTTCGCGCGAAGATCGAAACCTACACCGAAGTCGGTCTGATAAAGGTCATCGCCGGTGCTAAGCATCGACCGGACGGCTTGATCGTCGTGAGCACGGGCAAGACTACCTGGACGGCATTGGTTGAGGCGAAGGTGGGCGCCGCAGAGCTCACCAATGAGCAGATCGAGGCTTACCTCAACCTTGCCAAGCTGAACGGTATCGACGCCGTTATTACCCTCTCGAACCAGTTCACATCACTTCCGACCCACCACCCGCTGACGGTCAGCGGGACACTGACCCGGAAAGTGGACCTTTTCCATTGGTCGTGGGGGTACGTAATTACGCAAGCGCATGTTCTCAGGGAGACTGGAGACGTCGCTGATCGGGAACAACTGCTGCTGCTTAGCGAGCTCCAGCGGTTTTTGCTGCATCCGAGCTCCGGGGTGAAGGAGTTTGACCAGATGCCGGCAGCATGGGCGGAGCTGTGCGCCAAGGTTGCCGCCGGAGCGCTGCCGACGGCAAAGGCAACCGAAACCCAGCAGGTGGTTGGCGCGTGGCACCAAGCACTCGAACGATTGACGTCAGTGTTGAGTCGTCAGTTGAACGGACATGTTGAAGTGCAGATGTCGCGCGCCGAAGCGGGCGACCCGACCGTGCGGATGAAAGCTTCCTTGGAGGGGCTCACGCGGGACGCTTGCCTAATGAACCATCTCCTGGTTCCGAATGCGGCTGCACCGATTCAGATATCGGCGGATCTGCGCAAACGCGCTGTGAGTCTTCAGATGCGGCTCAAGGCTCCCGCTGATCGTCAGTCCACCAAGGCCAGAGTGTCTTGGCTCCTGAGACAACTCGCCCACACTGAATCGCGAGATGTTCACGTGAGGCTCCTGTGGCCTGGCAGGGCGCCGGCAACGCAGTTTCCCCTCGTGAAGCTGAGGGAAGCCCCCGATTTGGCCAGCCGAGATCGAGAGGGAATGAGCGTTCTTTCCTTCGAGATCCTGCTTGTGAAGGACTTGGGCGCTAAGTTTGCTCAGCGCAAACTTGTGGTGACCGAACTGATCAAGGCGTCGACAGAGTTCTACAACAGCGTCGGTGGCTACCTGACAGCTTGGCAGGCGAAGCCCCCGAAGATCGCGGACGCCAAGCTCGAGCCAACATCGGTAAGTGCTGAAGCTTTGCGAGAGCAGGTGGAACAGGAAGCGTTAGATCGCTAAAGAATGTCCACTCTGCGACCTATGCTGGATCTCTCCTTCTGTCGCACTTTCGACTTTGCGTCCCGTTCAGGAGTGACGTGAACAGTGGCTATTTTCGCTGAACTTCCTGGCGGTTAGCCTGCGCGCTGAGAAGTCACAGTTTGAGCGAATAGCTCGTGCTCCGTCCTCCGCTTGCATCCCTCACCAGTATCCCCCGTTCCACCAAGTCGTTCATGTCTCGCAATGCCGTATCCGCAGACGTCTTCGCCAGCGCCGCCCATTTGGCGTTGGTCAGTTTGCCTTCGAAGCCGTCGAGGAGGCGGTTCAGCACCTTCCTCTGGCGTTCGTTCAACGGCTGATCGGCCAGGGCTTCCCAGAAGCGCG
>Ga0265296_1002370_pt1 | contig 19134 bp, 17 predicted proteins | sample MunlanPumphouse1_FD_189073 | JGI IMG/M metagenome (GOLD analysis project Ga0265296, IMG submission 189073) | Groundwater microbial communities from a municipal landfill in Southern Ontario, Canada - Pumphouse #1 | ecosystem: Environmental > Aquatic > Deep subsurface > Groundwater | place...
CATAGGTCTTGCCAGCGGCAATCAAACACACCAAAACGACCTCGTCGCGATCAGCGCTTCTCATCCTGATCGTCGCTAACTTCTCATCCAGATCGTCGCGCTACAGCCGCGCCTGCACGTCCTCGCGGATCAGCGCCGCAAGTTCGTCGTCATACGCCTTGACCCGTTGGTCGAGCCCCGCCCACTCGTCGTGAAGGTCGGCCAGCAAAGTGCGGGTGCGAGCACTGACAGCCGGATCACCCGTCATGAGACCCTCGAGGCGGCGCATCAGGTTGATGCGACCCTTGGGCAGGATGATCCCGCGCTCGAGCAGCACCGCACGTAACTGGTTGATCAGGGCCGTACGCGCATTGACCAGCCGCTCCCGCACCCGATGCAGGATCTGCAAGTCGAGCTGGGCTTCGCTTTTCAGCGATACGAAGCGCATCGTCGGCCGCGTTGCCGCTTCGGCAATTGCCTCGGCGTCGCGGTCATCGGTCTTCTGCGCCTTTGACGTAAGGCTGGACATATTCCGGCGACATCAGCCGGATCGTGTGCCCGTGCAGCGCCAGTGTCCGGCCCAAGAAGTGGCGCCGCAGCACGCCTCCATCGCGATGACGCATGCCGGCAAGGTCGTCGCGAACGTCACGATCGCGTCGCGCGTCATCCGCTTGCGCATCACCACCGCACCGGTAGCATCCACGCCCGCCAGCCTGCAGCTGTTCTTGCCCAGGTCGATCCCGAGCACGGCGATAGGTGTCTTCGTCATCGGTCCTCTCCTTCATTCCCGTCGCCATCATAGCACCGGAGATTGAGGGGCGGGCCATTCCATAATAAACGGAAATGTTTACTACGCATTCAAGCTAATCGGCGCGACCGGGACCCCCAGACCCTGAATATTATGCTTTTCGTTCAATGCCATATAGTGACTACCCAAGGGGTCCCGATTTCGAAGCCGATCCGCACCCCGGGACCCTCTCGCCGCGGCAAAATGCCGCAAAACTATGACGTCCCCGTGACAGTCGATGTCACCGATCCGTCATCGAACGGACAAAAAGGGAGGCGATGCGCGCGATCCTCGCGCGGGGCCAACCGAGTCACGGATATCGGCGCCGCCGCCCGCGCCGCCGGGTTGACGAGGCTGGGCGATTTTCCAAGAAATCCAAAATATTGAGGGGCCGTTTGACTCGGAAGCGGAAGAGCGACCAGACCGCCAGAAACAGGCAAAGGAGCACCGCGCCGAACCCGACAATATCCAGCAGCTGGGACATTATCCGCTCGGAGCCGGTGTAAGGCGCGGCGCCGGGGACGCATCGAGTCCGTCGATCGAGCCCAGGATCGCCGCCACGTTGGAACCCCGCTCGGCTTGCGCGACAGTTTCGCTGCGTTCTTTGCGTTCCGAATAGCGATCGACCAGCTGGTCGGCATGGCCGCGCGTCAGAACGGTGAAACGCACCAGTTCCTCGGCGACGTCGACGATCCGGTCATAATAGCTTGACGGCAGCATGCGTCCTGCCTCGTCGAACTCGGCATAGGCCTTGGCGACGCTCGACTGGTTGGGGATGGTGATCATTCGCATCCAGCGGCCGAGAATGCGCAGCGTGTTGACGCTGTTGAACGACTGCGATCCCGCCGACACCTGCATCACCGCGAGCGTGCGTCCCTGTGTCGGGCGCAGACCCTTATAGGCAAGTGGCAGATGGTCGATCTGCGCTTTCATGATCCCGGTGATCTGTCCGTGCCGCTCGGGGCTGCACCAGACGTGACCTTCCGACCAGAGCGAATGCTGGCGCAGTTCCTCGACCGCCGGATGATCGTCGTCGGCGATCAGGTCGGGCAGCGGCAGGTCCGACGGGTCGAAAATGCGCGTTTCGCAGCCGAACAGCCGGAGCAGGCGCGCGGTCTCCTCGACCACGAGCCGCGAAAATGAGCGTTCGCGCAACGATCCATAGAGCAGGAGGATGCGCGGCGCCGGATCGAGCGGGCCAAGGCCGAGGCTGGGCTGCGACCGGATATATTCGGGGCTCAGCGCCGGAAAATGGTCGGGGTCAGCGAGCGTCCGGAGACGGGAGAAAGTCGTGGCGGACATGATGGTCAGTCTTTCGCGGGAGTGGAGGCCGGAAACCAGCGCCGCCCGAACCAGAAGGCGACGCTGACCAAGAGGATCAGCACCGGCACCTCGACGAGCGGGCCGATGACCGCGGCGAAGGCAACGGGGGACGCCAACCCAAAAGCGGCGATGGCGACGGCGATCGCCAGTTCGAAATTATTCCCCGCCGCGGTGAAGGCGACAGCGGTCGTGCGCGGATAATCGGCTTCGATCAGCTTCCCCATCCAGAAGCTGATGACGAATTGGACGACAAAATAGATGGTCAGCGGGATCGCGATACGGACGACGTCGCCCGGAATTGTGACGATCTCGCTCCCCTTGAGGCTGAACATCGCGACGATCGTGAAGAGCAGCGCGACGAGCGTGATCGGCGCGATCTTGGGCAGGAAGCGCGTCTCGTACCATTCGTTGCCCTTGGCGCCCGCCAGTATCTTGCGGGTCAAGAAGCCGGCGAGGAACGGGATACCGAGATAGATCAGAACCGCCTCGGCGACGGTCCAGAAGCTGACGTCGATCACGCTGCTTTCGAGCCCGAAGAGTGGCGGCAGCACGGTCAGGAAAAACCAGGCATAGACGCTGAAGAAGAGAATCTGAAAGATCGAGTTGAAGGCGACGAGCGCCGCGACATATTGATTGTCGCCCTTGGCGAGCTGGTTCCAGACGATCACCATCGCGATACAGCGCGCGAGGCCGATGAGGATCAGGCCCATCATATATTCGGGCTTGTCGGACAGGAAGATCACCGCGAGCGCGAACATCAGCACCGGGCCGATGATCCAGTTCTGGATCAGCGAGATCGCGAGAACGCGCTTGTCCTCGAACACCCGCGGTAGTTCCTCATAGCGGACGCGCGCGAGAGGCGGATACATCATGAGGATCAGGCCGATCGCGATCGGGATGTTCGTCGAACCCCAGGAGAGGCTGTCGATCGCGGCGGGGAGCCCGGCGAAGGTCGAGCCGAGCAGTACACCAAGCGCCATCGCGAGGAAGATCCACAAGGTCAGAAAGCGGTCGAGGAACGACAGGCGTTCGCGCTTCGGTTGCGTCATCTTATCTCTCCTCAGGCGCCGAGGCGGTTGCCGGCGTCGTCGACGACCCGTTCGCCATCTTCCTTGGCGAAAGCGCCGCGCTGTCGCGCCGGGATGAGGTCGAGCACCTCTTCCGAGGGACGGCAGAGCTTCACGCCGAGCGGCGACACGACGAGCGGCCGGTTGATCAGGATCGGATGCGCCATCATTGCGTCGACAAGGGCAGCATCGTCGAGGCTTTCGTCGCCGAGACCGAGATCGGCATAGGGGGTGCCCTTTTCGCGGAGGAGGTCGCGCGGGGCGATGCCCGCGCGTTCGATCAGCTCTTCGAGCAGCGCACGCGATGGCGGCGTTTTCAGATATTCGACCACATGCGGCTCGATGCCGGCGTTGCGGATCATCGCGAGCGTGTTGCGCGACGTGCCACATTCGGGGTTGTGATAAATGATGATGTCGGTCGTCATTCGGCCGACTCCGCTTCGCTCGTCGAGCCTTCGGCGCGGCCGATTTCCTTGAGTTTCCGTTCCATTGCCATCTCGTCGATGCTGTCGTGCGGCAGCGCGAGGAAGAGCGAGATGCGGTTCGACAAATAATGCAGCGCGCGTTCGAACGCTTCGCGCTGACCCGGGCCTTCGACCGCGGCGGGGTCCTCGATCCCCCAATGCGCGCTCATCGGCTTGCCGGGCCAGACCGGGCATGTCTCGCCGGCCGCATTGTCGCAGACGGTGAAGATGAAGTCGAAGCGGGGCGCGCCGGGCTGCGAGAATTCATCCCAGCTTTTCGAGCGCAGGCCTTCGGTTTCGAAGCCAAGCTCTTCGAGCAAGGCAAGCGCCAGCGGGTGGACATCGCCCTTCGGGAAGCTGCCAGCGCTGTAGGCGCGAAACCGTCCTTCGCCCGCCCGGTTCATCAACGCTTCCGCGAGGATCGAACGCGCACTGTTGCCCGTGCAAAGAAACAGCACACTATAGGTCTTGTCGGTCATCGGCGACTCCTCATCGAGGTCCTGAGTGGGCGAAAAGGCACCCGCGTTGAATTTCGTTCGGGGATTTGACGGCGTCCTGTTGTTCGAAGACGGGCGCGCTCAACAGCATGCCAGTTCGGCGAGCAGAGGCTCGCAGAGTTCGGGGCGGCCCTGACAGCAGTCCTTGGCGAGAAAGAGCATCAGACCTTTCAGCGTGTCGATTTCGGTTCGCTGGATGATCTGGCGTCCGCGCTTTTCGGATTTGACCAGCCCGGCCTTCGCCAAGACGGCGAGGTGGGTGGAAAATGTGCTCTGCGTCAGTCCCGAAGCCTCGACGAGTTGGCCCGTCGAAAGCCCCTCGGGTTCATGCTGAACCAGCAGGCGGAAGGCTTCGAGCCGGGTGGGATGTGCCAGCGCAGCGAGTGCGGTAAGGGCCGTGTCGGTATTCATGCATCGGGATTATCCGATTGGTTTGCCTGCGTCAACACCTATCGGAAAAATACGATGCATATGACAGGTCGGGTCTGGTTGCACCGGACATAGTGTCTTGATTGGCCGAACGTGGCAGACCAGTCTGGCTAACTTCCAATTCTAGGGTGTGCAGACATGGATGTGCGTCAAATAGTCATCGGGGACGCACCATCAGTGCAGGCGATTTACGCTCCCTATGTAACCGACACCACCGTCTCCTTCGAGGAAGTGCCGCCGGACATCATGGAGGTGGAAAGGCGCATTGCCGCCATTCTGTCGCGCTATCCCTATCTGGTCGCCGAAGAGGACGGGCGGGTTGTCGGTACGCTTACGCCTCCGAGCACCGGACCCGCGCGGCATACCGGACATCAGTCGATGTAACAGTCTATGTGGCGCCCGGCGCACAGCGAAGCGGCGTGGCGCGTCGATTATATTCCCACCTGCTCCCGGCCGCAGCAAGCTTGGGTTATCATGCTGCTTTTGCGGGCATCGCACTGCCAAACCTGGCAAGCGTCGGACTGCCCGAAGCGATGGGTTTCGAGCCGATTGGCATCTACCGGGAGGTCGGACGTAAATTTGATGCCTGGCACGATGTCGGTTGGTGGCAGCGACTCCTGTGAGCGATGCGGAAGAGAGGTTGAGGCAATTTCGCTGATAACGGAAGGCGCCTTCACCTAGGTAGACGATCGGTCTCGGCCAAATCCGGCGTCCACCTAGCCGGTCACGTCCTGTCCGTTGGTGGTCGTTGCGTCACTATTTCTCGATGATCGTGAGGGTGCGGCCGAAATAGCGGCTTGGGCGCACGGAGAGAGCCCGTTGCGTCTTGGGACCGGCGGCGGTCATGTACGTCACTTCGACGGTTACCGGGGCCGCCGAGGTGAGACCGAAATGTAACGGCTGGGTGCCCTGGGAATTATAACCGTCGCCGGTCGAGACCTGGCGCGTCGCAAGGATCTTGCCGGCGCCGTCGTAGAGGCGGACCTCGGCGCCCATGCGGGTGAAGCGCCCGGCCTTGTCGAGCACGCGGACCGAGAGGCTGCGGCGCGCGGCCTCTTTGCCGAGATCGTTGTGGAAGAGGAAATGGCCGCCGGTCGCGGTGTATCCGCGCGTTACCGAAAGATCGAGCGCGCCGTCGCGGTCATAGTCGATCCACTGGACGCCATGATCGGCGACGTTGAGCGCTGACCCGGCGGGCAGGACATTCACGAACCCCTTGCCGCCGAGATTGCGGTAGAGGCGGTTCGCGGGCTGCTGCGCGCCCGAAGTGCCGGTATAGGCGGTGACGAAAAGATCGAGCCAGCCGTCATTGTCATAGTCGCCCCATGCGGCGCCGACGGCATGATTGTCCTCGGCGAGACCGAGGCGCGGTGCAGCGTCCTCGAAGCGGCCGTCGCCCTTGTTGCGGTAGAGGATGTTGACGCCGTAGCTGGTGACGAACAGATCGAGTTCGCCGTCATTGTCATAGTCGCCGACCGCGCAGCCGACGCTACCGTCTTCGACCGGACGGCCGGGGCGGTCCATGCCGAGGGCGGGAGCGACGTCGACGAAGCGGTCGCCGTCATTGCGCCACAGCGCGTCGGTCGCGCCCGCCTGGTTGGCGAGGAAGAGGTCGAGGTCGCCGTCGCGGTCATAATCGAACCAGCACGCGCCGACGGTAGGCCGCGCGTCGTCCCCCGCCCGATCGGCGCCAACGCGCACGAAACGGCCCGCATCCTGGCGAAACAGCGCATTGGGGCCGGCGCGATCGGCCGTAAAAAGATCGAGGTCGCCGTCATTGTCAAAATCGACCCAGCTCGATTGCCGCCCCGAACGGCCGGGCGTGACGGGCTCGAGATCCTGGGCGACGAAGCGGCGCCCACCCTCATTGCGAAACAGGAGGTTGGCTTCGGTCGCCTTGGTGGCGCCGGCATAAAGATCGAACCAGCCATCGCCGTCATAGTCGCCCCACGACAGCCCGCGCATCTCGGCGCCGGAGACAGGAAGACCCACGGCGGGTCCGATGTTGGTGAAGGTGCCGCGATCATTGCGGTAGAGGCGAATCTCGCCGGTCTTGATCGACACCGCGAGGTCGAGATCGCCATCGCGGTCGAAATCCGCCCAACTGTTCGACAGCGAGCCGGGAACGCTGAAGTCCGCCGGCTGCACCGGCGTAAAGGCGGGTTCGGTCGTCCCGGCCGCCCCGCCGCCGGCAATGCCGGTCGACAGGACGGCCCAGGACAGGATCCGCATCAGTTCATCGCGCATGATACGGACTCCAGTGGTTGGTCAGGTCAGAAATCGAGCGAGATCCGGCCATAATAGTAGCCGCCATATTGTCCGAACGGTCCGGCGCCATAGGGCGCGAGCCCGATGGTGTTGGCGATGGTCGTGCGGTCGGGATAGACGTCGAAGATGTTATAGGCGCCCGCGGCGACCCGCAACTTCTCGGTCACGCCATAGGACACTTCGAGATCGGTGATCCACTTGGCGCCGAAGCTCTGGTCGTTGACGGGAAGGCCACCGACGAGATTGTCGAGCGACTTGAACTTGTCGTAGCGGGTTTCCTTCACGTTGATGGTGAACGGCCCAGACTCGAAGTTGGCGCCGAGGATGAGCTTGGTCTTGGGGGTCGAGGTGAACCAGCCCTGCGTGCGCCGATCGAACAGGGTCAGGCCGAGACCCGCGAGTTGGCTCGGGTTGGCGGCAATCTTCTTAATGTCGGTATCATTATAATTGAACCCGACGCTCGTGCGCAGGCGCCCGGCGCTGCCGACGTCGAACGCATAGGTGCCGACGACATCGACGCCCCGCGTGCGCGTATCGACGGCGTTGGTGAAGAAGCGCACCGACTGGTCGCCCGAAAAGCCGTTGGCGATCAGGATATTCCGAATGCCCGTTCCCGACAACAGGCCGGTGAGGGTGATGCGGTCGTCGAGATCGATCTGATAGGCGTCGACCGAGAGCGAGAGGCCGGACGCGGGCGTCAAGGTGAAGCCGAGGCTGAAGTTCTTCGACTTTTCGGGTTTGAGCGCCTGCGCGCCGAGGGCCTGTGCGACCGCCGAGTTCGTCTTCACGATCTTGGTGAGCACCGGGATATAGACGCCGCCGACGAGGTTGATCGAGGTCGAGGTCTGCGCGAAGTCCTGCTGCGCGAGCGAGGGCGCGCGGAAGCCATTGCTGAACGCGCCGCGGAAGGCGAGCCAGTCGGTGACTTCGTAGCGTGCGCTGACCTTGCCGCTGAAGACGCTGCCCGAGCTGTCGTCGAAATGCTCGAAGCGACCCGCCGCGGTGACGAGGAAGCGCGGGCTGACGTCAAGCGCGAGATCGACATAACCCGCCCAGATGTTGCGGTTGATGTCCGCCGCATCCTCGGGGGTGACGACGATCGCACCCTGCGCGCCGACCTGTGCCGGGCGCCCGGCGAGCGGTCCGGTCGGATAGAAATATCCGCCGTTCCGGTGGCTGTCCACGTCGAGCGGCTTGGTCACGTAGGATTCGTAGCGATATTCCGCGCCCATCGAAACTTGGAGCGCGGCTTCGCCGCCGAGTTCGACGCGGCGGGTGAGATCGAGATTGTTCGTCCACTGGTCGAACGCCGAGCTGAAGGTCTTGAACTCGGTCGGGCTCGACGGGCCGAGCGACGCATTGAGCGTATTGTCGGCGCCGTTCTCGGCATAGTTGCGCCCGTAGGTGCTGCTGAGATCGATGTTCCAGCCAGAGGTTTCGCCGCGCAGGCCACCGGTGAACTGGAAGTCGGTTTCCTTCAGCGTATAGAAGGGCGTGAAGCCATCGGGATAAATTTCGAGGATATTCTGGTTGCTGTTTGGGCGGCGGCCGGCCTGGCCGACGCGCGCGTCGCGATAGCCGAAGGTGCCGTCCGAATAGAATTCGACATTGCCGAGCGGCAGGACGAGCGTTTGCGCGACCTTGACGTCTTTCACATCGGGAAGGCCGCCCTGATAGGTGCGGCGGTTGGCAGTGAGTTCGCGCGGATCGGGCGCGCCGCCGGGTAGCGGATAATAAAGCGCGCCGGTGACATCGGTGTTGCGGACGGCCGCGTTCGCCTTCTTGCCTTCGACCGAGAGGGTGAACGAACCGCCGTCGCCGATCGCGAAGCCGTGCGAAACGCTCGCCGAGATGGTCTCGCCGTCGCTGCCGCTGCCGTCGCGTCCGTAACGCTGGCCGGCCTCGATCGAGGCGCGGCCGCCCGAATCGTTGGTTTTCAGGATGACGTTGATCACGCCCGCAATCGCGTCGGAACCATATTGCGCCGAGGCACCGTCGCGCAGCACTTCGATGCGCTCGATCGCGCTTGCGGGGATGAGATCGAGGTCGACCGGGTTGCCGCCTTGCGAGGTCGCACCCGAGTTGAAGTCGATGATCGAGCTGTTGTGGCGGCGCTTGCCGTTGACCAGCACGAGGACGTGCACGCCCGAAAGACCGCGCAGGCCGGCGGGGCGCGTCAGGCTGTTGAACGACGAGCTGCCCACCGTCGTCGACTGGAAGGACGGTACGAGCTGGGTCAGCGCATCGCGCAACTGCATGCCGCCGCCGAGCTTCTCGAGATCCTCGCCACCGATCACGTCGATCGGGGTCGGGCTCGAAATGACCGTTCTCGCCTGGCCGCGAGTCCCGGTGACGATGATCTCGGACTGGGACGCCGTATCGGCCGCGTCGTCGGCCGCGGTATCCTGCGCGAAGGCGGGCATGGACATGGCGGCGGCAACGCAGGACGCCCCCATCAGCAGTCTGGTATATGTTTTCATGGTCTCGCTCCTAAACACGGAAAAATGTCCCCCCGATTGAACCTGCAATCTTCATTTTTCGCCTGTTGCGGCGCTTATCCTGCTGCGCGCAACTTGCACTGCGGCGCGGCGGTGTCCTGCGAAAGGGTGTCGAGCCCTTGCCGCAAATCCGCGATGAGGTCATCCACCCTTTCAAGACCGATGTGCAATCTTAGCACGGGCCCGGGATAGGTGAGCTTGTGGGTCCGCGCCTTGAGCTGCGGATCGACGGGAATGGCGAGGCTTTCGTAACCGCCCCAGCTGAAGCCGAGACCAAAAAGTTCGAGCCGCTCGACCATTGCCGCAACCGCCAATTCGGATGCGGGGTGGAGAACCGCGCCGATGAGGCCGCATATGCCGGTGAAGTCGCGCTTCCAGATCGCGTGGCCGGGATCGCTCGGCAGCGCCGGGCACATGACCGAGTGGACTTCGGGTTGATGCTCGAGCCATTCGGCGACCTGCAGCGCCGCGGCGCCATGATGGGCGAGGCGCGTATGGAGCGTGCGAAGGCCGCGGATCGCCATATAGGCATCGTCAGGCGATACCGCCCAGCCGGTCTCGTAGCTCGAGGCCGCGAGCAGCTCGGCGGCGTGCCCCTTGGCCGCGGCGAGGCCCATGAACACGTCCGAATGGCCGCAGACATATTTGGTGAGCGACTGGATGCTCACATCGACGCCGTGATCGAGCGGCTTGAACAGCACGCCTGCCGACCAGGTGTTGTCGATGACGGTCAGCACTCCGACGTCGTGCGCCATTGCGGCGATGGCGGGAATGTCCTGCATCTCGAAGGTCAGCGAGCCGGGCGATTCGAGGAAAATCACACGCGTCGCGGGGGTAATCATCGCGCGGATTGCCTCGGCCGTGTCGGCCGGATCGAAATAGCGGGCAGTGACGCCAAATCGTGCGAGCGTGCCGGCAAGGAAGCGCCGGGTCGGATTATAGACGGTGTCGCATGCGAGCACTTCGTCGCCCGCCGAGAGCAGCGCGAGCAGCGTGCCGGTGATCGCGGTGAGGCCCGAGGGGTAGATGAACGCCTCATCCGCATTCTCGAGATCGCGCAGCGCGTCGCGCAGCGTGCGTTGCGTCGAGAGGCCGACGCGGCCGTAGGTCACCTTGCCGCCGTCGTAGAGCGCCTCGCAGCTCGGCAGCAACACAGTCGAGCCGCGCTGGATCGGAGGGCCCGGCGTCCGCTGGAGCGCATCGCACGGACTGTCGCCGTGGATCAGCCGCGTCTGCTCGTGAACAGTGCTGCAAAGCGTCATTTATCTTTTCTTTCTCAGATGGAATGGGAGAGAAGTTTCTGCGGCGCGGTGCCGTTGCGGTTCGCTGCGACGAGGTCGCTGCGGCGGGCAACCGAGAGCGCCTTGGCGGCCTTGGTCACATGTTTTTCGATCGCGCTCGTCGAGATGTTGTAGCGGCTCGCGAGGCTTTTGAGGCTGGACCCTTCGACGCGGATCGCGACGAGGATTTCCTGCGTGCGTTCGGGAAGCTGGTTCAGTGTATCTTCGACCGCGCGGATTTCGTCCTTGGCGAGCAGAATCCGCAGCGGGGACATGTCATCGACGGGGTGATGGGGCTCTTCAAGCTGGCAATGGCAGTCGAGGCGGCGCGTCGTCTGGCGGCGATGGCGGTCGATAAGGGCGGCTTGCGCAGCCTGGAAAAGATAGCATTTGGGATGAGCGATCGCGGCGGCATCAGCGCGGCGGATGATATTGAGGAACACATCCTGCAGCACGTCGTCGAGATCGGCGGCAGGCACGCGCCGCCGGAGATATTTCCTGAGCAAGGGAAGGTGCGGCCAGAAGGTTTTGATCAGGTCGGGGTTGGCCTCACATGCGGCCACGGGCGGTTGGACCGGCGGCCGTTTCGCGGGTGCGGAGATGTGTTCGCCCGCCTCCGGACCATCGCTTCCCGCGACGTTTTCATTCCCGTAATCTGCCCCATAAGCGCTGAATGTCATCGTGCGTCCCCTTATGGCGACATTTTATGACATGGATGCCGGGATGATTTCTTCACCGACTTTGAGGTGGTTTGGTCAAATCATGGGACATTTGAACTAATATGTCCGATTATGTCGATTAAATGATCTAACTACGGCATGGAAGCAGCGGGTTCGTCGAATCATCTGTCTTGGATTCGCCTTGAAAGTGCAACAATCGCCACGGAGTCGCGAAATCTGCCCCAGGATTTGGGTTTTGCGCGATGGGGTATTCGGTCGGCAGCGCGTCAAAGCATAGGGCTTCCCGCTTCGGGAGGCAGGAGGAGAGTGGTCGGATGGCGAGAAGCTGGCTCATATTGTCGGCACTGATCGCCGGACTGGCGCTGGGAGCGGGGTGGACGCGTCTCGGGCTCGGCGGCATTTCCGACGCGGTCGCTCTTGCCGCCAGCGTCGGCGGGGTCTGGCTCGACGGCCTCAGAATGACGATCGTCCCGCTCGTCGTGTCGCTTCTCATCACCGGAATCGCGAAAACGGCCGACAGCGCGCGTGGCGACCGCGTCGCGATGCGGTCGGTCGTCACCTTCATCGCACTTCTTTGGGTATCGACGGCCATGGCGGCTGTGCTCGTGCCCGCGCTGCTCGGCGTCTTTCCGATGCCCACCGATGCGGCCCGATCGCTGGCGGCGAGCCTTTCCGTTTCGGCTCCGGTTGACGCACCGACAGTCGGGATCGCCGCCTTCCTGCGCTCGATCGTCCCTTCCAACCCGGTCGCGGCCGCGGCGAACGACGCCCTTCTTCCGCTCATTCTCTTCACAGCGGTCTTCGCTGTCGCGCTCGCGCGCTTGCCGGCTGCCCAGCGTGAACCGGTAACAGCCTTCTTCGATACGATCGCAAACGCGGTGCTGCTTATCGTCGGCTGGGTGCTCGCGCTGGCGCCGATCGGCGTCCTCGCGCTGGCCTTCGGCGTCGGCGCGCGCGCCGGTACGTCCGCGATCGGCGCGCTGGCGCATTATGTCGTGATCGTATCGAGCGCGGGCCTCGCCGCCTGGGCGCTCGCCTATCCGGTCGCGGTCTTTTCTGGCCGCGTGCGCCTTGCCGCGTTCGCGAAGGCAGTGGCGCCCGCGCAGGCGGTTGCGCTCAGCACCCAGTCCTCGCTCGCCTCGCTGCCGCCCATGCTCCAGGCTGCGGCCGATCTCGGGGTCCAGCGATCGGTTGCGCGTGTCTCGCTGCCGGTCGCGGTCGCGATCTTCCGGGTGACCAGTCCCGCGATGAACCTCGCCGTTGCCATCTATGTCGCGCACTGGCTCGGCATATCGCTTGCGCCGTCGGCGATAGCGGCGGGGGCGGCGGTGGCGGCAATCACGACGATCGGTTCGGTGAGCCTGCCGGGACAGGTCAGCTTCCTGACCTCGATCGCGCCGATCTGCGTCGCGATGGGTATACCGATCGAACCGCTCGCGCTGCTCATCGCGGTCGAGATGATTCCCGACCTCGTGCGGACGGTGGGCAATGTGACGATGGATGTCGCCGCGACCACGGCGATTGCACGCATGGGCACGGCGCAAGGAGCCGGAATGTCCGGCACCGACGATCTCGCCGCTGGCGACGGGGAGCCGACCCCGCGGGATTCGCTCGCCACCGCCACTGTTTTGCCATTGGATCTAGGAGGAAAGTCATGACCCGCGTTTCGCTCGATGACGCCGATGTCCGGATATTGGGAGTCCTCCAGGAGGATGCCACGCTTTCGGTCGCCGCGGTCGCCGCCAAGGCCAATATGTCACAAAATGCGTGCTGGCGGCGCATCAAGCGGCTGGAGGAAAGCGGCGTGATCGCGCGGCGCGTCACGATCCTGGATGCGAGCGCGCTCGGCCTCGATCTCACCGTTTTCGTGAGCCTGCGTGCCTCCGAGCATAGCGAAGCATGGCTCGACACGCTCAATTCGGCGATCCGCGACATTCCCGAGGTCGTCGAATTCTACCGCATGACCGGCGACGTCGACTATCTTCTCAAACTGCGCGTCGAGAATATGGCGGCCTATGATGCGGTCTACAGGCGCATCATCCGCTCGATCCGGCTCACCGACGTGAGCTCGGCCTTTTCCATGGAAGAAATCAAATTCACTACCGCGCTGCCGCTCACCGCGCGCCCGTCCTGAGGATCTGACGGGCGCGGGGCGAACGGGTCAGCGCGCGTAGCGTTTTCCGAGTTCGGTCGCGCGCGAGGTGAGCGGCTGTTCTTTCCCCGCGATGAAGATCGCGGTCGGCTGGGTCAGCGGTTCGAGCGGATCGCCGTCCCATATCACGATGTCGGCGGCCTTGCCCGGTGCGATCGAGCCCATCTGATCGGCGACGCCGAAGATGCGCGCGGGCGCGAGCGTGAGGGCTTCGATGCCGGCGGCGTAGGGCAGGCCGCGCGACACCGCGAGGCCCGCGTTATAGCGCATCTCGCGTACGCGGTGGCCGCCGTCGTTCCCGCCAATCGCGATATCGACCCCCGCCGCCTTGAGGATCGACGCATTCTGGAGCGACGCGCCAAGCATGTCGAAGTTCGACGGGATGTTCGAGGTCGGGTTGATGAGCACGGGCACTTTGGCGGCGGCAATCTCGTCGGCGACGCGCCAGGCTTCTTCGGCGCCGCTCAGGATGATTTTGAGCTTATAGTCGCGCGCAAGCCTCAGAACCTGCCGGATGTCGGCGGCACGGTGGACGACGACGATCAGCGGCATCGTGCCCTCGAGCACAGGTTTCAGCGCCGCGACGTCGGCCTGCGAAAGCTCGAAAGGATATTCGTCGCGCGGCGGCTGGCGCGCGAGATCGAAGATCTGGCGAAGCTGGACGAATTCGGCGGCGCGCGAGCCGCCGATGCGCGCCGCGCCATCTTCGCCGAGTTCGAGCATCATCGCAACGCCGGACCGGTGGAGAATCGCCGCACCTTCGCCAAGCGTGATCAGCGCCGCCTTGCCCGCGAAGGGCAGCTCGCGTTCCTGGTCGCTGTCGTCATAATCGGGCATGACGACGGCATGGGTTATGCCGCCGAGGCGGGCGATCGGGATCAGCGTCGAATCGGGGTTGAGCCCGTACTGCACGTCGAACGACGCGCTGATGCCCGAATTATGCGTTCGGTTATCGACCGAGCCGCCAACCGAGTTGACCTCGACGAGCCCCAGCGCGGTGTTCACCGCGACGAAGCCGGGCGTGACGGTGGCGCCGCGCGCATCGACGATGCGCATTCCGGACGGGACCACGATGGCGGCACCGGCGGCCGCAATGCGGCCGTCGCGAACGATCACCGTGCCATTCTCCACTTCGCCGACGGGGCCGGGGGTCACGAGATGTGCGTTGGTGATCGCAAAAGTCTGCGCTGCGGCCGTGGGGGCGGCCGCAGCGAGGGCCAGGGCGAGAGCCGCGAAAACCGGGAGCCGTCGTTGCATCTCATTCCTCCCCGACCGGTTGGCCGATTTCAAAATCGCTTCTGTATCGCGTCGCCGGATCGCTCGTGTCGAGGATCAGCGCGCCGTCGATGAAAACCTTTTCGGCGATCGCATAGACGCTCAACGGATTCCTGCTCCACAGGACCACGTCGGCCATCTTGCCGGCCTCGAGTGAGCCCGTGCGGTCGGCGATGCCCATCATCTTCGCCGGATTGAGGGTGATCCATTTGATCGCCTCCTCCTGCGAAATATCGATGCCGGCGCGGCGACCGGCGGCAAGCGCAACCGCGCTTTCGACATTGAGGCGCTGGACCAGCCTTTGCTCGTCCGAGTGGATCGCGACGCAAACGCCGGCCTTGGTCAGGATAGCGGCATTTTCCTCGATCGCGTCATAGGCTTCCATCTTGAAGCCCCAGCGGGTCGCCCATGTCGCGACGCAGACATCCTCTTTGGCGAGAAGATCGGCGATCTTGTAGGCCTCGACGGCGTGGTGAAAGGCGCGCGTCTTGTAGCCGAACTCGTGGCCGACATCGAGCATCACCGCCATTTCGTCGGCGCGATAGCAGTGGTTCTGCACGAGGATGTCGCCCTTGAGAACGCCCGCCAGCGTTTCGAGGCCGAGGTCGCGTTTGGGCGCTTCGCCGCCCTCGCCGCGCGCACGCTTCTTTTCATAGGCATCGAGCTTGCGGGCATATTCGGCGGCGTCGATCCACGCGCGGCGGAAACCCGCGACCTCGCCCATGCGGGTGGCCGGCGCGCGTCCGCGGCTACCGTAGCGGCCCTTGGGATTCTCGCCGCATGCCATCTTGAGCGTATAGGGCGCGCCCGGAAATTTCATCTGCTGGACGGTGACCGCGGGCACATTCTTCACGCTGACACCGCGTCCGCCGAAGAGGTTGGCAGAGCCGGGTAGGATGAGCAGGCTGGTGACCCCGCCGGCACGCGCTTTGGTGAACACGGGATCCTGCGGCCAGAGGGAGTGCTCGGCCCAGACATGCGCGGTATAAGGATCGATATTCTCATTGCCGTCGGCATGGCCCTGGACGCCGGGTGCAGCGAAGACGCCGAGGTGCGAATGCGCGTCGATGATGCCGGGTGTAACCCATTTGCCGGTGCCGTCGACGACGCGCACGCCGGCCGGGAGATCGACGTTCGCGCCGACAGCGACGATCTTGCCGGAGGCCATAAGGACGGTTCCCCGGTCGATCCGCTCGCCGGTGCCGGTGAGGATCGACGCGCCGACGATCGCGGTGTCGGCGGCGGGGCGCGGCGTATAGGTGCTCGCAAAGGGCTGGGGCGCGTCGGCTGCCGGGGGCGGTGGCGCCGCGGCGGGCCGGTCGGTCGCCGCGCTCGCCGAACAGCCGGCGAGGACGGCAAACGCCGTCCCGAGTAGGGCGGCGCGCGCGCGGCGGCGCGCCAAGCAGGATTTGTCCTGAAGGGGATGTGTCACGCGGGCGTCACCTTTTGTGGGCTGGAGGATTGCGGATTTCCGGCCGCCCCATGCGAAACGGAGCGGCCGGTCCAGGGACGTCAGAAAGTCTTGCGCACATTCACATACCAGTAGCGCGGGATCGGCGAATGGAGCGAGCCCATATATCCGAAGGAACCCGAATCGATCGGCGGCTGCGCATTGGTAATGTTGCGCACGCCGACACGCAGCTGGGTGCCGTCGGTGAAACCGCCCTTGAGATCGTACTGCACATAGAGGCTGGCGGTGGTGTAGGCCTTGACCTTCAGATTCTCGCCGTTGATCGAGATGTCATTGTCGATGACGCTGCCTGTGTAACTCACGAAACCGCCGGCGGTGAACTGCCCCAGTTTCCAGGTCAGCGAGCCCGAACCGCGCCATTTGGGGAAGCCGTCGAGCCGAATCTGGTCGCCGCCTTCCGGAATGACCGTGTCGATGTTGATGTCGCCAGCCGCCCGGGCGTCGAGCAGGACCTGGATGTCGGGCGACACGTCGCGGAAATATTTGAGCAGATAGGCGGCATTGGCGGCAAAGGTGAAATCGCCAATGCCCGTATCGCGAAGCCCGATATTGAGCCCGAAGTCGATGCCGCGAACGGTCTGCGGCTCAAGGTTGCGATACTGGTCGTCGACATATTGCACGCGGCCCACCGGATCGATGCCGGTGCCGGCGAAGAGGGCGATGTCGTCCGCCGTGGGCGCGAGGCGGAAGACGGTAGGGTCGCTCGATCCCTGAACGCGGGCCAGGTAATCCGCGATCAGCGCATTGCCTTCGCCGAACACGCCGACGATGCCCTTCTGCTTCACCTGCCAATAGTCGAGCGTGAAGGTGGTCTGCAGCCGGCCGGTGTTGAAGGCGGGCGGCTGGAGGACCGTACCGATCGTCCAGGTGGTCGAGGTCTCCGGTTTCAGATCGGGATTGCCGGCGCGCCGGCCTGTGGTCACGAAACCTTGCGCGCAATCGTCGAAACTGCTGATCCGCCCGGCACGCAGGTCGGCTTCGCAGCGGATATAGTCGGTCCGCGTGTTGCCGCGTGTGATAACGGTCGCCTTGGTCTGCTCGAGGTTCGGGGCGCGGAACCCCTGCGCCCACGAACCGCGGATGCGCCAGCCGTCGAACAGGTCCCACGCCGCGGCGATCTTTGGCTTGGCTATACTCCCGAAGTCGGAATAATGCTCGTACCGTCCCGCGAGTTGCAGCTCGAAACTGCGAACCAACGGCACATTCATTTCAGGCGCGATCAGCGGAACCGCCAGTTCTGCGTAGGCGGCGAAAACCGTGCGCGACCCCTTGGTGTCGGGGGTCGGGCTGACCCCGAACAGATCGCTGGGCTGCTCGACGCCGGTAACGCTGTCGGTCCAGGTGATCGTTCCATCGACGCGCTCGTCGCGATCGTCGAGATAGGAGTCGCGGCGCAGTTCGGCGCCGACGGCCATGCCGACATCGCCGGCAGGAAGCGACAGCAGGTCGGCCTTCGAAGCGCGGAAATCCCATTGCGCCAGCGTCGATTTCCCGCGCCGGATCGTCTTGATGAGGAAGTCTTCGCCCGCCGCCAGATTGCCATCCGAAATCGGCAGACCGGTAGGATCGTCGGGATTCCCGCCGTTGAAGGGGTTATAGGCGTCGGGCGTCGACAGCGCGAGATTCTGCTGAAGCAGCGTGGCGCTGATCCCGTCCTGGACGTCGCGCACCGTCGCCTGCGAATAGAGGGCGGCGGTTTCCCAGTTGAAGCCGAGTGCTTCGCCGCGCAGGCCCAGCAAGGCGCGGAACTGCCGGTTGGTCACATCGACAACGGTGGGCCCGAGATCGACGAAGCGATAGCTGGTCATCGTGACCGGCAGCCCCGCGGCGGGTGCGTCGATCCCGGCGAGGCGGTTGGGGTTCGCCGTGCCGTTGGCGAAGGTGACCGGGCCGAAAGGGTTCCAATAGTTCGATGCCGGCACCGTCATCTGGATCGAACCGATCGAGAACACGCTGTCCTGGATGCTGCGCGTCTTGGCATAATAATAGCCGGCTTCGCCGAAGACCGTCAGATTGTCAGTCAGGTCATAATGGCCGTTCGCGAACACATTGATGCGATCGAGCCGGGGAATGATCGACTGCGGGAAATTCTTCTGCGAATCCCAGCGGGTGTTACGATCGGCGCCGGTCGTGGCGCGGGTGGCATCGTCGATGCAGATACCGCCGCCCAGATCGGCCGAACAGCCACCGTTCGCGGTCGGCTGGATCGAAAACACGCCGCCGGCGCTTGTGATGTTGGTCGTCCCCCGGCGCACGCGGACGCCACCGGTCGTGAAATTGCCCCATTGCGATAACGTGCTGGTGTCATCGAGACTGTTCGAACCTTCGAAGACCGTGCCCGCAAAATCGTCGAAGAAGCGGTGGTCCCCCGTCGCGGTGAAATCCTGGTCCTGCGACGTCAGAGCGGTGCGGTTGGTATAGTTGAACAGCAACGAGATATTGCCGCGATTCTCGGCGAAATCGGTGCCCAGATAGCCTGAGCCGTTGAACTCGCGCAGCCCGGTACCCTCGGCGCCGCCATATTGCAGCGCAAGTCCGCCGCCGTTGACATTGTCGCGCAGAATCGTGTTGACGACGCCCGCGACGGCATCGGTGCCGTAGAGCGCCGCGGCGCCATCGCGCAGCACTTCGACGCGCTGGATACCGAAGACCGGGATCGAGTTGCTGTTGTAGGTGATGACGGGCGCGAGAGACGTGCTCGCCTGGCTGCTCGGATGCTGGACGAGGCGGCGTCCGTTGAGCAGGACGAGCGTGTTGCCGACACCGAGCCCGCGCAGGTCGATCGAACCCACGTCGCCGCGCGCGAAATTGCTGCTCGTCTGGCCGTTGCTGCTGTTTGTCCGTCGTCAGAACATTCGGCACAACTCGCGGCGTAAATTAGCGGAGTGTGGGCTTCGTCTTGGGTTTGATATTAGGCGGCGAGCTTGCGGTGTTGCAAGCGCCGGTGTTCGATGGTCTTCCGTT
>Ga0265296_1002371_pt1 | contig 19131 bp, 13 predicted proteins | sample MunlanPumphouse1_FD_189073 | JGI IMG/M metagenome (GOLD analysis project Ga0265296, IMG submission 189073) | Groundwater microbial communities from a municipal landfill in Southern Ontario, Canada - Pumphouse #1 | ecosystem: Environmental > Aquatic > Deep subsurface > Groundwater | place...
TTGGCGAGCTGCTGGGTGATCGTGCTGCCCCCCTGCGTCCGCCCGCCGCTGACATTGCTCCATACCGCGCGCGCGATGCTGCGCGGATCTACGCCCATATGGGTGTAGAAACGACGATCCTCGATCGCGAGGAAGGCGCCGGTGACGTGCCTGGGCAGCGCGCTGGCCTTGACCGGCGTATCGACGATCGCCCCCGACCGCGCGATCGGCGTTCCGTCCGACGCCAGCAAGGTGATCTGCGGCGGCACGATCGGTTCGAGCGATTTCGACAGCGGCGCGGTAAGCGCCAACCAGCCGACGAGCAGGATCAGCAGCACGCAGAAAATGGCAAAGCCGCGCGACATCCGGCGCAGCCATTTGCGGCGGCGGCTTTCCGGCACCACCGGCGGCGGCGCGTCGAAAGCGGGTGCGCCCGGCATCTCGAACGATGGCGCGGCGGGCGCTGGATCGGGCGTTTTGGATTTACGAAACCAGGTCATGCTCACCCGCCGTATTACAATCGCAATACAGCATAAGCAAATGGCTTATGCGGCCTGCCAGCTATCGCAACCCGGCGATTGCGCGCGAATGAACGGGAGAGTGGTGCGCTTACAGGACCGACGTTTAGACTTTAGTGAATTGAAATATAGTGTATTTTTTCGACGAGAATTTTTTGGCCCCCGTGGCCGGGGACTGACCGAACTAAGGACTCACATCTCGTCCGGCGCCATTTCGGAGAAAAAATCGCGGAAAACCGTGATCGCCGATTTTAATTACCGTCCGTACACAGCCGACATATTTTGGGCCAAATTTCGTTGCTAGGACTCACATTTACACAATGCACGGTCTTAAAAGCGTTATTATTCAGCGTTGTGCCCGCTCGCGCGCGGTATTGCGTTGGCAAATTTGGGGGCCAATTTCGCCGAATTCGGGGCCCCTAAGGATCACCTTTCCTGAGCCGGGGCCCCCAGGGCCGCAGTCTTTTGGTTGGGGCTGGGGGCGGGTTGGGCAGGTTACAGTCAGTTGCTCGCAGTGGGGAGCGCCACAACAGCAAGGCGGGATGCGTCGGTGATTAGCGATCGATGCTCGATTGGCTCGGGAATGATGCACCGACGACTGCCGTTTTGTGAGTAACCTCCGCGAGTGTTGCGGTGAGGCGGTTGATCTGAGACGCAGATTCAAGGCCGTCAGGGCAATACCTGGTAATTAGATACTCACGCGAATCGCTCAGAGAAGCGAGATGCTCGTTCGTCCGCTTCCGCAGTTGCAACCCAGCCGCCGCCGCTGCTTCCGCCCTCAACCCAAGATGGTGCCCCATGCGCCTCACCTCGATCGCGCTGCAGCCGCGATGGAGAAGAAACGCTGTCAGATATAATTCAATCGCCTGCACGGCGGTGAGGCGGAAAGGTGCCCAGCTCATCGGGTGACCGCGCTGACCGCTGTCTCGAAGTACTGCCGCGGCTCGTCGATACTGGTCCGCGAGCAATCGAAGTGAAATTGGACCGGCGTTCTCGCCGGGATATGATTTGACGTCGTTCGGCATGTCGCGCCCATATCAAACATTCGTTTGCGTCGAATGAATCCCTAGACGCCACCGATATGGTGATTGGTGTAACCGCCCAGCAGCGCCACCTTCCCGCGTAGTCGCACATATACCGGGCTGCGGCGGATTGGGAGCCGTCGTCTTTTCGACGCCCAATGAGTGTTGGTTGCGCAAGAGCACATAGGATTGTCTATTTCTCGCCCGGTTGCTGGCAATTCCTGAAAATCGAGATACTACGGCGGGATGCTGGGAGGGTATTTTGCCGAGAATTTTTGATAATATCGATAAGGCTCTGCTGCCCGAACTCAGCAAGGTTCTGTCCGTATCTGAAAGGGCCGATTTCTGTGTTGGCTACTTCAATCTACGAGGATGGCGCAAAATCGACCAACATATTGAACGTTGGTCAGGTCAGGATGGCAATGCTTGTCGCCTTCTAGTCGGCATGCATAAATCACCTGAGCGGGGACTGCGCGAAAAGCTGGCAACCGCTTATCATGATGAGGGGATCGACAACGCTCGAGCCTTGGAATTGAAAAAGGAACTGGCCGAGGAGTTCCGCGCACAGCTTGCTCTTGGCGCACCTAGCAATGATGACGAAGCTGGTCTGCGGCGGCTGGCTCGGCAAATTCGCGGCGGTAAAGTGACCGTGAAGCTATTCTTAAAGCATCAGCTACACGCCAAGCTCTACCTGCTGCACCGTTCAGACCCGATCAATCCGAAAGTGGGGTTTGTCGGCAGCAGCAATCTGACCTTTGCGGGCCTTTCGCTACAAGGCGAGCTGAATGTTGATGTGATGGATCACGATGCTTGCGACAAGCTGGCGGCATGGTTTGAAGATCGCTGGAACGACCGCTGGTGCATCGACATTTCGGAAGAGCTGGCGACGATTATCGAGCAAAGCTGGGCCGGGGAAAAGCTGGTTGAGCCTTACCACGTCTATTTAAAGATCGCTTATCACCTCGCGCAAGAGGCGCGGCATGGCCAGTCCGAATTTCGCATTCCCCGAATTTTTGGCGACAAGCTCTTCGATTTTCAGACCAGTGCCGTGAAGGTGGCGGCCCATCACCTGAACAAACGCGGTGGGGTCGTCATCGGCGATGTGGTTGGTCTTGGCAAATCCATTATGGCCTCAGCCCTCCTCAAAATCGTCGAGGAGGTCGATGGCCGCAGCTTGATCATATGCCCCAAGAATCTTCTCGATATGTGGCACGATTACGTTGAGACATATGAATTGAACGCCAAAATCGTTTCGCTGTCGCGCGTCGAGTCCGAGTTGAAGGAATTGAAGCGCTATCGGACTGTACTGATCGACGAGAGCCACAACCTGCGTAACCGCGAGGGCAAACGCTACAAGGCCATTGAGGATTATGTCCGATCCAACGACAGCCGTTGCGTTTTGCTCTCCGCCACACCCTACAACAAATCGTTCATCGACCTCTCCTCGCAGCTCAGGCTGTTCATTGAGGACGACCAAGACATCGGCATCCGCCCCGAAGCAATGATCCGCGCAATTGGCGGGGAAACCGAATTCGTCCGCAAGCATCAATGCGCAGTGCGCTCACTTCCGGCATTTGAGAAAAGCGATCAGACCGACGATTGGCGTGAGCTGATGCGGCTTTACATGATCCGCCGAACACGCGGATTCATTCTGCAAAACTATGCCCAAACCGACGAAGACAATGGGCGGAAATTCATCAACTTTGCTGATGGTACACGATCATACTTCCCTGTGCGTCGGCCAAAATCCGTGAAGTTCGCAATCGACGATAGTGATCCCGACGATCCCTACGCAAAAGCCTATTCGAATGCGGTGATTTCTTCCGTCGATGGATTGAAATTGCCTCGCTACGGCCTTGCCAACTATCTGCTTGCTGACCCCGCGCATCCGCCGACAGCCGATGAAGGCCGGATTATGGACGGGCTTGGCCGCGCCGGTATCCGGTTAATGGGTTTCTGCCGGACCAACCTGTTCAAGCGGCTTGAAAGCGGCGGCCCCGCATTCATCCAGTCGATTGAACGCCACGTCATGCGCAACCTCGTTTATCTTCATGCGCTAGAAAATGATCTGCCTCTCCCGATTGGAACGCAGGACGCAGAGTTGCTCGATTTGACGGATGAAGACGCGGAATCCGAAGCCGCTGGTACGTTGTTCGAGAACGGTGAATTTGCGGAGGGTGAGGAAGAAACGACCATCGCTTCTACCGAAATGGACCGGCTGCAAGCGCAGGCCGCGCACATCTATGGTGTCTATTCCAATGCCAAAGCCCGCCGCTTCAAATGGTTGAAGGCTGGCCTGTTTCGGCGCTCACTCCACAGCGACCTTTTGGCCGATGTTGATGCACTGCGCGAAGTGCTGCGTAACTGCGGCATCTGGTCAGAAGACCGTGATACCAAGCTCCGCGCTTTGATTGACCTTGTCCATGTCGATCACCCCAACGACAAATTGCTGATCTTCACTCAGTTCGCTGATACCGCACGCTATCTTGAGACTGCGCTCAAAAAGGCAGGTGTTACGGCCATCTCTGCGGTCACGGGCCAGTCAGAAAGCCCGACGCGGTTAGCATGGAGATTTAGCCCCAAATCCAACAAGAAAGAGAATATAGCCAAGGCCGAGGGCGAGCTGCGTGTGCTTGTCGCCACCGACGTTCTCTCTGAAGGGCAGAACCTTCAGGATTGCGCCACCATCGTCAACTTTGACTTGCCATGGGCAATCATTCGACTGATCCAGCGCGCCGGTCGCGTGGATCGGATTGGACAGCAAGCAGATACGATTAACTGTTATTCGTTCTTGCCGGCCGACGGCGTCGAACGAATTATCCGTTTGCGTTCCCGGGTCCGTGCGCGGCTCAAGGAAAATCAGGAAGTCGTCGGGTCTGACGAAGCGTTTTTCGAGGATGACGATCAGGCGAATCCGATTCAGGATTTGTATAGCGAAAAGTCTGGCATTCTTGACGGCGATGATGACGGCGAAGTCGATTTGGCCTCTTACGCTTTCCAGATTTGGAAAAACGCGATTAAAGATAATCCCAAGCTCCAAAAAGCGGTCGAGGATATGCCGGAAGTTGTATTCGCCACGAAGACAGTTCCGCAACAGCCAGATGCAAAGGAAGGCGTGTTAGTCTATCTCCGCACCCCGGATGACAATGATGCGTTGGCGTGGACGGCGCGCGATGGCGAAATCCTCACCCAATCCCCTCTTGCCATTCTCCGTGCAGCCGAATGCGGCCCCGAGGAACCTGCGCTGGAACGCACCGATTTCCATCACGACATCGTGCGGAAAGGCGTCGAGCATTTGATGCAGGAAGAGCGCACCACACACGGCGCGCTCGGCCGCCCGTCGGGCGCTCGCTTCAAAACCTACGACCGCCTAAAACGCTGGGTTGCCGAACAGGGCAACGCGCGCAGTCTGTTCGTCACCGAACACTTCGTCCGCGATGTGGAAAAGGCGATGGGTGACATTTACGAATTTCCCCTGTTTCAATCGACTATTGATGCACTCAATCGTCAGCTGAAAACCGGAATCAGCGATACCAAGCTTGCCGAAATGGTCATCGCCTTCCGTGAGGATGGTCGTTTGTGCATGAAGCAGGACAAGGGTGACACACAGAATGACATGCGGATCATCTGCTCGATGGGATTGACGGGGTAATATGAAACTAAATAAGGCGACAGCCACTGCCCACCTGAAAGCGTTTGATTTCGCGACCCTGTTTATCGAGGAACTGGGCTGGGACCGTCCGGGATCGCGCCACAATGAAGCGGTCAACGTGGGCAACACGCTATATGCCCTCTCTCCTGTCGCCGAAAAACGCGGCGTCCGCATCTTTGTCTGTGCCACCGAACCGGATCGCAATACTCGCCAGCGGATTGAGCGCGAGATTACCAAGCTCGCATTCGAGCATCTGATTATTTTCACCGACCCGGCGAAAACCAAACAAATCTGGCAGTGGGTTGCGCGGGAGAAGGGTAAGCCTGCTGCGTTCCGCGAACATACCTGGCTTGCCGCCAGCGCGCCCGATGCTCTGATCCAAAAACTCGATCACATCGCGTTTGCGCTCAGTGAGGAAGAGGGACTGACTCTCGCCGGAACAACGCTGCGGATGCGCGATGCGTTTGACCGGGAAAAGATTACCAAGCGGTTCTACGAAGCCTTCAAGCAGCAGCACGACAAGTTCCTCGGCTTTATCGACGGTCTGGCAAACGTGTCTGACCGGCAATGGTATGCCTCGTTGATGCTCAACCGGTTGATGTTCGTCTATTTCATTCAAAAAAAGGGCTTTCTGGATGGCGACATCAACTATCTGAAAAACCGTCTTACGTCCGTCCGCGCTACCAAGGGCGAAGATCAGTTCCATAGTTTCTACCGCGCCTTCTTGTTGAAGCTGTTTCACGGCGGGCTGGCTACACCAACGGATGCGCGAGACGCGGAAACTGCCAAGTTGCTCGGGAACATTCCCTATCTTAACGGCGGTCTGTTTGAGCCGCACGCGCTGGAAGCGGATGGCAACACCATCGCCATCGCCGACGCCGCATTTGAGGGCGTGTTTACCTTCTTCGACCAGTATGAATGGACTCTCGACACCCGGGCCATCGAACGCGCCGATGGGCGCGAGATAAACCCTGACGTTCTGGGCCATATATTCGAGAAATATATCAACCAGAAGCAGATGGGGGCTTATTACACCAAAGAAGACATCACCGACTATATTACAAAGAATACCGTCATCCCTTGGTTGTTCCAGAATGCGCTTACCCACGACAAGGTAGCGTTTGAGGCGGGAAGCGCGGTGTGGCGGATGTTGTCCGAAAATCCCGATGCCTATATTTATAATGCGGTGAAGCACGGGGCGGATGAAACGCTGCCTGACAATATCGCAGCGGGCATCCTAGACGTGGCGAAGCGCGGTGACTGGAACAAGACCGCGCCCGCAACTCACGGCCTGCCTACCGAAATCTGGCGCGAGGTGGTCGCGCGGCGCGAACGCTATGAAGCTATCAAGGCCAAAGCGGCGGCGGGCGAAATCGCCTTGATTGAGGACTTCATCACTCTCAATCTCGATATTCGGCAGTTCGCGCGCGATGCGATCCAATATGCTGAAAGTCCCGATCTTGTCCGTGCCTTTTGGAAAGGCATATCGGCGATAAAGGTGCTTGATCCCGCTTGCGGATCAGGCGCGTTCCTGTTCGCCGCGCTCGGCATCCTTTATGACCTGTACGATGCTTGCCTTGATCGGATGGAGCAATTCGTTGACTCTGCTCCGGAACGCGGAGGTCCGCGCCAGCTCTATTCGGATTTCCGTACAGTGCTCGACCAAATCGAGCGCCATCCAAACCGGCCCTATTTCATCTACAAATCAATCATTCTCGATAACCTCTACGGCGTCGATATTATGGATGAGGCGGTGGAGATTTGTAAGCTCCGCTTATTCCTCAAACTGGCGTCGCAGCTTGAGCGCGCAGACCAGATCGAGCCGCTTCCTGATATTGATTTCAATATCCGCGCTGGCAACACGCTGATCGGCTACACGTCGTTTGCCGATGTTGAGCGTGCAACCAACGCCGCTGGCCTGGACTTCGATGGTCGAGCGGAAAAGATTAAATCAGACACCGAGGACTACGCGTCGGCACTTGAGCAATTTCGGCGTCAGCAAACAGAGCTGGGGAGTGAAATTACGCCGGAAGACAAAGAAAATTTGAAATCGCGTTTGGCCGTTATCAAGCCAAAGCTCGACCGCTATCTCGCTCAAGATTATGGCGTACAAGCTCCAGAGAATGTGGAGGGAGTCCTTGCTGACTCCGCCAATTTCCTGACTTGGAAATCCAGCCACAAGCCTTTCCACTGGCTGATCGAATTTTACGGGATAATCAACGGCGGCGGCTTCGATGTGGTGGTGGGGAATCCGCCATATATTGTTTATACCGACAACAAATTTGACTACACCGTCAATCAAGAAAAAACACAAAAATGTGGCAACCTATATGCATTCTTTTGTGAAAGATCAGTCGAACTCCTCGACGATCACGGATCGATAAGTGTAATCCTCCCAAACAGTAGCATTTCAGCGGATAAAATGACGCCTGTGCAAGACATCTTAACGTCAAATCGAAAATCATGGGTTAGTAACTTTTCTTGGCGACCAGCTAAGTTATTTGAGGATGCTGACATGTTGTTAGCGATAATTATTAGCTGTCCGACTAAAAATGAATCAATTTTTTCAACAAGATACATGAAATGGTATTCAGATTATCGAAGTATTTTGTTCGAGACCATTACTTATCAAAATTCTACAGAACTAAAAATCAAGGGTAGCATTCCAAAAATTCCATTTGACGGATTCTCAGATATTTTGAAAAAAATGGAAGCTGTATCTAATGGAAAATGGCTCTCGCTCGGTTTTTCAAAAGAGGCCACGTCGCACCGTTTCTTCTATTTTAGAGCAGTTCAATATTGGCTTAAGGCACTTGACCGTAAGCCAATTTTTTTTGAAAACGGAATTCAAACAGAAACATCTGAAATGAAACCGCTCTATGTCACCAGTAATAGCGATAAATTCATCTATTTGAGCATCCTTTCGTCGACCACCTATTTCGTCCATTATGCTGCATGGTCGAGCTGCCAAGTGATAAATTCCCGTGATTTTCAAATGCCATTCGATCGAGTGACGCTTTCAGACCAAAATGCTAGGAAACTGGCGAAGCTAGGCGAAGATTTGCAGCAAAACTATCAGGATGGAAGCAAAACGCTGACAAGGACTTATGCCAAAAAGGGTCGCGAGTTCGAAATGATAAAACAACATTTTTACATAAGTAGATCAAAGCCAATAATTGATGAGATCGACGCTATTTTAGCAGATCATTATGCTTTTTCTGCGGATGAGCAGGATCGCATTATCAATTATGACATTAAATATCGCGTCGGCGCAGACGCGGACGATGCCGACTGATCGGCCCTTCCGGCCCGGCAATGAAGCGTTGCTGGCGGATCAGCCCATCGCCTTCTTTCGCTCGCACATCTGGCCCGGAGATTTGATCCTGAATGAGCAAGATTGGGCCAATACTCGGGAGGCGGATGATGCGCCGGTGATCAGCGGCTTTCACACACCCGTTGAGCGCGACGTGATGCGCATTCTGCTGCGCGGTGGCTGCCTGATCATCTACACGTTTGCCCGTAGTATCGAAGGCACGCGCCTGCCTGCCGCAGTTCGCGCCGCTCAGAAGCAGGACCACGCACTGTACCCCGCCGCCGCCCGCCAAACCACCGCTCGCACCGCCACCGTCCTGATAGCCCACGCCTCCATTGGCGGAAAAACTGAAAGGCTTGCTGCCGAAGCCGTCGCAATGGGCCTGCTGGTTTTTACGCTGCCATCCCCCAGCAATGCCAGTTTGATCGGCATAGGCGCGGAAGTGATTTGAAGATGGCGCGACGCAGCATCACTGACGCGGAAATCGCCCTGATCAAAGCCATGCTGGCGCGCGGCATGAAGAACAAGGACATCCAGTTCTATTTCAATCGACAGGATCGCGCAGTGAATTCGGGTCGGATAACCGGCATCCGCGACCGCAGCTATGGCCCCGAGGTTTCAAAGGCCAGCGATGAAGCTCTATCCTCGTTCATCGCAAATTTCGCCACTCCCGTGCTTGCAGCACCCGGCATTGTCGTCGAAACCGCTTCCGCCGCGCCGCTGGACGCGATGGACGAAAAGTTGCTGCGCTCATTCTTTGCCAAGGACGCCAGCGGTGCGTGGCAGTGCGTCGCTGGCGAAACCGACGAGTTCGAATGCAAGGAAGGGTTCAGCCTTCGCAACTTCAGCAAGCCGCTGCGCACTATCGCCGGATTTGCCAATAATCGCGGCGGCTATCTGTTTTTCGGGGTGAAGGACAAGCCGCTGGGTTTCGCCGTTTGCGGGCTGGCCGATGATCGCTTTACCGATACCGACCAGAACAAATTCAGCCAGACCATTCGTTCCGTGCTGGAACCCACGCCGCGTTTCCGCGTCGCTAGCCTTAAGCTCGAAGCGATGACGGTTGGCGTGATCCACGTTGAACCGCACCCCGCGAAGCCCGTAATCGCTAGCAAGACGGAGGGCGACGTTACTGAAGGTGCGATCTATTATCGTTACCCCGGCGAAACCAAGGTCATTTGCTACGCCGATCTCCGCGCTATCCTAGATGAGCGCGATCTGCGCAGCCGTGAAGCTATCATGCCGATGGTCCAAAGACTTTTAGAACTCGGCCCCAAGGACGCTATGGTTGCCAATCTGGCGGAAGGCCAACTTGAAGATGGAGGGCGCCCAATATTGATCGACCCGCAATCTCTTCAACGGATCAAGTTCATTCGCGAAGGTGAGTTCGATGAAGTGGATGGAGCGCCCACGCTCCGCATCATCGGCGACGCACAGACCGTTCCCGCCGAGATACTCGCGCCAGTGCGGACCGTGCGCGAGGAAGTGACCGTCGATGCGATCTTGCGAAATTTCATATACCGAAACCCAGTGGAGCAACCGCTATCATATTTCAGCCAAGTCAGCCACGAGGCAGGCTGGATTTTACCGATCTTCTATTATCTCCATTTGGCCGGGCAATCTCGGAAGGGCGCGGTTGCGGCCTTGAAGGCGAGCAAGATTGCGAAGCCAAAAACGCGAGACGAGCTTATCAAATTGCTCAATGGTAAGCGTACGCTGTATTCTAGGCTAGGCGGACATCGCGGCGCGACGTTCAATCACATAATAGACACTCGCAACATTTCGATTTCGACCGAGCGCCAAGCGAAAGAAGTCTGTTCGGCGCTGACCGGCATGGGGCAATCTGATCGAACATCCTTCGATCTTTTTCACGACCTGTTGGGAGCGAGCTTAGCAGTGTGGGAAGCCAGCGACGGTGATCGAGATTTGCTGGGCTATATCCGTCGCGCGGTCTCGCGCCTTGATGAGTTGGAATATGGCACCTTGGTTGAGTAACCGACTGGCACGCCGTGGCCAAAGTGCCATTATATTCTAGCTGGTTTGGGAGTGGGCACTCGTACTCCACGTGTGATATCAGGGGTCGGCGCTTCACACACGCGTTTTTCGACGGCGGTCAATTAAGGCGAATAGGCTTTCGGTTAGTACAAGAGTTGTGGCTCCGACCTTCACGGTTTCGATTTCTCCCGTGGCAACGAGAACGTAGAGAGTGCTGCGACTGAGTCCGGTGAACCTGCACGCATCCGGAACGCGCATGGCGATCGGTGCAGTCGTGGAGCAGGCTGTATCAATGAATTTAATTGGGAGAGACATGAGATCTCCTGCTATCCGCATTAGCTATAAAGATGTTAACGCCGCAAGCTCGCGACGCGACGCCCAATTATCCGCAATTCGGATGGCAATCGCCAGCCGACGTTTCTGCGCCATCGCTTCTAATTCTACGACCAAACGGGCGCCTGCCGTTCAGATACACGCTGACGTGACCACCGATGACGGATTATGAAGCTTCCCAATTTGCCGCGCCATTGGCCGATGCCGGACAACAAAATGGCGGAAACTCCGGCTGTGAGGCCGTCGCGTATGGCCAATTTTGGTTGTGCCATACGCCCAATGCCGCAGAAGACCGACCATTACGTGCCCGAAGCTGGCGCGGCTTTTATCTTGCCATAAGCCGCCTCTCCGATTTCAACAGCCGCAACCGCCTGACCCGCCCATAAACTAACGCCGCAGCGGGACCGTGCGGCGCGGCATCCACACCCAACATACGACTGCGGTGTAATCAAATTCGATGACCCGTCGCCCGACCTATCGCCGGGTAAACCGCAACGTGCCTCGCCGCCCGATAAATCTTCTCGCAGGCGCGGGTCTCGTCGGCGCCGTCGTGGGGCTCGGTACTGTCGCAACGACCCCGGAGGGCTGCGACACCATCATGGCGACCGCGAAGGATATCATTATCGCTACTGGAATGGCGCGCGCGCGCTCGGCGAAAGAGTGCGATTATTGGCCGCGCTGCGATGACGCGCGCGCAGTAGGAGCCGTACCGATTTATCGCGGCGAGCCCGGATATCGTGAGGGGTTGGACGCCGACAACGATGGAATAGCTTGCGAACCTTATCGGGGACAGTGACTCTCCCCGCATGTCTGAGATGGCAGTTTTGGTGGCGAGGTCGCAGGGCCGCGATGCTACGCATCGAGCCCGTAATTTGGATACACACCTCACGCACGGGTGAATGCAGCTTTTCCGCCACTTTTTGAGGGTGCGATTCGACTACACTCTGGCAGCGCCAGTAGAAATTCACGGTTTTTAGCCGTTTTTCGAGAGTACGATCCGCACCCTCGGGGGCGAGGCTATTTGGCTTTGGGGCGTCCGCGTGCGGCGGGCTTCCGTCCGCCGCCGCGACCCTTTGTTCCGAGCCCGATTTCCTTTGCAAGCACGCGCCGACGTTCTGAATAATTCGGCGCGACCATCGGGTAATCCTTCGGCAAGTTCCACTTGGCGCGATACTCGTCGGGCGTCATTTCGAAGTTGGTCATCAGATAGCGCCGCATCATCGTCAGCTTCTTGCCGTCCTCAAGACAGACGATGTAATCCGGCTTAACCGACGCACGGATTGAAACCGCCGGTTCCTGTTTGATTTCGGGAACGACAGCGTTGCCAAGGCCCGCGAGCGCATCGTGTACCGACCGAATGATTAGCGGGATGTCCGATATGGCGACGCTGTTATTGCTGACATGCGCGGCGACGATGTCGGCGGTCAGCGTGACCAAAGTCTCAGTATCTTCCATCGTCAATTTCCTCCGGCGACTAACTATTTCTACTGCGCCCTAACAGGGCGACGCAATCTGAACAAACGGCATGACCGGCGCAACCGAGTTTCCGGCTGAGCGAGTGATCAGATCGCGGCTCCGAGACGCCCAAAAAGGAGAGCGGCTGATGGGCCGCTTTAACTTTCGGTTTCAAATTCGAAGAGACGCCGATTAGCCGCTCGAAAAATGACAGAAAGCCGACGTTCTTGGAGAGGCGCGAACAAGGTGCCGCTGATCAGCCGCTCGAAACGTGGCGGAAAACCGTCATGCACCCGTGCGTGAGGTGTGTATCTAAATTATGGGTCCGATGCGTAGCATCGCGGCCCGGCAACGAGGCGGTTCCCGCAGCGGTTCAGGAGGGGGCGACGGACGGGTGCTGCCCCGCTCGCGCTTCGAGTTCAGCGATGCGTTCAGAGCAGATGGCGTGAACGGCGCGGCCTAGTTCCTCGACGCAACCACCCAGCCAGAGAAGCTCCTCTTCGGTGATACGATAGTGCTTCGAATAGCGAGCTTTCACATAAGCCTCTTTCAGCTTCTCGAACCGCGCCCGATCCTCGCGACGCTCACGCGGCCAAGCGTCAACCAAGCGCATGTCGATCCGCTCGGCCTGGGTACGTAGGAAACCAATATTGTGAACATGGGGGGTGTAGAAGGTGCAGACGAGCAGAACGCAATGATACAAGCTCTCCGCCGACTGATGCAGCAGAAATGCAGCTTTCTTGTTCCAATTCCGCTCCGCCGCCAGCCGCGACATTTCCAGAAACTGCTGACCGCCGGGTAGCCATTCATCAAAATATTCCCGCGCCATCGCGAGCGCTTGCTCGGGTGTTTTCGGCTTGGGCGTGTGAAGCGGCTTTTCGTCAAATTCGTGGAGCGCAATGCCGTCCTTGGCGACGTCCATGAAGAAATAGCGGCCATGCGCCAGTCCGTCGTTCACCTCCGACAATGTGTGGACGATGAAGTTGACCGGCGTGTGCAATGTCTTGTCGATCGCCAGTTCGCGGATGAGCCGATCTTCGAGCTTCAACCAGTAATCGACGCGTTCTGTGAGCCGCTTGTCGTTGACGATGATGAGCACATCGAAGTCCGACCGATAGCCCTTAGCGGTATGCGGCTCGTCCACCCAGCCGCCGCGCGCATAACTTCCGTAAAGGATGATCTTGTCGATCCGGCCCTTCTTCTTCCAGCTCATCGTGCCGAGCGCGAGCGCGTCCTCAAACTCTTCGAAGATGATCTGCTTCACGCGTTCAAGTTCGCGTTGCTTGTTAGCTGGCAGATGATCGAGGTCGGTTTTCATGCTGGCGGCACCCTGTCGAGACGGCGGCGGATTGGCAAGGTCGAAGCGCCGTTAGCGGCGCCAGAATTGCCACCACGGACGGTTCTTTTCCGTAGTGCAATCGTCCACCTGCGCTAGTGCCCGCCACATATGGCATTCGACTTCAATTATGCTGATATCGTGTTTGTCGGCAATTTCGCGGTATGTCAGATCCTCGACGACATGGCCGAGGAAGATCGCGCGCTGCATCGGCATCATGCGGTCAACGGCGCGTTCGTAACGACGCAGCCTGCGCCGCTCGTCGGCGTTCAACTTGCTTCCGCCGGACACCTTAGCCTCGCATCAAATCGAGTTGCACGACGTCGGCCCCGTCACGAAGCTTGTCGAGATAATCTGACCACCATTGCGCCATGCGGACGCGCTCGTCCCAAAAGGTGCCGCGATTATATGCCGAGCGAACGCGGTCGGGATCGTGGTGCGCGAGCGATTTCTCAATGGCGTCGGGATGCCACCGCCCGGACTCATTGAGGAGCGTACTCGCCACCGCGCGAAACCCGTGCGCGGTCATCTCTTCATTGGTGTAGCCGATCCGGCGCAGCGCCTGATTGAGCGTGTTCTCGCTCATCGTCTTTTTCGGCGTGTGGAAGGCCGGGAAGAGGTAGGTGGATGGATGCTGGAGCGATTGCAGTTCGCGCAGCAGCTCGACGCTCTGACGCGACAGGGGAGCGGTGTGGGGCCGCTTCATTTTCATCTTGGCGGCGGGAACGTGCCAAACCGCTTCGGCTAGGTCGATGTCATCCCATTCGGCGGTTCGGATTTCGCCGGGACGCAGAAAGACGTGCGCGGCCAGTTGCAGGCCGATCCGCGTCTCGACGCGGCCGGTGTAGTCGCCAATCGCGCGGAGCAACTCGCCGACCTTCTTAGGTTCGAGGATCGCGGAGCGATGCTTGACCTTGGGAATGACCAGCGCGCCGCGCAGCACATCGGCGTGATTATACTGGGCGCGAAGCGTCGCAATGGCGTAGCGAAAGACACGGCCAGCGAACGAGCGGGTCCGCAGCGCCGTTTCGTGATGTCCGCGCCGCTCGATCCGCTTGAGCGCTGCCAGCAGCTCGTGCGGAGAGACTTCTGCGACCGGGACATGCCCGATGTAGGGATTGAGGAGATCGCGGAACCAGCGAAGTTTGCTGATCGTAGCGGGCGACTTTCCCTCCACAGCCATCTTCTCAATAAATTCGTCCGCAACGAGGCGGAACGTGTTGCGCGCCTCTGTCATAGCCTTGATCTTCGCTTCGCGCCGCTGCTTACCGGGATCGACGCCCTCGGCAATCTTATTCCGGGCCTCGTCGCGCTTCTCCCGCGCGGCTTTCAGGCTGACCTGGGGGAATTTCCCAAGCGCGAGCTTCTTCTCCCGGCCATCTATCCGGTATTTGAGACGCCAAAGGAGCGATCCGTTAGGCTGGACGAGGATAAACAGCCCGTCGGTATCGGACACCTTATAGGGCTTTGCCTTGGGCTTGAGATTTTGGATTTGAATGACCGTCAGCATGGCAACTCCAATTCAGGACTCGAACTGGTCAATCGCCGAAAAAATGGCCCCCAAAGAGGGTCAGACAGCCACGGATTTGCGTGGACGCGCACAGACGATCAACGCCTTGCGTATAGCACATCAGAGCTAAAAAATGAAGGTTTTCCGCCACTTATCGGGACGGGGACTGGTGCCGCTTACAGGACTCGAACCTGTGACCCCATCATTACGAATGATGTGCTCTACCAACTGAGCTAAAGCGGCAACGAGGCGCGCCTCTAACAGCGTGGCGGGGTGAAAACAAGCGGCGTTGGGTGCAAATTTCAATTGCCGTCGCGCCTGCCCGTACCCGCCTGAAACTCGGCGACCAGATCGAAGCGATCGCCGCGAAACAGTTGGCGGACGTGGGTGACGGGCCGCTCGCCGCGCCAGGTGTCGCGTTCGAGCTGGAGACAGGCAGCGCCGTTGCTGGTTGCCAGCGCCGCCGCTTCGGTGCGGGTGGCGGCGATGGCGCGCACGACATGGCGCGCCGAGGTCCAGGGAATATGCGCGAGCAGCCAGGTGCCCGGCGCCTCGACGGCAAAATTCGCCTCCGCCGCGGCGGGGACTTCGGCGAGTTCGATCGTGCGGCTTTCCAGCGCGAAGGGTTCGTCGGCGGCAAAGTGGATACCGTCGATCTGGAGCGTGTCGGCTTCGCCGACATTTTTGCGGCGGACGATCGCGCGCGCTTCCCAGCGATAGGCTTCGCCACGCGCGGCGATCAGCTCGGCGAGGTCGGGGACGGTCATCACCGCCGAATGCACCGGCGGGTGCGCGACGAACGAACCTGCCTTGCGCCGCCGTTCGACCAGCCCCGCGGCGACGAGTTCGCCCAGCGCCTTGCTGACCGTCGCGCGGGCGCAACCGTAGCGTGCCGCGAGCTCCTGTTCGATCGGGATGCGCGTCCCCGGTTTCCATTCGCCCGAGTGGATTTTGCCCTCAATATCCTCGCGGATCCGGCGCGCCGGATTCGGCGCTGCGCGCGTCACGCGACGATCCGCTCGACGCTTTTGCGGTAGGCGGCGGCGATGGCGGCGCGATCGACATGGCGCCCGCCTTCGACGCGCTTGACCCCGGCACGCCAGACGCAGTCGATCGTCCCGGCCCCGCCTGCAAAGATCCAGCGGTCGAGCAATGTCGCATCGTCGGTCCCGGCAAAGCTGGGGTGGTCGAGGTCGAGCGAGACGATGTCGGCGGGCTGGCCGATCGCGAAGCCTGCCTCGACCCCGAGCGCCTGCGCGCCTCCAGTCAGCGCGCGGGCGTAGAGGTTGGCGCCGACGAACGGCGACTCGGTTCCGGCGAGCAGCGCGCGGGCGCGGTGCGCCAAGCGCTGCGAATATTCGAGCGCGCGCAGTTCGGCTGCCGCGTCGATCAGGATATTGCTGTCGGTGCCGATCCCGAAGCGACCGCCCGCGGTCAGATAGTCGATCGCGGGGAAAATGCCGTCGCCAAGGTTCGCCTCGGTGATCGGGCAGAGCCCGGCGACCGCGCCGCTGGCGGCAAGCCGCGGCACTTCGCCTGCGTCGAGATGCGTCGAGTGGATCAGGCACCAGCGCGCATCGACCGCGGCGTTATCGAGTAGCCATTCGACCGGGCGCGCGCCGCTCCATGCAACGCAGTCGGCGACTTCCTTTTCCTGTTCGGCGGCGTGGATATGGACCGGGCCGGTGGGCGACATGGCGAGCAGCGCCGCGAGTTGGTCTGGCCCGACCGCGCGCAGCGAGTGCGGTGCGATGCCGATATTGGCGTCGCCGGTGAGCATGGCGCGCGCGCCGTCGAGCAGCGTTGCAAAGCCGTCGATGTCGCTGAGGAAGCGCCGCTGGCCGTGGCTTGGCGCCGCGGCGCCGAAATTGCCGTGCGCATAAAAGACCGGCAGCAAGGTCAGGCCGATGCCTGTCGCCGCGCTGGCCTCGACGATCGCGCCCGCCATCGCGGCGGGATCGGCGTAGGTCGCGCCCGCTGGATCATGGTGGAGATAGTGAAACTCGCCGACGCGGGTGAAACCACCCTCGAGCATTTCCACATACGCCTGCGCGGTGATCGCCGCGACATCCTCGGGGGTCAGCCGGTCGAGGAAGCGGTACATGATCTCGCGCCAGCTCCAGAAATTGTCGTCGGGGCGGCTGCGGCGCTCCGAAAGCCCCGCCATCCCGCGCTGGAAACCGTGGCTGTGGACGTTGCACAGCCCGGGCAGCGCCGCGGTGTGGCGTTCGTCTCCCGGTGCCGCTTCGACACCGGTTTCAAGCGCGGAAATCCGGCCTTCCGCGACCGTCAGCCGCACATCATGCTGCCAGCGATTGTCGATCCATGCGCGCTGAAACCAATAAGCCATCATCAAAAACCCTCATATTATGTCTAGACATAATGACGCAATCGAGAGATGTTGTCCAGATGGAGCATAGCTGGACCAACGCGCGACTCGCGACGATGACGGATGACGGGCTGGGGCTGATCGACGATGGCGTCGTCACGGCCGAGGACGGGCGTATCGTCTATGCCGGACCTGCCGATGGCGCGCCGACGAAGCCCGCGGAAACCACCGATTGTGGCGGCCGGTTGATCACCCCGGGGCTGATCGATTGCCACACGCATCTGGTCCACGGCGGCAACCGTGCCAATGAATGGGCGATGCGGCTCGTCGGCGCGAGCTATGAGGATATTGCCCGCGCGGGCGGCGGGATCGTCTCGACGATGCGCGCGACGCGCGAGGCGAGCGAAGCCGAGTTGGTCGAGACCGCGCTGCCCCGCCTCGACGCGCTGATCGCCGAGGGCGTCACGACGATCGAGATCAAGTCGGGGTATGGCCTGTCGACCGACGACGAACTCAAGATGCTGCGCGCAGCTCGCGCGCTCGCCGAGCACCGCAACATTCGCGTCGAACTGACCTTCCTCGGCGCCCACGCGCTGCCCCCCGAATATAAGAGCGACAGCGACGCCTATATCGACCTCGTCTGCAATGAAATGATCCCCGCCGCCGCGCCGCTCGCGACCGCGGTCGACGCCTTTTGCGAGGGCATCGGTTTTTCGCCCGCGCAATGCACGCGCGTGATCGAGGCGGCGCAGGCGCACGGGCTGGCGGTGAAGCTGCACGCCGAACAATTGTCGGCGCTGAGCGGCAGCGCGCTCGCGGCAAGGCACGGCGCGCTGTCAGCTGACCATCTGGAGTATGCCACCGATGAGGATGTCGGCGCGATGGCGGCCGCCGGGACGGTCGCGGTGCTGCTGCCCGGTGCCTATTATTTCATGCGCGAAACCAAATTGCCGCCGATCGCGGCGATGCGTCGCCACGGCGTGAAGATCGCGCTCGCGACCGACAACAACCCCGGCACCTCGCCGACGACCTCGCTGCTGCTGATGCTCAACATGGGCGCGACCCTGTTCGGGCTGACGGTGGTCGAGGCCTTGCGCGGGGTGACGGTGAACGCTGCGGCCGCGCTCGGGCTCGGTGCCGAGGTCGGGACGCTCGCACCCGGCAAGGCGTGCGACCTCGCGATCTGGGACGTCACCGACCCCGCCGAGCTGGTCTACCGCATCGGCTTCAACCCGCTGCACCAACGCATCAAGGACGGACAATGACCGCGAAGACGACCGAAGCCGTGACGATTACCCCCGGCGCGATGACGCTGACCGACTGGCGCAGGGTTCACGAAGGCGCGAGCGCGGCGCTGGACGCCGGGGCGTGGGATGCGATCGACGCGAGCGCCGCCGCGGTGGCGCGCATCGTGGCCAAGGGCGATCCGGTCTATGGCATCAACACCGGCTTTGGAAAGCTCGCGAGCGTGCGGATCGCGAGCGACGATCTGGCGACGCTCCAGCGCAACATCGTGCTCAGCCACGCCGCGGGCACCGGTGCGCCCTCGCCCGTCCCCGTCGTCCGCCTGATGATGGCGCTCAAGCTCGCGAGCTTTGGCGTTGGCGCTTCGGGAGTGCGGCGCGAAACGGTCGCAATGCTCGAGACGATGCTGGAGAAAGGCATCACCCCCGTCGTCCCGTCGCAGGG
>Ga0265296_1002372_pt1 | contig 19126 bp, 17 predicted proteins | sample MunlanPumphouse1_FD_189073 | JGI IMG/M metagenome (GOLD analysis project Ga0265296, IMG submission 189073) | Groundwater microbial communities from a municipal landfill in Southern Ontario, Canada - Pumphouse #1 | ecosystem: Environmental > Aquatic > Deep subsurface > Groundwater | place...
CGTGGGAATAGGAACGACCGCACGCAATTCCTCAGGGCCCCGGCGGGGCGCCGGCATGGACCGCGGCGGGCCCACTATTGTGGCCGAGCCAGCGCCGGGGCGCAAAGAAGTATGGACAAAAGGCCGGAACCGGCCAGATTTCCACGGTCATTCAGGCAGTTGCGGCACGGCCCGGTTCGCCGCCCAAAGGCGGGGCCCGGCCGATTGCGCAGTCCAGCCCGCTGCAGGCGCCCTATACTGACCCCGTAAATTCGAGCCCACGGTGCCGGTAACCGGGCAGCGAGCAGATCCGACGATCGGGGGACGTCGGGAAGGTTCGGCCCACCGCCGGCATGATCCAGTTCCAGGCAGCCAGAAGGGGAGTTCCGGCGTGTCACCCAGTGCTTCATTGATCGACCGCATCGAATCGATACCGCGGCGAGAGCTGTATTTCTTCGCCCTGTACCGGGTGCTGATCGCCTCGGTCATCGCCGCCCTGCTGTACAGCCCGCTGTCGGCCATGGTCGGCGAAGCCCACCACCCTCGCCTGGCCAACAGCGTAGGCGCGGCTTACCTGCTGCTGTCCCTGTTGTGGCTGGTGATCGGCCGCAACGAACGCTGGCTTCGGCAGATCGTGGTCGGCGGCGTGCTGCTGGACATCGTCGCCGCGAGCCTGCTGGCGCACGCGCTGCCCGGTGCCAGCGCCGGCATCTCGATGTCGCTGCTGTTCAACATCGCCGCTGCCGCCACCCTGCTGCCGCTCAGCTGGGGCCTGCTGCTGGCACTGGCCGCCAGCGTCGCCACGGCCGCCGAATACCTGTGGAAAGTGCTGGAAGGCGGCGATCCCACCCGCACCCTGGCCGAACTGGCGATGTTCGCCACCAGTTACCTGGCGCTGGCCTTCATCAGCTACCAGGTCGGCAACCGCGCGCGCCGCAACCAGCAGCTGGCCAACCAGCGCGGCGACGAAGTGGCCAACCTGTTCCAGATCAACGAACTGATCATCCGCCGCATGCGTACCGGCGTGGTCGTGGTGGACGCCGACAACCGCATCACACTGGCCAACGAAGCCGCCTCGATCCTGCTCGGCGACAGTGATGGCAACAGCGATTCCGGCCGCCTCGACCTGGCCAGCGTCGCCCCCGAACTTGCCCGGCGCCTGCAACGGTGGCGCAACGGCTGGGCGCAGGATGAAATGCCACTGCAGCTCAACCCCGACCAGCCGGAAGTGCAACCGCGCTTCGCCCGCCTGCTGGCCGGCAGCGACCTGGTGCTGGTGTTCCTGGATGACTCCAGCGTGGTCTCGCGTCGCGCCGAATCGCTCACCCTGTCGGCGATGGGGCGCTTCTCGGCCAGCCTCGCCCACGAGATCCGCAACCCGCTGGCGGCCATCAACTACGCCGTGCAGCTGCTCGAGGAAGGCACCGGCTTCAACGAGAGCGACCGCCGCCTGCTGCAGATCATCCACCAGCAGTGCCAACGCACCAACGGCATCGTTGAAAGCGTGCTGGGCCTGGCCCGGCGCGAACGCGCCAATCCGGAAAACGTCGACCTCGCCGCCTTCGTGCGCCGCTTCGTGCTGGAGTACAAGCAGGGGCAGACGCTGGAAACCGACAGCATCGAACCGATCATCAACGACACCTCGGTGCCGGCACAGGTCGACCCGCGCCACCTGTACCAGGTGCTGACCGTGCTGGTGCACAACGCACTGAAGTACGGCCGCATCGGCGAGCAGCCCGCGCGCGTGCGGCTGCGCGTCGCCCAGCACGAACGCAGTGCGGTGATCGACGTGATGGACCGTGGCCCCGGCATTCCCGAGACCATCGCCGCGCAGCTGTTCCGCCCCTTCTTCACCACCTCCGAGCACGGCACCGGCCTGGGCCTGTATATCGCCCGCGAGCTGTGCCGGGCCAACCAGGCGCGGCTGGATTACATTCCCGTCCCCGCCGGCGGCTCCTGCTTCCGATTGGTTCTGCCCGGCCCGCACACCCTGCTTCCGCACTGATCCCACGCGTCAAACATTTGTCGCCTTCCACCCCCTCGGCTATCTTTCCCTCCCATGAACGAAACCCGCAGCGCCCTCGTCGTCGACGATGAACGCGATATCCGCGAACTGCTGGTGTTGACCCTCGGCCGCATGGGCCTGCGCATCAGCACCGCCGCCAACCTCGCCGAAGCCCGCGAACTGCTGGCCAGCAATCCGTACGACCTGTGCATCACCGACATGCGCCTGCCCGACGGCAACGGCATCGAACTGGTCAGCGAGATCGCCCAGCATTATCCGCGCACGCCGGTAGCGATGATCACCGCTTTCGGCAGCATGGACCTGGCAGTGGAAGCACTGAAGGCGGGCGCGTTCGATTTCGTCAGCAAGCCGGTGGACATCACCGTGCTGCGCGGCCTGGTCAAGCATGCGCTGGAACTCAACAACAGCGAACGCCCCGCTACCGGCCCTGCCGTAGAGCAGGCCGCGCGCCTGCTCGGCGAATCGCCGGCCATGGACGTGCTGCGTGCCACCATCGGCAAGGTCGCGCGCAGCCAGGCACCGGTCTACATCCTCGGCGAATCCGGGGTGGGCAAGGAGCTGGTTGCGCGCACCATCCATGCGCAGGGCGCACGCGCAGCCGGGCCGTTCGTGCCGGTCAACTGTGGCGCCATCCCCACCGAATTGATGGAGAGCGAGTTCTTCGGCCACCGCAAGGGCAGCTTCACCGGCGCCCATGCCGACAAGCCGGGGCTGTTCCAGGCCGCGCACGGCGGCACCCTGTTCCTGGATGAAGTGGCCGAACTGCCGCTGCAGATGCAGGTGAAGCTGCTGCGTGCGATCCAGGAGAAATCGGTGCGTGCGGTTGGCGCGCCCAGCGAAGAACCGGTGGACGTGCGCATCCTCTCGGCCACCCACAAGGACCTGGCCGAGCTGGTCGAAGATGGGCGTTTCCGCCACGACCTGTACTACCGCATCAACGTGATCGAACTACGCGTGCCGCCGCTGCGCGAGCGCCGCCAGGACCTGCCGGCGCTGGCCGCATCGATCCTGGCACGGCTGGCCCGCAGCCACGGCCGCGCCACCCCGCTGCTGGCGCCCTCGGCGCTGGACGCGCTGGCCCAGTACGGCTTCCCGGGAAATGTGCGCGAGCTGGAGAACATCCTGGAACGCGCGCTGGCGCTGGCGGAAGAAGACCGCATCGGTGCCGACGACCTGCGCCTGCCGCAGCACGCGCCGCGTTCACCGGGCAGTGCCGCCCATGCCGAAGCCGTGGTCGACCTGCATCCTGGCAGCGCCGCCCTGCCCTCGTACATCGAGCAGCTTGAGCGCAGTGCGATCCAGCGCGCGCTGGAAGAAAACCGCTGGAACAAGACCCGTACCGCCGCGCAGCTGGGCATCACCTTCCGCGCACTGCGTTACAAGCTGAAGAAGCTGGGGATGGAGTAAGGCCCATACGCTGCGCGGATGCATCGCTGGCGCCGCCAGCGCTGACCGACAACGTGCAGGGCACGACGGAGGCGAGCAGTCGCAAATGCACCGCGCCGCATCGAGGCCCACGTTGCGGGCAGCGCATGATTGGGGTTTGCCGCAACGAAGGTCACAGTCCTTTCGCGACCAGCGCCTGTTTTTGATCGCGAGCAGCTGCTATTGCAACCATTCCGAAGTGATCCGTGAGCTCGCACGTGCACCCTGTGTCCTCCTTCCAATCCAAGGAGTACACCTCATGAAACCACTGTTCGCTCTCGCTCTTCTGGCTGGCATCAGCCTCCTGCACAGCACCGATGCAAGTGCCCAGACGACCCCGCTGGTGTGCCAGGAAAACTTCGCGCGGTCCGAGGCCTACCTCACCTGCATGGTGAACAGCGTGGAAGTGGTTGCCGGCCGATGCCAGATGCAGATTCCCTGCCGACGCAACAACGGCTCGACCTATCTCAACAACGGCTCATTCGACCCCGCACGGTTGCAGAACCTGTGCAACCGCGACGGTGTACTGGCCTACGGTTGCCCGCCGCGCCCCTGACCTCTGCCGAGGTTTCCCTGCAGGGCTCTTGCCCTGCAGGGATCAATCCTTGGTGACGCGGTTGATTTCGGCCAGGCTGGTCACGCCCGCAGCCGCCTTCTTCAACGCCGACTGCCGCAGATCGTTCACACCGATCGCCTGCGCAGCCTCGGCAATCTGCAGCGCGTTGCCGCCGGCCAGCACGATGGTCGCGATCTCGTCGGTCATCGGCATCACCTGGTAGAGACCGGTACGGCCCTTGTAGCCCTCGGTGCATTCATCGCAGCCAACCGCTTCGTGCAGCTGGATGCCCGCATCCAGCTGCGCCTGGGTGAAGCCTTCTGCCAGCAGCGCATGCGCGGGCAGGTCGGTCGGCCGCTTGCAGTTCGAACACAGGCGGCGCGCCAAGCGCTGAGCAATCACCAGCGTCACCGAGCTGGTGATGTTGTACGGCGCGATGCCCATGTTCATCAGGCGCGCGATGGTCTGCGGCGCGTCGTTGGTATGCAGCGTGGACAGCACCATGTGACCGGTCTGTGCGGCCTTGATCGCAATTTCCGCGGTTTCCAGGTCGCGGATTTCGCCGACCATGATGATGTCCGGATCCTGGCGCAGGAACGAGCGCAATGCAGCGGCGAAGGTCATGCCGCGCTTGTTGTTCTGCTGCACCTGGTTGACGCCGGGCAGGCGGATTTCCACCGGGTCTTCGGCCGTGGAAATGTTGCGGGTCTCGTCATTGAGGATGCCCAGCGCGGTATACAGCGACACCGTCTTGCCCGAACCGGTCGGGCCGGTCACCAGCACCATGCCATACGGCTTGTGGATCGCTTCCAGGAACAACTTCTGCTGATCCGGCTCGTAACCCAGCTTGTCGATGCCCAGCTTGGCCGCGCTGCCATCGAGGATACGCAGCACCACCTTCTCACCGAACAGCGTCGGCAACGTGCTGACACGGAAGTCGATCTGCCGGGTCTTGGACAGGTTGAGCTTGATGCGACCATCCTGCGGCACGCGCTTTTCCGCGATATCCAGCTGCGCCATCACCTTCAGGCGCGCAGCGATGCGCTGGTTGAGCTTGGTCGGTGCGCGCGCGACCATCTTCAGCAGACCGTCGATGCGCAGGCGCACGCGATAGTCGTCTTCGTAGGGCTCGAAGTGGATGTCCGACGCGCCCTTGCGGATGGCGTCGATCAGTACCTTGTTGATGAACTTGACCACCGGGGTATCGTCGCCCTTGGCGTCGATGCCGCTGTCGGTGCTGGCCATCTCATCGTCGCCACCGGCGATGTCGAGGTTGGCCATGGCGTCGTCGTCGCCGCCGAGCGCATCGCCCATGGTGTCGTGGCTGGCATGCCACTGCTCCAGCGTACGACGGATCTGGTCCTCGTCCACCAGAATCGGTTCAACCACCAGATTGGTGTGGAACTTGATCTCGTCCAACGAGTGGGTGGGGTTGCTGGTGCCGACAAACAGCTTGCCACCGCGTTTGAACAGCGGCAGCACGTTGTGCTTGCGCAGCAGTTCCTCGCTGACCAGGCTCATCGCGTTCTGGCTGCTGTCGAAGGTGGACACATCGAACAGCGGCATGCCGAACTCGAGCGAGTTGGCGGCGGCCAACTGGGCCGCGCCGACGACCTTGTTCTGTGCGAACCATGTTGGCAGCGGCTGACGCGCGGCGGTGGCCTTGGCCATGGCGTCGCGGGCGCCGACTTCATCCAAGGCGCCGTCCTGTACGAGGCGGCGGGCCAGGCCGGTGATGCCGACGAGATTGGCGGTGGTGACTGCGTTCATGCGGGTTCTCTTTTCAGTTCACTACGAAAATCGACTGGGAGTCATCTTTCGCGCGCGATTGATACAGCGATGCCAAGGGTAATCAGGCATCCGAGCCCACCACCTGATCCTAAGGGTATCAGCAGTATGGATAATGCGGATCAACCTTACAGCCTCCGGCATCGTGCCAACGACATGGTAGCCCGACCCATTGCCTGTGATCTGCCTGTACTCGATGGGCCGGTCAAGCTGGAGGCGGCGCGTGACCTGTCCCCGTTGCGGGCCAAGCGGGGGTACCTGGATTGGCTGGATCCACATTCGCGCGTCGCGCAACGACTGCGATGGGCGAATTCGCAATCCAGAAGGGTCACCGCTACGCCACGGCAATAGCGAACAGCCTGCAAGTCCTTGCTCTGGGTTGGACATGGTCGTAGCCGATCCGGACAAACCTGCTTGAGGGATCAACAACCAGATCGAGGTCATCAAGCGTGACGCCTTCGCATACCAAGAAGACGCCTATTTCTTTCTCAAGATCCGAGCGACCTTGGCTGGAATTGGATGAAGAGCCAAAAAAAATGCCCCGCGTATGAGCGGGGCATTCCTTGTCAACCCTTCAAATTACCTTAGCGGCAATCGGTCGGCACAGCGGCCTTATTGGCGATGGTCGTGCTGCAAGCCCACGACAGCTGGCCCGTGGTGCCGACGGCGGTCGGGGTCAGCACGATGTCGCCAGTGGCGCCCGGAACCGTGGAGACAGCCGTCACGACGCCCGTTGCATCAGTGACAGTGATGCCCGACACATACTTGGTGGCGCCCGGGAAGGTATAGCCGCTATTGGCAGCCGTCACGTTGGTCAGGCCACCAGTGGCCGAGGCGGTCTCTGCAACCGCCAGCTTCGCCGGAGCAGCCATGACGATCACTTCCGAGACCTTGGCGCGGGCGGTGTAATCCTGGTAAGCCGGCAGAGCGATGGCTGCCAGGATGGCGATGATCGCAACAACGATCATCAGTTCGATAAGGGTGAAGCCCTTCTGGTTCTTCATAGTGATACATCCCCAAGATAATAGTGGTGGTTGAGTCAGTGCACAGGATCGATCCGGCCATTGGCCGGCTGAGCGGGTCCTGCACCTGCGGGTGGATCAACGCAGGTTGCGTGCCAACCCCGGCACGCCTCCCCCTGGATTTCCCCGGAGCCAATGATGGCAGCAAATTCGTGGATGGGAAGCCCCCTTAACAGGATTTGCGACGCACCCGGCAATGTGACGCAGTGCGTCACCTTTGGCCGACACCCGGCACGAATTCACAGTTCTGACTCTCCCGCACCTGCCAAGACGGCCATGAACCCGCTACCATCGGGAGATGCCCGTCTGGGGATGGCGGGTCGGGGAGCCAACATGTCTGTCAGTCGCAGTGCGATCAAGAAAGAGCCCGTGGCCCGAGCCACGATGGATTTGCAGCCGTTTGTCTGGCAGGGGACCGACAAGCGTGGCGTCAAGATGAAAGGCGAGCAGCTGGCGAAGAACGCCAACCTGCTGCGCGCAGAGCTACGCCGGCAGGGCATCAACCCTGGTCAAGTCAAGCCCAAGCCGAAGCCGTTGTTCGGCGCGGCAGGGAAAGCAGTTGGCGCGAAGGACATTGCCTTTTTCAGTCGCCAAATGGCGACCATGATGAAATCTGGCGTGCCGATCGTCTCGGCCTTGGAGATCATCGGCAGCGGGCACAAGAACCCGCGCATGAAAAAAATGGTTGACGGAATCCGCATGGATATCGAGGGAGGCTCCTCTCTACACGAAGCCGTCAGCAAGTACCCTGTCCAGTTCGATGAGTTGTATCGCAACCTGGTACGGGCCGGTGAAGGCGCGGGTGTGCTCGAAACCGTTCTGGATACGGTGGCTACCTACAAAGAGAACATCGAGGGGCTGAAGGGAAAGATCAAGAAGGCCTTGTTCTATCCCGCCATGGTCGTGGTGGTCGCCCTGTTGGTCAGTGCAATCATGCTGGTCTTTGTGGTCCCTCAGTTTGAAGAGGTTTTCCGTGGATTTGGCGCCGATCTGCCCGCATTCACCCAGCTCATCGTCAATCTATCCCGCTTCATGGTCTCCTGGTGGTGGCTGATTGCAATCGTTCTGATTGGCTCGGTAGTCGGCTTCGCCATGGCGTACAAGCGATCACCAAAGATGCAGCACACCATGGATCGTCTGATCCTGAAGGTGCCTGTTATCGGCCAGATCATGCACAACAGTGCCATTGCCCGCTTCTCACGGACTACAGCGGTGACCTTCAAGGCCGGCGTGCCCCTGGTGGAGGCGCTGGGCATCGTCGCTGGCGCCACCGGCAACAAGGTCTACGAAGAGGCCGTGCTGCGCATGCGCGACGATGTCTCCGTGGGCTATCCGGTCAACATGGCGATGAAACAGACCGCCCTGTTCCCACATATGGTCATCCAGATGACCGGCATCGGCGAAGAGGCCGGCGCCCTGGATGCCATGTTGTTCAAGGTTGCCGAGTATTATGAGCAGGAAGTCAACAATGCAGTGGATGCCCTGAGCAGCCTGCTCGAACCGATGATCATGGTCTTCATCGGCGTCGTCGTAGGCGGTATGGTCATCGGCATGTACCTGCCCATCTTCAAACTCGGCGCCGTCGTCGGCTAAAGGTAACAATGGCATTTCTCGACCAGCATCCCGGCCTCGGCTATCCCGCTGCGGCCGGCCTGGGACTGCTTCTGGGCAGCTTCCTGAACGTCGTCATCCTGCGCCTGCCCAAGCGGCTGGAATGGCAGTGGAAGCGCGATGCGCGCGAGGTTCTGGAAGAGCCGGACTTCTACGAGCCGCCCCCGCCGGGCATCGTGGTGGAGCCTTCGCACTGCCCGCACTGCAAGCACAAGCTGGCCTGGTACGAGAACATCCCGCTGTTCAGCTGGATCATCCAGGGCGGCAAGTGCCGCCACTGCAAGGCGCCGATCTCCATCCAGTACCCGCTGGTGGAAGCGCTGACCGCGGTGATGGTGCTGGCCTGCGTGTGGCAGTTCGGCTTCGGCTGGCAGGGCTTCGGCGCGATCGTGCTGACCTGCTTCCTGATCACCCTGTCCGGCATCGACCTGCGCACCCAGCTGCTACCGGATCAATTGACCCTGCCCCTGATGTGGCTGGGGTTGATAGGCAGCATCGACAACCTGTACATGCCCGCCAAACCGGCCCTGCTCGGCGCCTTGCTGGGCTACCTGTCGCTGTGGTCGGTGTGGTGGTTGTTCAAGCAGCTGACCGGCAAGGAAGGCATGGGCCACGGCGATTTCAAGCTACTGGCCGCGCTGGGCGCCTGGTGCGGGATGAAGGGCATCCTGCCGATCATCCTGATGTCGTCGGTGCTGGGCGCCATCATTGGCTCGATCTGGCTGTACAGCCGTGGCCGTGACCGGGCGACGCCGATCCCGTTCGGCCCTTATCTGGCCCTGGCCGGCTGGCTGTTCTTCATGTGGGGCGAGCCCCTGCTGAACCAGTATCTGGTGATGAGCGGGCTGCGCTGAGGGGAGTCCCCATGAGCCAGTATGTGGTTGGCCTGACCGGCGGCATCGCCTCGGGCAAGAGTGAGGTGACCCGGCGCTTCGAGGCGCTGGGGATTGTCGTGGCCGACGCCGATCTTGCCGCACGCGCGGTGGTGACGGTGGGCAGCCCTGCCCTGTCCCTGATTGCAGAGCGCTTCGGCGCGGACATGCTGCTGGCCGACGGCAGCTTGGACCGTGCCCGCCTGCGGGCCCACATCTTTGCAGACCCGGCCGAGCGGGCGGCGCTGGAAGCGATCACCCACCCGGCCATCCGCCGGCTGATGCAACAGCAGTGCGAGCAGGCCGCCAGCCCCTATGCGCTGGCGGCGATCCCGCTGTTGACCGAAGTGGGCGGCCGCCAGGCCTACCCGTGGCTGGACCGGGTGCTGCTGGTGGACGCGCCCGAGGCGGTGCAGCACGCCCGACTGATGCAGCGCGACGGCATCGACGCGGCGCTGGCCGACCAGATGATCGCCGCCCAGGCCAGCCGCGCGCAGCGCTTGGCGCTGGCTGATGACGTGGTCGTCAATGATGGCCATCCGGATGACCTGCAGGCGCAGGTGGAGCGGTTGCATGCTCGATATCTGGGGTTGGCTGTCGGGTAAGCCGGCAGGTCTACCGGCTCCGACCGAACAGGCATCCACGCATGGCGTGGATCTACTCCAGCTGCTGGCGGGCGTAGCGGGCCAGTTCGCGGGTGGCCAGCAGCAGGCCTTCCACTACGTCCGGCGGCAGTTGCTGACCTGCACTGCCCTGCACCCTTGCCGCTTCGGCGGCGTGCAGCATCTGGATCAACGCATTGAGACCAGCCAGGGTGCGGCTGAGGCTGGCCAAGGTTACCGCCTGCGACGGGGTGAGACCTGGCCCCTGCCGGGTCTGGCCATCGGCGTTGTCGCGGCCATCCATGCGCGCCATCAGTGCCGGCAGCAGGTCGCTGGGTTCAGCCAGCACGTCTTCGATGCGTTCGGCGATGTCGGCCGGCAGCTGGTCGGCGGATCCGCCGACCAGGCGGCGCAGGTTCGGATAGGTGGTGCGTGTGGACATGGGCAGTGCTCCTCGCAGACGGCAAGGCCACCCGCAGATGCGAGGTGGCGGACGGTGCGGGTTGGCGTACCGGATCACAACAATCAACAAAACACTCCGGCGGACTCTTCAAAGTCCCCACGCACCGCCCGCCAAAGCAAGGGCATCGCGGTGCATTTTCCATGACGGCCTTCGGCGCATCAGAGGTTTGTTGATTGTTGGGTCGATTTCAGGACGCCAATCCCGGCCAGGGCGATGACCCCAGCCATGCCATCTCGCCAGCTGCATGCAATGCGGTCATGAGGCGAAAACGCCAAGCGGGCCAACCGTCTGCGGAACCGTGCGGTGTGACACGCACAGGGCGCGGAGTACGTCACGCAGGTGTCGTGCGGGGCCAGAAACGCCGCGCCTTCGCGAAAACTGCATTGGCGTTGCATGCGACATTTCGCGCCGAGTGGGAGATTTCGGCTACGGATGGATTCGTGCCGACCAAGGTCGGCACCTACCAAAGGAGCAGCCAGAATGAATTACAACGGCTTCGGCGAGAACGTCAGCGTGGCGATCACGCCGCGGGCGCCGCCCGGGCGCACGCTTACCTGCCAGCCGTACAGGTCGCACAGGCGGCTGACGATCGACAGGCCGATGCCGCCGCCCTGCGAGTGACCGGCATGGGTGCCGCGATAACCGCGCTGGAACAGCTTGGCGGCATCTTCCTCGCTCAGGCCCGGCCCGCTGTCGGTCACCGATACGGCGTTGGCGCCCACATGCACGCGCACCTCGCCATCCTGCGAATACTTCACCGCATTGCCGATCAGGTTGCCCAGCGCCACCGACAACGCCGCTTCGGGGGCGTCGATGACCAGGTCGCGTTCGCCATCCAGATGCAGTTCCAGCGGCTTGCCACCCAACTGCGCGCGATGCGCATCCAGCAGCTGTTCGGCCACACGCGCCACATTGCTGCTGCCCTGCCCGCGTTCGTTGCGCGACAGCAGCAACAGCGCGCCGATCAGATCGCTGCACTGTTGCTCGGCACGTTGGATGCGCTGCAGGCGCTGCAGCACCTTCTCGTCCAGGCCCGGGCGGGTCAGCAGCAGCTCGGTAGCGCCACGGATCACCGCCAGCGGCGTGCGCAGCTCATGGCTGACGTCCGCATTGAACTCACGGTCGCGCTGCACCACTTCGGTCAGCCGCGAAGAATAGTCATCCAGCGCCTGGGCCAGCTGCCCCACTTCGTCATCGGGGAAGCGCGGCGCCAAGGGTTCGGGGTCGCTGGTGCCGCCACGGTACGCACGCAGGCGCGCGGCCAGATCCGAGACCGGCTTCATCACCTTGGAGGCCGACCACCAACCCAGCACCAACGACAACAGGCTGAACACCAGCACCGACAGGAACAGCGCGCGGTTGAGCTGCTGCCCACCGCGAACGCTGTCGGTCATGTCGTAGGCCAGGAACGCCCAGGCATCAGGGGTCTTGCGCACGGCCAGCTTGTAGGAATAGCGCTCTCCGCGCTCGTCCACACCGCCCATGTTGTACAGGCCGTCCTTGAACTCGTACCAGTCCGGCTCCTCCTCGCGCAGCGCCTCGAACTTGTCCGGCTTGATCAGGCGCGCGCGCATCTGCTGCACCGGCAGGTCGGGGTTGCGGTCCGGGCTTTCGTAGTAACGCCGCACGTACTCGCTGATGTTGCGGTTCATCACGTCTTCCACCAACTGGTTTTCCACCCGCATGCGGGCCCAGTTGGTGGCAAACGCGAACAGTGTCGTCAGGCAGAAGCCCAACAACACGAACGAGACGATGATGCGGCTGCGCAGACGCCGCCGATAAGGCGTGCGCCGGCGCTCCCCCTTGCTTGCCACAGAATCAGGCTTCCGGCGTGGCGATGCGGTATCCGATGCCATGGCGGGTCTGGATCATCGGCACTTCAAAGGGCTTGTCCACCACAGCGCGCAGGCCATGGATGTGCACGCGCAGCGAATCGGAGTCCGGCAGCTCTTCGCCCCAGACACGGGTTTCCAGTTCCTGCCGGGTGACCACGGCCGGGGCCGCTTCCATCAACGCCTGCAGGATCTTCAGTGCGGTCGGGTTGAGCTGCAGCAGCTTGCCCTGGCGGCGCACTTCCAGCGTATCCAGGTTGTACTCCAGGTCGCCGGTCTCCAGTACGCGGGTCTGCACGCCCTTGCCGCGACGCGACAGGGCGTTCAGACGTACTTCGACTTCCTGCAGCGCGAACGGCTTGATCAGGTAGTCGTCAGCACCGGAATCAAAGCCGGCCAGTTTGTTGTCCAGCGAATCGCGCGCGGTCAACATCAGCACCGGGGTCTGCTTGCGTGCTTCGTTGCGAAGCTTGCGGCAGACCTCGATACCGTCCATGCCCGGCAGGTTGAGATCCAGGACAATCGCGTCGAACTCGTGCACGACAGCCAGATGCAACCCGGTCACTCCGTCGGCAGCGAAGTCCACGGTGTGGCCCCGGTCCTCCAGGTAGTCGCCCAGATTGGCCGCAATGTCGCTGTTGTCTTCGATTACCAGGATTCTCACTGTCACCTCTAATTGACGAATTTACCGACGCGCTGGGCCTGGCCCATGTCGCGCTGTGCCTTGTCCTTCTGCCGAGCACGCTCGGCGACGGTCATGCATTGCGTGGACGACATGTTGGAACCGATGGCCTTCTCACGTCGGCATATTAGACGACTATCTTCACGCGCCTGTGTCAAAACGGTGTTCACGACCTGCTGATCGTTGAAGACCTCAGTTCGTACCGATTCAGGCATCGCCTCCCTGGTCGGATACTGCTCGGCGGCGGCACGGATGCGAACCAGGGTCTCACGGACCTTGCCGCGCTCTTCCTGGCGCAGCTCGGAATAGGTTTCGCCGTCGTTGAGTTCGATCTCGATGCGCTCTACCTGCTGCAGCAGCGGCTGGCCCGGCAGGAATACCTCTTCGGAACTCTTGGCCCCTGCCGAGGCAGCGACCAGGGCCAATGCCGAAACCAGAACCGCTGATATCACTGGATGCTTCATGACAAACGAATCCCTGTTTGAGGTGAACGCCGACTGTATGCGGATGCGCGCTCTGCCAGCAAGTGCTGGCCGGCAGGGTGCAGGTGGCCCTAAAGCTTGGAATCCGGGTTCAAGTTGCTGTAGGTGCGCTGGTCGTTGAGCAGGGCCTTGCCCTTCTCTTCAATACGGCGCCGTTCGGCCACGGTCATGCAGCGGCTCTTGGGCATGTTGCTGCCCGTGGTGCGCTGGTATGAGCAGATCTGGCGACTGTCGTTGTGGGCGCGCGTCAGGATGCTGTTGACCCGCTCCTGATCGTTGAAAACGTCGTTCTGCACCTGCGGCGGCAGCTCCTGGACGGTCTGCCGGTCGCCAAGCCGCTGGGTGATCCGCGCCAGTGCCTGCTGGACCTGACTGCGGTCCTCGGCGGAGATTTCGCTGTAATCGCCCTGCTGCAGGGCTTTTTCGACCTGGCGGACCTGCTCGGCCACCGGGCTCTGGCGGTCCATCTGCACCGCCGCCTTTTCCGGCTTGGCCAGTGCAACGCCAGACAGGCACAGCAACAGCACGATCATCGTGGTGCGGTACATCGCCAACCTCCCGATCCTTCGGAACGAAGGCCCAACTCTACGAGTGTCCCTGCGCGCCCACAAGGGACCCTTGGCAGGGGGCGCGGGCATAAAAAAGACCCAGGCGGTGCACCCGCCTGGGCCTGAAGTTGTATCCCGATACCGATCCTGCTGAGAGGCAGAGCTGCGGTTCGTTGAAGGCTACGCCCGGGGCGATTAAAGCGGTGTTAAACCCGCCAACCCTGCCTGAATTAAATTTCAAGTCGCTGAAATATCAAGGTTTTTTTATTTTCTCGACATGCGCGATGATGCGTGCGGCCACGTCCACCCCGCAGGCAGCCTCGATCCCTTCCAGGCCCGGGGTGGAGTTCACTTCCAGCACCAGCGGGCCGCGCTCGGAGCGGATCAGGTCCACGCCACAGACGCCCAACCCCAGCGCCTTGGCCGAACGCACCGCCACCTGCTGCTCGGCCCGGCTGGCCTTGGACGCCACCGCGGTACCGCCGGCATGCAGGTTCGAGCGGAAATCCCCCTCCGGGGCCTGCCGCTGCATCGACGCCACCACCTGGTCGCCGACCACGAAGCAGCGCAGGTCGGCGCCCTTGGCCTCGCCGATGAACTCCTGCATCAGGAAGTTGGCATACAGCCCACGCAGGGCTTCGACGATGCCGCGCGAAGCGCTGGCCTTCTCGGTAAGGATCACACCGCGGCCCTGGGTGCCTTCATTGAGCTTCACCACGTGCGGCGGCGGGCCGAGCATGGACAACAGGTCGACGGTGTCGTCCGGGTTGTCGCCAAAGACGGTGACCGGCATGTCGATGCCCTTGGCCGCCAGCAGCTGGTGCGCCCGCAGCTTGTCGCGCGAGCGCAGGATCGCGTCGGACGGGTTGGGGGTACGCGCGCCCATCAGCTCGAACTGACGCAGCACGGCGGTGCCATAGCGGGTGACCGAAGCGCCGATGCGCGGGATGACCGCGTCCACGCCAGTCATCGGCCGGCCCTTGTAGTGCATGGAAAAGCCGTCCGCGGCGATGCGCATGTAGCAGCGCAGCGGATCCAGGATGCGTACGGTATGGCCGCGCGCGCGCGCGGCCTCGACCAGCCGACGGGTGGAATACAGCCGGGTATTGCGGGACAGGATGGCGAGCTTCATCGCAGTGGGATCGGTCGGCAGGCGCGCAGCATAGCGTGGCGACGTTGCGTCTGGATGATGCTGTTCGGTCCACGCGCGGCAGTGGCTGCCCAGCTCAATCGGGGCCTGGCAGCGCCAACGGATAAGTGCGCGCCGCTTCGCCCAGCGCCGCGATGCAGGCCATCTGGATCGCCGATCCACTGAAGGCCTCCTGATAGATCTGCCCGATCAACTGCGCCGCCTGCGGGCCACCGGCGCGCCCGAGTGCTCGAACCGCTTCAACCTGTTTGGCCGAGCCAATGCCAGCGGAAAGAAAGATCCGATGCAGCGCGGTGACGACGTCATCCCTGCGATCCATGCCTGCGTACTCCCTGAAATGAGAGCAATACGCTAGCGAAGACCGCAGCGGTCGGACATGCGGATTGTTTGAATCTGTACGCCGTGCGCAAACGAAAAACCCCGGAAACGACAATGCCGCTTCCGGGGCCTGGATTCAGGAGCGGGCGAAGGGAATCGAATCCCAACCCGCCCAACCGAAGCGGTGGGGTCCATGGTGGTCAACCAAATCTATTCTCTTCCTCGCTGCCGGGGAGAAGCATCACCGGAAACAGAACGAACACCCCTAGAGGAACCAACGCAATCACAACGAACCACCCAGACTCATCAATGTCGTGCAGTCTTCGAACGGTCAGTGCGAGCATTGGCAGAGGGAAAAGTATGAGTGCAACCAACGCTACCCCCCGTCCCGCATCCCCGAGACGCGAGGACAGTTCCCAGCTGTGCAGATCGGTGCCGATCAGCCAGTACCCGGCATTGTCCAAGCTATAGCTGAGCGCCGCGACGAGAGCAGCAAGCAGAAAGAACGACCAGAATTCTGTCCGGTTGGATCGCCCTGAAAAATCGAAGCACCGTCTGATTGGCAAAAGTGCAGCGATCATTCGCGCTCCGGACAACGGATGATGAAAACCCCTAGCTAACGATCTTTTAGCATCTCCAAACCAAGCAACAACTGAACTATCGGTTCGACAGGAACCGGAAGGTCGAAGGAGGAGCGAAGGGGATTTTCAATTCCGCGATCTCCACGCCGAGACGGCGCAGACAGGGCCTGTTTGGCAATCGACATTCGCGAGGTGCCGGCCCGGCTGGGGCATTGACCGGTCACCACGACCGGGATCCACGTCCAGAAGAAAAGACACTCCAAAGCCACTTCGACGCAGCGAATTGCGGAGCGGTCCGGATATCGCGGAGTGGTTGGAGAAGCAGCAGACCTTAGGGAGGCATGGAGCGGGCGAAGGGAATCGAACCCTCGTCAGTAGCTTGGGAAGCTACAGCTCTACCATTGAGCTACGCCCGCGTTGCCCGACAAGTCTATGCGGGGCACGTGTTCAAACGCAACGGGCAGGCCCTCGCAGCCTGCCCGTCGAGTAGACGGCAAGCCCGCAGGCCTGCCGTCGTGTGCATCAGAAGCTGCCGCTGAAGCTGGCAAACAACGTCGCGTCCTGCGCACGCTTCTGCAGGGTGGTGGCGCTCAGGCCGATGTTGCTCTGCAGGCCGAACAGTTCCATGCGCGCGCCCAGGATGGCGGTCGCATAGTTCTTGTCGAAGTCCATGCCCGGCACGCGGTACATGCCCACGTCCGGCAGGCTCTGCACCCAGGCGCTGGCCTGCTTGGTGTCTTCGAACTCGTGGTCGTAGGTCACCTGCACGTACGGCTTGACGGTGCCGCCGTCGAAGCGGGCCTGCCAACCGATACGGCCCACGGTGGAATCGACATCCTGCTTGCCGTAGCCCAGCGCGGTAGCCAGGGTGCCGGCATCGGCGCTTTCGGTGTAACCGTCGATCTTGACCTGCTGCCAGATCACCGAGGCGATCGGGCCGTGGCGGAAGCCGCCTTCGGTGCCGAACTCGTAACCGGCATTCAGGGCGGCGGTCAGGTTGCTGCCGTCCGGCGAGCCGCTGTGCTCACGGGTAGCCGGGCCGAGCTGGACCTTGCGGTTCACATCATAGGACAGCCAGGTGTAGCTGACCTGGCCGTTGACCCAGATGCGGTCGCCGTACCAGCCAGCGAACAGACCTGCGGTCGTGTCCTTCTGGGTGAAGTCGCCACGGCTGTTGCCGAAGTCGGCATTCAGACGGCCAAAGCCGGCGAAGCCGCCGAAGACCATGCCGTCACGCGCCCAGTCGATACCGAACAGGCCGGCCGGGGCCAGACCGTCGTACAGATCGGCGTGGTCATAGCGCTGCATGTCGCCGCGCACGCCGCCCCACCACGACAGGCCGTCAGCCGGGCGACCCGCCTGGTGCAGGCTGACCTGGTCGGCACGCGAGCGGCCGATGGTCTGTGCCGAATGGCTCAGCACCTGCTGCAGGCGCGGACCTTCGAGGATCGACACCGCGTACTGGCCCAGCAGCGCATGACCGGCGGTGGTCGGGTGCACGCCGTCGGCGAACAGATAGGCGGTGGCCGCATCCGGGCTGACGTAGCTGGTCGGGTTGCAGGTCAGGATGCTGGTGGTGGTGTCAGCAGGATTGATCCTGCAACCGGTGTCGGTGACGTTGCGGAAACCGTACATGGCCGGGTTGGCCGCCACTTCACGCAGCACGGTGAAGGTATCGAGCGGAATGAACTCGATGCCGGCCTGCTTCAGGCCGCCATACAGGGCCTTGTTGTAGCCGGCCGCCAGCGCGGTGGCCTGCGCGGCACCGGCCGGACCCAGCGAGCGGAACTGCGGGGCAATGCCGACGTCCGGCAGGTTGGGGACGAGCACGTACTCGGCACCGGCCTGCTTGAGGGCGCCCACCAGGGCCACCTGGTCGGTGACAGCCGCGCCGATGATGGCCTGCGCCTGGGCCGGCGCACGCGCTGCGGCGAACAGGTCGTTGGCACCGCCCCAGACCGTGTACAGGGCATTGGCGTCAGCCTTGCCGCCGTTGGCAGCCAGGTAGCGGGCCGTCTGGCTCTTCAACGATGGGATGGTGCCCAGGGCACTGGCCACGTCGACGCCGACACGGGCACCGCCGACAGCGTAGTTGTCGCCGTTCTGGCCGTTGCCGTTGGCAGCGCCATTGAGGCCGTAGTAGTTGGCCACCTGCTGCGACCACACCCAGCCCGGGTTCGTGGTGAACTGGCCAGTGACCGGGCGCACGTCGGCCGGCAGCAGCGGACGGAAGTAGCCAGCGTCGGTCAGGCTGTCGCCGAAGAAGACCGCGTGGCTGTAGGGGGATTCGCCTGCCATGGCCGGCAGCGCGGCCAGCGCGATCGCGGCCGCCATGAGGGAGCGGATCGGGCGTTTGCTGAGCAGCATGTAAAAACTCCTGTGGGGATATCGTTGAGGATCCGACGCACGTACGCCGGCGCACGGTGAATGGTTTCACTGCGCCGCCAATTGCTCACGCTGCGCCGCCGCATGGATTGTCGCCCGAGCCAGGCCTGGTGGGCTTTGCCGGTGCGGGCGTAGCGCGCAACTTGCAACGGTTCCGATGCGAACCGGCGATCAGCGACAATGGCCGCATGAACATCCAGCTCAATGGCGAACCCCGCACCCTGCCCGCTTCGGCGACCCTCCTGGACCTGCTCGCGGCCGAGCAGCTGCTGCAACGCCGGGTGGCGGTGGAGGTCAACGGCGAGATCGTCAGCCGCAGCCGTCATGCCGAGCATGTACTGGCCGAGGGCGATGTGGTGGAGATCGTGCATGCGCTGGGCGGTGGTTGAAGCAAGGCCCGTGCCTTGCGCTCGCCGGGCATGGCCCGGCGCTACCAGCGAGAAATGACCCTCGCCCCCGCATCCGCGTGACCCCATCTTCAGGCGGATAAGCGATAATCGCGTCATGAACGCTCATGTCTCCCCCGATTCGCTGGTGATCGCCGGCAAGACCTACAGCTCGCGGCTGCTCACCGGCACCGGCAAGTTCAAGGATCTGGAAGAAACCCGCCTGGCCACCGAGGCCGCAGGCGCCCGGATCGTCACCGTGGCCATCCGCCGTACCAACATCGGCCAGAACCCGGGCGAGCCGAATCTGCTCGACGTGCTGCCACCGGACCGTTACACCATCCTGCCCAATACCGCCGGCTGCTACACCGCCGAGGATGCCGTGCGCACCTGCCGCCTGGCCCGCGAACTGCTGGAC
>Ga0265296_1002374_pt1 | contig 19121 bp, 11 predicted proteins | sample MunlanPumphouse1_FD_189073 | JGI IMG/M metagenome (GOLD analysis project Ga0265296, IMG submission 189073) | Groundwater microbial communities from a municipal landfill in Southern Ontario, Canada - Pumphouse #1 | ecosystem: Environmental > Aquatic > Deep subsurface > Groundwater | place...
TCTTTATATATCTCACCCCGTATTTTTTCTTTGCTGTCTCATAGTAGGACTCGAAACCCTTTCCAAATGCCCGTATATCGTTATAGAAAACAGTCGCTTCAAGACCTTCTACATGGTCTATTGCCATGATTGCTTCCTTTGTTGCATACATGCAGCAAACCGATGAACAGTACTCTTTGCCGCAAGAGGCATCACGAGAACCTACACATTGAATCCATGCTATCCTCTTTGGGGTTGCTTGATCCGAGGGGCGTAAAACATGACCATGGTAAGGGCCTGAAGCCGACAGTATCCTTTCAAACTCCAGACTTGTAACTACATTCTTCATCCTGCCATAACCATATTCTCCTTTTATATCTGCATGGAACTCTTCATATCCCGGGGTTAATATTATAGAGCCTACACCTATATCAACAAGCTCCTCATTCATCTGGTGGTTTATGGCCTTTGCAGTACATGCCTCAACACAACGCAAACACTCACTGCAGATAGCACAATTCAAGCATCTATTTGCTTCTTCAATGACCTGGGACTCAGAAAACCCCAACTGAACCTCATTAAAACTGCCTATCCTCTCTTTCACAAGGAGTCTTGGCATTCTCTGGCGGGCTGATCTCTCGATTCCGTGGGTATCTACCTCTATCTCCTCCTGCACATCGCCCCTGCCTTCGTGCAGATCCTCTCCCTTTAAATACCTGTCAATAGAAACAGCGGCTTCCTTACCGGCAGCTATAGCTTCTATAACAGTGGCTGGGCCTGAAGCAGCATCTCCCCCTGCAAAGATCCATGGTATATTTGTTGCAAAAGTAACTGGATCTACCTCAATGGTATCCCCTTTGGCCAGCTTTAGTCCAATCTCCGGCGCCATAAATGTCGTATCTAGAGACTGACCTATAGCCGGGATCACAGCATCTACCTCTATAACAAATCCTGAATCTTCAATAGGGATAGGTCTCTTTCTCCCACTCTCATCCGGCTCTCCCAATTTCATTCTTATACATTCGAGTCCGACAACCCTGCCATCCTTGCCCAAAATCCTGACAGGGGCTACCAGACAATGAATTTTGATACCCTCCTCTTCTGCTTCCTCTATCTCCTCCTCATTGGCAGGCATCTCTTCTATAGACCTTCTATATACTATAAACGCCTCCTTAGCCCCCAATCTTAAGGCTGTTCTAACAGAATCGATGGCAACATTACCTCCCCCTATTACAGCCACTCTTTCCCCAAGGGGAACCTTCTTCCCAAGACTTATATCTCTTAAAAAGTGGACACCGTGCACAACCCCTTGAAAGTCTTCTCCTTCTATACCCAATTTTCTGCTGATATGAGATCCAACCGCTAAGAATATGGCGCTGTATCCCTCTTTTTTCAAGTCCTGGATTGTCAGGTCCATCCCTATTTTGGTATTTGTTCTTATTTCAACCCCAAGCCCTTTTATATAATCTATCTCTGCATTGAGTATATCCTTTGGCAGACGGTACTCCGGGATTCCCACAGCGAGCATCCCGCCTGCCACAGGAAGTGACTCAAAGATCGTCACATTATAGCCTTTCAATGCCAAATAATAGGCCGAAGTTAACCCTGCGGGTCCTGAACCTATAATGGCTATCCTCTCTTCCCTTTTTTCTTCTATCTCTGGCAGTTTCTTCTCTTTTGATGTAAGCTCTATGTCTGCAACAAACCGCTTCAGAAAATCAATGGCTACCGGTTCATCCACTTTACCTCTTGTACACCTTGCCTCACAGGGATGATGACATACTCTTCCGCAGATTGCAGGAAGGGGATTATCCTTTTTGATAAGCGCCAGCGCATCTTCATACCTGCCCTTTGCGATAAGGGCTATATATCCCTGAACATGGATATGAGCCGGACATGTAGCCTTGCATGGAGAGGTGCCTTTTTTATCTATAGCGTATGCACTGGGTATAGCCTGGGGGAAGTTTTTATAAATGGCCTTTCGGTCTGTCAGTCCCTCTTCAAATTCGGCAAAGACATCTACCGGGCAAACCTCTATACAATCACCGCAAGCATTACACTTCTCAACATCTATAAACCTGGGGCGTTTTAATACTGTTACCTTAAAGTTCCCCAGCTCCCCCTGGACGTCCTCTACCTTAGCATTTGTTATTATGTCGATATTGAGATGCTTATCGCATTCAATAAGCTTGGGAGAGATTGTACACATAGAACAGTCATTGGTGGGAAATGTCTTATCCAGTTGGGCCATTCTTCCACCAATAGACGTTGATTCATCCACCAGATATACCTTAAAACCGGAATTTGCCAGGTCCAGAGATGCCTGCATTCCGGCAATGCCGGCACCGACGACCATCACTGAACCTATCTTTCGTTGATTACTATCCGACATCTAAACCACCTTTTTATTCGTGAATCGTGAATCGTAAATCGTAAACCGTGAACCGTTATTCGTGAATCGTTTTTATTATTTACGACTCACGACTCACGATTCACGACTTACATAAGCCCCACTGACCTTAAAAGCCCCATTGGATCAACCAAGTGCCTTCGGAGCCACTTTTCAACATCACTATGCCCCATAGACAACCCTATTAATTCAGTTATATAGAACACAGGCAGATAATACCCTTTCCCATATTCATCAGATATCTCCTTCTGCCTTGTGTCCAGGTTGGCATGGCACAGAGGGCATGCCACCGCAATGCAATCAGCTCCAGCTTCAACGGCCATATCAAAAAGGTTATTGCCCAATCTCTTTAAGATGTCAATCCTGGTCAATGCCAAATTGCCACCACAGCAATCTGTCTTAAATGACCATGGCCTACTCTCTGCCCCTAAAATATTTATCAATTTATCCATGCTCCTGGGGTCTTCATAATCAGTTACATCCGTAATCTTTGGAGGACGTGCATACAAACACCCATAGTAAGATACAATCTTCATACCTGTTAAAGGCTTTTTAACAAACCTTCCCATAAGGGCCAGGTTTCCATCCTCGCTTAAAAAGTCCAGAATATGTTTAATCTTTATCTTACCCTTATAGGATGTCTTTACATCCGTTTTTATTTCACCGATCGCCGCCTTTTCTGCGCTTTTTAACCTGTTAAAACACGCCATGCAGGGGATAAGCAAATCATTATTCTCTTTCTCTGCAATTTCCAGATTCCTCATAGGCAATGCCGTTGACAGAAAATCATCGGTTATATGCGCCGAGCTTGCCCCACAGCAATTCCAATCCTCTACCTCCCTCAGTTCAATGCCCAACACATCAAATACCGCCCTAAGGGATTCATCGTAATCCCTGGCACTGCCCTCTAGTGAGCAACCCGGGTAATAGGAAACCCTCATGATCTCTTTCTCCTCCCCGCTTCATCAAAGATACCTCTAATCTCTTTTCTCCCTCTAACCCCGGAAGGCAGGATTTTTAACTTTCCTCTTTTGAACATCTCCCACCCCAGCCTTGAATCCTTCATAAAGTCCCCGGTCTTTAATTTATATTCTCCTATCATACCCAATTCATGAATTCTTCCCCTCTTCTTAATCGATGAAAGAAAGGCTGAGTGGAATATAGGAACATCTTTTTGTGCCGTATCAAACCCTGAATCAGTGGCCATCTGTCTTAAGGCATCCATCAATTTAGCAATATCTATATTATTTGGGCATCTGGTAGTACACGTTTCGCATGAAGCACATGCCCACATGGTAGAACTCTTTAATACCTCATCCTTTAACCCTAAACGAATCATATGTATTATCTTATGGGGCATAATTTCCATAGCAAAGTTTACCGGGCAGCCATTGGAACATTTCTTACATTGAAAGCAGGAAGAGATTTCAACCTCTCGTTTATCCTCTATTTCTTGAATAAAAGATGACCTGTTATTTCTTTCTAACAGCACTTTAGCTTCCATATTTATTTACCCACGTTAAAAAAGGGCGTCCCGCGGTTAATCCTGCTTCACGAGCCCCACCCTTCGATTAATTAATTTAGGCTTCTTCGATAGTAACTATTCAGGTAGGCACAAAGCACCAAAGGCACAAAGTTAGAAAAAAACAACGAAACGACCCTGCTCCGCTCTGCTTTGTGCCTATGTGCCTTTGCCACTTTGTGCCTGAGTAGTTACCTTCGATAATCCCGATTTTGGTATCAGGAAAGCTTTCTTAACAAGGAATAATGACTCTTTCAGTCGTTTAAAAACAATTAGAGTTCAAGCCACGAATCCGAATAGAGGGAATGTCCCAGAAGAACCTTGGCCGTTTTTACATAATCGAGTTCTTCTTTTGTCAATGATGCTGGATTCGGTTCATTGCCGTCACAAACATCCTCGATTATTTTCTTGATCTTCGGTCTCTCACCCTTGCAGAAGGCGGTCATTTCCTCATCAAAGGCATCAACGATTGCTGAGTACATCCCATACTTTTCTAAAATTACTATAAATGTCTGGTTCAGTATGGGTCGTAAGTGTTCAGGTGCCCCATTAGAGACATTCGATAAACCACAGGTGGATTTTAGCCCCGGTGCCAGGGCTTCTGCTATATCGGAAAACATCATCATAAAATTTATCATACTCTTTATCTGGTCTTGCTGGACGTTGACCGGTGTCATAATGGGATCCACGAAGATATCCTCCGGGGCTATGCCGGCTTCCAGCATGGCGGAAACCAGAGTTACAGCGAGCTCCGATCTTTCATTTTCATCTCGGGGCATTCCCGAAGGTCCCCAGAGCAAGCCTATAACCTGGGCATTGTATTTTGCCGCCAGGGGTATCATAGCATCCATCCTCTCAGGTCTTGCCATGATCGAGTTTATCATCGCTTTTCCTTTATGCACCTTCAGCCCTGCCTCAATGGCCTCTATATTAGATGTGTCTAAAGCCAGAGGTATATCCGGCACCACCTCCTGAACGGTCTTTACAATCCACTCCATTAATTCAGGCCCGCCTTTTCTCGCCGGTCCCAGATTAATGTCAATCCAGTTCACTCCTTTCTCCGCTTCTGCTTTCGCCAGCTCTCTTATGGGACCAGGATCTTTATCCTTCATGGCAGTGCCAATCTTCGTCACCATTACATTTAAATTCTCTCCGATTCGTAACATACTTACCCCTCTCTTTTCATATAGAGTTTCTGTTACTACTCAGGTTGTTTAGGCTGTAGACTGTAGGCTATTAGTCATTTTTTTCCTACAGCCTACAGCCTAAACTCTACAGCCTATCCACCTGAGCAGTTACTGGTTTTTTATACAGCCAGTTGCCTCAAATAGGCGGGGATATGGGCGGCATCTCTTGGTCCGATTGCTACTTCCCAATCTCCCAACTCCTCTTCCAGGTCTCCACTGATGGACGCTGCATACCCCGGAATAATTATCTTTCTTGTCTTAGCCTTATCCATGATACCGCACTTCTTAATAAATATCCCCAGTGCATCGCCCACGAATTTGCCTGCTGCCCAGGCAGTCATCACTGAAAGTCCTTCAGTGTCAATAATCAAAAGCCATGTAGGGACCTTGCTGCCTTCAATCTCTCCGGAAACAATAAAGTAAGTAAGGGCAAAATTAGACGTAATACAAATCGGCGAGTTTTCGTCCGGATTATTGATCTCGTAGATCCCCTGTGTCACTACCATGGGACGCTGGGGATCGGTGTAAATATTCAAACGTTCCAGGAGAAGTGGGAAAAGGCTCGCACCATCGAAATCTGACATCACTGCTATGCTGCCATACTTTGCAATCAGCATCGAGGCAACAAGTGTTTCCTGTTCCAGGGTCTCTGCCATTTCAAAGGGGAACGAAATTGTAGGAAATCCCAGGGACTTGTTTTTGGCAAGAAGCGCCGCCCTCCTGATGGCAATCTGATCTTCATAAACCTGTTTTATCGATCTTGCTCCTGAGTCAAGCACCAAATCTTTAAGCCCCAGGGCAGTTGCCTTATCTGACAACTCGATTAAATTGTCAATGTTAGTGCCTTTAATCGCCAGAGGGCATTTGCTTTCCTCTGCCAATTTTGCCATCTTTTCAAAATTGTCATTGGTGGCAGCATATATGAGGGGATTCGTTCCACTCTTTGCCTTGATGCCTGCAGCCATAACATCGCTATCCTCACTCATGAGAATATAGCTGAAATTGCTGGTGTCTGCCACTTGCTTTGTCAGGGTCTCGAATTTTCCAGCATCGCCATTGGTGTCTTTGACGGCTACAAGTTCTGGCCTAAGGTTCAAGCCTACCCTCTCATACTGAAAGGTATCCCATTTCCTCAGTTTCATATCAACAGTATCTGAATCCATATCAGTAGTCAATAGAGCGGCCAGTCCAGTTGGATTAAAAAAGGTCTTCTCGTGGCGGTAAAGAACTGTCTCTCCTCCCACCTTTACCGGTCTGTCTCCATATCCAACCGTAAGCTGCCTTATGGGAGGAGCGGAGGCTTCCGTAAGTTTCTCCTTTGCCTCTTCAGAGACATAGGGACAGGCGGAAAGCTCAGCCTTCCCCGCGGCTAGATTCATCGCAAAGGCAAGGCAGGTAGGAACGCCACATTCCTTGCAATTTGTTTTGGGAAGTAATTTAAAAATCTCTATACCTGTAAGAGCCATAACGATCTTTCCTCCTCAACTATTTATACACAGGTAACTATTCAGGTTGTCAGGTTCACAGTTCACGGTTGGTTGCTCTAACCTTTAACCTTGAACCCTGGAACTTTGAACCTGAGTAGTTACGATCAGCCTATGATAGGATCCATCTTTAGTGCCGGATGATTTTTCTCCTTTAAGAAAGGCAAAATTTCATCTTCGGTGACACCCACCGTTTCGTCAGCTATCCTATCTATCAAGTCGGGACATCCCAGTTCCTCTCCCCGCTTTAATAATCCTTCTCTTAGCTCCTCTTTTAGCCCTTTGGGCATCCAGACCATCCGCAGCAGTCCGCCGTCTCCGGAAATGAACTTCCGCTGGCAAATATTGTATTTGCTGTGTCCTACGAACCCGGGTGAGGCTGCCCCGCCCCCCATAACTCCGGCGAGAGTCGTAAATTTCATTCCCGACGGGGTCTCTCCCGTATAGTCCCTACCTACTGTCATCACCCCGTTACATGCGGAAATCACAGCTGCGATACATTCACAGCATCCGCAGGTGGTCATAGGGTCATGAACAAGACTATAGAAATTGTAATGGGTTACCTGCTGCCGTGATGCCTTATAGACAAAATCATTTACACCCTTCCACTGCCCAAGTTTCGGATCGATACATTCGCCTTTTTCCACCGGCTGATTAGGACCGGTGGGGTTGATCTCATTGGAAGCCTTGCAGTCCATCCAGTTATAGGCGCCGCAAAGGCCGGTCCGTTCCGGGCTCACCATGCATACATGGTTGGGAGCAAAGGACTGGCACAAAGTGCAGGAATAGTAGGTCTCCACACCCTCATCCGTCATCTGTTCCACCCTGGCATCGCGTTTCTTGTAATTTCCCCTGGCAGTAACGGCCAACTTGTCTACATCATCTTTCTTAGTATAAAGAGTAACCTGCACCTTATCCAGAATGGCGCCGAAATCCTGGTGTAGTTTAGCATGGAGGATCACCCCGATGGCCCTGAGGGTAAACCCTTTGTTCACAGCCTGTTCACCAACCCTGATCCATGCAATATCCCGCTGCCCAATGTGCATAACACCCTGGGCATAATTGATAAGGTGATGTATCTGCCTTTCAAGGATGGGCTCAAAGTCTTCCTGCATCTGACGTCCTGCAACCTGAACAAAGATACCAAGGGGAAGTTTATCACCCTTCTTTATATCATTAATATCAGGCCCTATTACTTCTATCTGGCCGTCTTCAATCTCCTTCATGTCTGCCATACTGCAGAGCTCAACCGCCTGGGTCTTTCCACCACCCATCTCCAGGTAAAGATCGTCTTTTCTTACCCGCTCCCCTTCGAATGCCGGACCATATGCCAATGGGATATCCACATTAGCCACGGTTACCTTAAGACCCCGAATCTCAATAGACCTTTGGGGCATTTCCCTGTGAGGAACATTAGCGACCACATGTTCGTACGTGCAGACCCCGGTAGGCAGGATTTCAGGGATATCGGTATCGGCAATGGTGGGGAACCCCCAGTTGACACAACCGGCAGCATTGGCAGCCCATTCGGCATTCACCTCACCCAATGCATTGACAAAGGCAAAGATTCGTTCCTTATTATAGATAAGCATCTTCTTGTAATCCCCTGGTTTGATCCCCCCAAAGGCCATAGCCGCCCGGTTGGCAAAACCCAGGGCAAACACCGCTGCGGAGATATCAGGTCCAAAGGGAACCAGACGGGTATTCCAGCCAATCTGTACCCCGGCTTCCAGAAGCTGCTCTGAAAAAGTGGTGCCATTTTGGTTGGCACACATGAAAACATAGAGGTTCTTTTTCTGGTATTCTTCCGCAATCCACTTGGCCGTCTCAGGATCAGGAGCAGCTCCGACGATAGCCGCAAAACCCGGGGCGGTTCCATCCACAAATTCAACTCCTCGTTTACGGAAGACCGTATCTTCAGCGGCTCCAAGCCATATTTTCCCCGAGGTCTCATCTATATCCTCACTGACCAGATAGAAATCCGGGTCTTCCAGGTAACGAATAGCCTCTGCCACTTCCTCGGCAAAAAGGGCAGACATACCGGCATCTAACAGAGGCCCCAAGTAGGGCAGGTGGTGCATATTCTTAACATGCGCCGGCAGGAGTTTTCTGGCTACTTCCATGGGTTTCCTGGCATCCCCCAGTGTTTTTACCGGGATACCAAGGATAGAATAGATAATAGGAAGATAATAAGCCGTATTGGGGAACTCGATCTTTTGATCCGGCCCGTATTTGTCCATGGCCTTTTTGAGAGTCCCCTCGGCTTTGGAAACGATATTGTATGCGCCTTGAATGGCGGCAAAAGCAACTAATTTGGACATTGAGAAAAATCCTCCTTTCTTTTCAAGTGCTTAGGCTGAAGTGTCCTAACAGTCTTCCGCCCCCGTTTTTCAACGGGGTAAACTTCAGTCTATATACCTGTGTTTAAGCTGCCTCCAGCTTCTGCCGGTCAGCCATATCCATGAGCACCCGCTCCCGAGCCTTATCAATACCTAAAGCCTTTCGTTTGGCATCTATATGGGCAATCATCCGTCGGGCCATTTCATAAGGGTCTTCGACCAGATCCCATTTGCCACCAAAGACTTTTTCCATCCCGTTAAATAAATAGTCTTTAAAGACCGGGGCCCCTTCAACGGGTAGATTGACACCAAAGACCGTATATACTCCGGATGCCACAAAATATTGGCCAATGGCGATGGCCTTTTCACTCATCCATTCCGGGGCACATCCGGCGGCAGGGAGATCACTGATATCGTTCCCCAGCCCTCCGGCTTTAACCACTTCAGTAGCGGCCATAAGGATACGGCTGTTATCCACACAGGCCCCCATATGGAGGACTGGTGGAATCCCCACTGTTTCGCAGACCTCGGCGAGTCCAGGTCCACAATAGATCCTTGCCGCTTCCGGAGTGAGGAGGCCGGCCTTGCCACAGGCCATGGCGTTACAGCCTGTGGTCAGGACGATGACATCATTTTTCAAAAGTTCCTTGACGACAATTAAATGAGCACTGTCATGCATAGTCCGGGCATTGTTGCAGCCTACCACGCCGCCAATCCCGCGGATACGGCCGTTTATGATGTTATCATTCAAGGGAGTATAGGATCCACGGAAGGTCCCGCCCAGATGGTAATTAATGGCCTCGTAACTGAAACCCACCACCATCTTCTCTTTTTCCTTAGGAATCAGGATTTCTGCCTTACGGTTTGGAAAGTTGTCGATTGCGGTTTTGACGATCCGTTTGGCATCTTCCAGGGCATGGTGTTCGTCAAATTGAATATGGATTGTATCTCCTGAAGCGATCTTGCACCGTGTATTGGTGGTTATCAGCTTGGTGTGATAGCATTGTGCAACATTAGCCAGATTTTCCATGATACACTGGACATCCACTACCATGGCATCCACGGCCCCGGTAATGATAGCCAGTTCCTGCTGTAAATAGTTGCCGGCTATGGGCATGCCGTGGCGGACCAGAATTTCGTTGGCAGTACAGCACATGCCTGCCAGGACAACCCCTTTAGCCCCTTTGGTAGCCGCATACTGCAACATCTCAGGGTCCTGAGAGGCTACTACGATCATTTCAGAAAGAAGGGGTTCATGACCATGAACAATAATATTCACATGATCCTTTTTCAAAACCCCCAGGTTAATTTCCCCATGGATCGGAAAGGGGGTGCCAAATAGCACATCCTGCATATCGGTAGCCATCATGGATCCGGCCCAGCCGTCAGCCAAGGCTGCCCGGGAGCCCTGTTTCATCAGGTTTTCATAATCCTGATCGACCCCCATGTGGGTCCGGTGCATGATCTCTACGATCTCCCGGTCAATACCTCGAGGGATAACATCCAATTTTTTCCAGAGTTCATAACGGGCTTTGGGGGCGCGCTTGGCATAGTAAATTTCCCCTTCTTGTTTGCCCCATTCACCCAATATCTTCTCACCTACTTCAACGGCAATATCATATATATCCCGATCTTTCTCCTCACCATCGACCATTATGGTGGTGGCTACCTCAAAATCCTTGGCGATCTCTTTTAATTTGACCTCATCTTTAATCTTGTAATCATCCGTCTGTTTCCGGGCCGCAGCCAGGAAAACCTCGGCCACACCCCGACCATGATCAGAGTGGGCTGCGGCCCCGGCAGCAATCATACGTGCAAAATTGCGGGCAGCAATAGTCTCTGGAGTCGCCCCGCAGAGCCCCATTCGGGTATCCTTTCCTTCCAAATCCTTCTTGGTTAAAGGAAGACGACAAGGACCCTGGGCACACATCTTACAACAGGTTCCCTGAATACCAATATTGCAGGGTTTCATGGTTTCAGCCCGATCAAAGATCGTTTCTACCCCATCTTGTTGAGCCTTATAGAGCATTTGGATGGTGGCAGGATCTACACTCTTTTCTTCGGGTTTGATCTTCTTTTTTTCTTTTTCTACAACCTTCAAAGTTTCTTTGGCTTCTTCTGATGCCATTTCTCTTGCCTCCTTCTTTAACAGCCCTGAGGCTGCTTTCCCTTAAAACAAATTAGCTCCTTCTATTAACCCGATTAACCTGGGCTAACAATTTATCCACTGGAGAAAGTTGAACCTCTGCTACTTTCAAGACTTGGTGCCCTTCCGCATGTACTTCTTGCGATTTTTCCCTCTCTGCCTTGGCTTTTGCCCTTGACTGTTTCAATGCATCTTCTTCCGCTCTGGCCTTGGCTTTGGTCTCCTCTTTGGCTTTTTTCTCGGCCTCTTCCTTTGCCTTGGCATCTGCTTCCGCCTTGGCTTTTGCTTCGGTCTCAGCCCTTACCTTTGCTTCTGCCGCTGCCTTGGCTTTTGCTTCTTCTTCAGCCTTGACCTTTGCCTCGTCTCTTGCCTTGGTCTCTGCCCCCATCTCAATTTTTGCTTTGGTATCAGCTTCTGCTTTTGGTTTGTCTTCCTGTGCTACCCCCGGCTTTTTGGCAATCTTCTCCTCTTCTTTTACTTTAATCTTCTCCTTTTCCTTTGGAGGTGCTTTAGGCGCATCTTCCTTCTTTTCTTCTTTGGGTTTTGCTTCAACCTTCATCTTCTGAATCTTAGGAAAATCACCTTTTGGTTTGACATTGATCACATTCAACTTAGTAGCAAGTTTATCAGAACTCATTGCCATATCACCGGTCATCATCAGACTCATAAACTCTTTCACCCGCTTAACACTCTCCGGATGTCTTAATACCAGGATATCCGAACCGGCCATGAGGTAAGAAACAGCGCCCACACACTCTAACATTACCCCCCTTTTTGCCGGATCGCCCAGAGTAGGGGCATCTTCAAGGCTCAGTTTGACCTCTTTACACTTCCAGATTTCATTGCCCAGATTATTTATTATGGGACTCTGTAACTTCTCATCTTCCTGGGTCAAAGCAGCCATCCTAATTCTTTCCATAACCGAATAGGAATATTCCAGCCCGTATCCCAATCCCCCCGTGGTAGGATCTATAACAATCTTTTCCGGACTGACTCCCAGGTTATCGAGAAGTACATTGAGCTGCTTGGCCAGATTTATGTCTATGGGAGAAGAAGAAATAACTGATTGGTGAAACCCCAGGGCGCTGGCGCCTATCTGCTTATGGTTAGCCTCTTCTACCGGACCCAAAAGCAAATTCTTGCCCTGGGTATCTTCAGCAACCTTCTTTAAGACTTCAACATCCTTTTCCTTGTTGCCACATCCCCAGACTATTACCGGGACATCCACCGCTTCACATACCTTTTTTACCGTGGCAGAAGCTTCTCCCGGACCTTTGTTCAATCCATTTGGGTCGGTACTTTTTAGCTGCACTATAACCATATCAGCACCGTATTCCTCTACACACTTTTTTGCCCAGGCTGCCGGATCTTTTAATACATCTTTGAAAGGCTCAATAACAGCCTTAGGCCATTCCTCAGGCTCCATGTCCCAGATTTCCATAGCAATCCTGGGAGGATTGGGCATCTCCCCCTCAAATAGATAGAATGGATAGGAGGTTTCTCCACCTACAGTTACTGTTCTTTTACCTGTACCCAGAGTTACCTCTTTTATCTTTCCTGTATAATGTGATCTTGTAATTTCAAAGGCCATTAATCCTCTACCTCCCTCTATAGGTAAATAAAAAGATGTTCAAGCTAAGTGAGCTAAAGTGCCTAAAGTTTGAAGTGCCTAAAGTTAATATTCTTTTCAATTTATGTAAATATTGCAGAATCTAACTACGCTCCTCTTTCTCATGTTTTTGTAATTATCCTTATTATCAATAACTTTAGCTCACTTTAGGCACTTACTCATAATTACTGTTAATAGTCTAACCTTTTTATTAGACCACTAACATAGGTAATAGGTTTAAGCCGATTAATTAAACTAACCCTGCATGAACTTTAGCAGATTTTACCGTATTCATCATCAGCATAGTGATCGTCATGGGGCCAACCCCTCCTGGCACAGGCGTAATAGCACCGGCCTTTTCTTTAACGGCTTCGAAGTCTACATCTCCACAGAGGATCGCCTTCCCTGATTCTGATTTTCCAATACGGTTCACTCCCACATCGATAACAACGGCACCCTCTTTTACCATATCTGCTGTTATCGCTTTAGGTTTTCCTGCTGCAACTATAAGAATATCGGCTCTCCTGGTATGAGATGCCATATCTTTAGTTCCTGTATGACATATGGTTACTGTTGCATTAGCACCTTTTTGCTTTTGTAAAAGAATATTGGTTACAGGTTTGCCAACAATGTTGCTCCGTCCTACCACCACCACCTCTGCCCCACTAGTCTCAACATTGCTCCTGATTAACAACTGCTGGACTCCGGCAGGGGTACAGGGAAGGTAATCAGCCTCACCTATCATCAATTTCCCCAGGTTGACCGGATGGAAACCATCCACATCCTTCTTTGGGTTTATAGCATATAACACTTTTGTTTCATTGATGTGCTTCGGCAGGGGCAACTGTACCAGTATGCCATGGATTTTTGGATCATTATTGTATTTGTCTATCAACCCCAGTAAAACTTCCTCTGTGATATTATCAGGTTGGTTGTCCTGTAGCGAGTAAAACCCTAACTCCTTTGCGGTCTTCTGTTTACCGGTCACATAGCTTATTGATGCAGGATTCTCTCCTACCAGAATGGTGACCAATCCGGGGATCACATTGTGTTTTTCCTTCAATTCGGTTACTTCTTTTCTCAGTTCTTCCCTGATCTGCCCGGCCACCTCTGTTCCACTAATGATCTTTGCCGCCATTTTTATCCTCCCCAGGTTAATTGTTTGTAACTACTCAGGTTGTTTAGACTGTAGGCTGTTAGGCTACAGTCTAACAGCCTACAGTCTATCCGTTCAGGTCGCATATGATTTCCTCCTACAGGCTAACTGCCTACAGCCTATCCACCTGAGCAGTTACTTAATTATTTCATCCAGAATCTTATTAACTGCAACTACTGCGATAGATTCGTCGGGCAAATCCATCAAAGGTTTCAAAGAGAGATCATAATCATAGATCAATTTATCCATAGGGATGCCGTAAAAAGAGTTGAAACCCTGTTTCTCAATCTCAGCCTCAATGACAGGCTCCAACTTCCCTTGGATTCTATTTATTATAAAATAAGAATTTTCTATCGATAATTCAAGTTCTTTAATAAGGTCTCTTATCCTTCCTGCGGTCATGATCCCTTTTGGTGTAGGATCTGAGACAATCAGCAATGCATCGATTCTCTGCAAAATACGCCTGCTCAAATGTTCCATCCCAGCTTCATTGTCTATTGCCACAAAAGGATAGTTTTTGGCAAGAATATCTAAGAATCTCCTTAGCATGTTATTTACAGGACAGTAACACCCGGGGCCTTCACCTCTCCCCATGGCTATGACATCCACCCCTTCCCCTTCTATCAGTCCCTCGTTGAGTTTTAACTCTAAAAGGGTCTCTTTTGCCATTCCGGGCGGCATATTGGAGATGTCAGAGGAAAAGTTTTCCCTCACGGCACCAACAGTCTTTCCCTGTGGGAATCCAATTGTCTCCGCCAGATTTACATTGGAATCTGCATCAACAGCCAGTATGGGGACATTACCCCTTCTCTTCAGGGCACGAATCATTAAGCCTGTTATTGTTGTTTTGCCTATCCCCCCTTTTCCTGCCACTGCTATTACAAAACTCAATATAAAGCCCTCTTCCTATCGGCAAACCCCCTGGACGCAAGGAGAACATAAAGTGTGGATAAATACGTCTATCAAGATGAACAAAGACTAGAAAAGCCCTTTCACCTTACCGGTATCTACATCCACATCTATCCTTCTGAAAGCAGGGTTAGAACTCGTTCCTGGCATAAGGCTAATGGTTCCTGCGCAAGGGCAGAGGAACTTTGCGCCGGAGTAAATCAAAACGTCACGGATAGGCAGTGTCCATCCCTTGGGAACACCTTTGACAGTCGGATCATGTGTAAGGCTTAAATGAGTCTTAACCATCATGGTTGAAAAGTCAGCGTATTTGGGATCGCTTTCAAGCATTTTGGCTTTTGTTTCTGCTTCAGGACTCCATGATACACCGTCTGCTCCGTATACTTCTTTTGCTATAAGGGCAACTCTGTCACGAAGCTTCATCTCGAGAGGATAAAGGAACTTGAATTTATTTTCTTCGTTACATGCTTCAATTACAGCATCAGCCAGCTCAAGAGCGCCTTCGCCGCCCTTTTCCCAGTGACTGGATTCGGCACAACGCGCACCAGCCGCTTCAGCTGCTTTTTTAACAATGGCAACTTCTGCATCAGTATCGGTATAGAACCTGTTTACACAGACTACCGGGTTTATACCGGCTTTTCGGATTACGCCTATCATGTGAACCATGTTCTCGACACCTTTCTCAACCAGCGCAAGATTTTCCTTGGTGTATGCTTCATCCAGTGCTTTTCCTGCAACAACCTTGGGTCCGCCACCATGCATCTTGAGTGCGCGGATTGTGGAGGTAAGTACTGACACATGGGGTTTAAGACCGCTGTTTCGGCATTTTACGTTCCAGAATTTCTCAAATCCGATATCTGCTGCAAAACCGCTTTCCGTAACATGATAATCAAACATCTTAAGACCAATGCGGTCTGCGATGATGGATGATTGTCCAACGGCAATGTTTGCAAATGGTCCGGCATGGATCATACAGGGTTGATATTCGGCTGTACTTAAAAGAGTGGGGTTAATAGTGTTTCGCATAAAAGCGGTCATGGCGCCGCCTACTTCCAGATCCCCGGTTGTAACGGGTTTGCCGCTCTTGTCGAACGCAACAGTGATTTCGTCAAGGCGTTTCCTCAAATCGGCTAGGTCCTTGACTATCGAAAGGATAGCCATACATTCCGAACCGACAGCGATTCCAAACTTGGATTGCATTGTAAAACCATCTGTTCTTCCGCCAAGGCCGATAATGATATTTCTCAGTGCCTGTGCACAGAAATCAATTATCCATCCCATTTCAATACGTGTTGGATCTACATCAAGACGGCGCATCTTGGTAAGCCTTGCCAATTGTTCGTCATTATAATTTCTTTCGTGCTGCATACGAGCTGTTAATGCCACCATGGCAAGATTGTGGGCGTTCATGATGTCATTGATGTCGCCTGTCAGCCCCAAAGAAAACTCGGTCATGGGAATAATTAGCGCGTTTCCGCCACCTGCTGCTGTTCCCTTGACATTCATGGTCGGTCCGCCTGAAGGTTGTCTCAAAGCTCCGCCTACATTTTTTCCACGCATACCAAGGCCTTCCATGAGACCGACCGAAGTTGTGCTTTTCCCTTCACCAAGCGGTGTGGGGGTAATGGCAGTCACTTCGATATATTTGCCATCATCTTCCTTCTGAAGGCGGTTCATTATTTTAAGAAAATCAAGCTTTGCGAGCCTGCCCATAGGAAGCATTTCATCGGGCATAAGGCCAAGTTTCTCTTTCCATTGTTCCGGCGTCGGCATGTTTTTCTCTGCTGCTTCGGAAATCTGCCAGTCTGCCATCTTTACCGCATCGTATGCCATTAATCACATCCTCCTTTGTACTAAAATTAGACATCCTTATACGTATTGTTTTTTATTTTTATTTAATAGTAAGACATGGAAGGCAAAACCTAATAGACCTCAAAGATCAGGTGAGTGAGCGCTCATTCACGTCTGACGAAGGCTACCATAGGGTTATTATATTGTCAAGAAATTTTCCCAAAATTTTCCCAAAAAAATACCTTCATATGGGTTTTTGCACTTGACAATCTGGGGTTAATATCCTTAATATCAAGTTTGTTGCTTCGCAACAAACTTGAGAAGTCAGAATTCAGAAGTCAGTAGTCAGTAGTCAGAAGGGAAATAAAGGTCGGAAAGAGGAAAGACGGATGGCACTGATTATCCAAAAATACGGGGGTACCTCGGTAGGCAATGTGGAAAAGATCAAGAATGTAGCCCGTCGAGTAAGAAGTGCCCGCCAGGATGGGAATGATGTGATTGTGATTGTATCCGCTATGGGGGAGGAGACGGACAGGCTTCTGGATCTGGCGAGGGATATCACAGATCAACCCGATGAAAGGGAACAGGATGTATTGGTTTCAACAGGGGAACAGGTGAGCAGTTCTCTCCTTGCCATGGCATTGAAGTCTCTAGGGGTAGATGCCAGATCATTATTGGGTCATCAGATTAAGATACAAACAGACAGCGCCTTTGGTAAGGCACGGATTCTAGAGATCGATTCGAAGAGGTTATTAAGAGAGCTTAAGGATGGAAAGGTACTGGTGATTGCCGGATTCCAGGGTGTTGATGAAAAGGACAACATAACTACCTTAGGCAGGGGAGGCTCCGATACCAGTGCTGTTGCAATAGCCGCCGCGCTTAAGGCTGATATTTGTGAAATCTATACCGATGTAGAAGGGGTCTTCACTGCTGACCCAAATATCTGTCCGGATGCCAGAAAGCTGAATAAAATATCCTATGAGGAGATGCTGGAGATGGCGAGTCTGGGGGCCAAGGTTCTTCAGACCAGATCTGTTCAGTTTGCCAAGAAATATCAGGTGCCGATCCATGTAAGGTCTACTTTTAAAAACGGTACAGGTACTATTGTAACTAAGGAGGATCAGGATATGGAGAGTGTCATTGTTTCAGGTGTTACCTACGATAAAGATGAGGCTAAGATAACGGTCACAAAGGTACCTGATATGCCCGGCATTGCATCTAAACTATTTACCCCAATTTCTGAAGCCAATATTGTCGTAGACATGATAATTCAGAATGTAAGCACAGATGGTCTTACTGACCTAACCTTTACCGTTCCGCAGGCTGATTTTAAAAAAGCCATGGAATTGGTTATGGTTACGGCAAGAGAAATTAATGCTCGGGATGTATTGGCCGATACAAATATTGCAAAGGTTTCTATCGTTGGAATGGGTATGCGAAGTCACTCTGGAGTTGCCTCTAAGGTGTTTACGGTCCTTGCCAGGGAAGGGATAAATATTATGATGATAAGCACCTCTGAGATCAAGATATCCTGTGTAATCGAGTCTAAGTATACAGAATTGGCTGTAAGGATACTGCACGAGGCATTTGGCTTAGGAGAGAATAAGGAACTCTAGGATGAGACTGGTTAAGTTATACGATACTACCCTGAGGGATGGAACCCAGGCGGAAGACATATCCTTTTCTGTCGAAGATAAGATCAGGATTGTTGAAAAACTGGACGAGCTTGGTATTCACTATATTGAGGGTGGATGGCCAGGCTCAAACCCTAAAGATATGCAGTTTTTCAAAAAGATCCAGCATATACCTCTGCGCAATGCTAAAATCGTTGCCTTTGGCAGTACTGCCAGGGCAGGAACCCCTCCTGAAAATGACAGGAATATAAAAGCTTTACTCTATTCTCATGCATCTGCTGTCACTGTAGTGGGCAAGTCATGGGACCTCCATGTGAGGGACGCCTTGCGGATATCCCTGGAGGAGAATCTGGAGACTATCCACAACACATTGAAATTTTTGAAATCGAATATTCCGGAGGTTTTTTATGATGCCGAGCATTTCTTCGACGGTTATAAGGCCAATCCAGAGTATGCCTTAAAGACCCTCCAGGGAGCAGCCGATGCAGGGATTGATTGTCTTGTTTTATGTGATACCAATGGGGGGACTATACCCTTTGAGATAAGGAAAATTATAAAAGAAGTTCAAAAGAATATTAAGACCCCATTGGGAATCCATACCCATAACGACTCAGAGATGGCGGTAGCCAATTCTATAATTGCAGTTCAATCCGGGGTTGAACAGGTCCAGGGTACTATTAACGGGTATGGTGAACGGTGCGGAAATGCCAACCTCTGCTCGGTGATTCCCAATCTGAAATTGAAGTTGAACATGGACTGCATATCTGATGAACAGATGAGAAAGCTAAGAGAAGTGTCGAGATTTGTTAATGAACTGGCTAATCTTCGGCCCAATAAACACCAGGCATTCGTAGGAGATTCCGCCTTTGCCCATAAGGGCGGAATACATGTTAGCGCTGTCAAGAGGAACCCTGAGACCTATGAGCATATTAGACCAGAATTGGTGGGGAATAAG
>Ga0265296_1002375_pt1 | contig 19116 bp, 15 predicted proteins | sample MunlanPumphouse1_FD_189073 | JGI IMG/M metagenome (GOLD analysis project Ga0265296, IMG submission 189073) | Groundwater microbial communities from a municipal landfill in Southern Ontario, Canada - Pumphouse #1 | ecosystem: Environmental > Aquatic > Deep subsurface > Groundwater | place...
CAGCCGTAGGATCAATTCCGACATAGCCGTCAGCGTGAGAGACAATGGACAGGGTATTCCCAAAGAGTACCAGGCAAGGGTTTTTGAACCCTTTTTCACCACCAAACCGGGAGGCAAGGGAACAGGCCTTGGTTTGTCGATTACTCATAATATCGTCCAGAATATGGGAGGGACAATCACCCTCGAGAGCGAAAAAGGGAAAGGGACAACATTCACCGTAAGGCTGCCCATTGTTGTCCCGGAAAAGAAGTAGGGGCTAAGACAGGTGTATAGACTGAAGGGCAATAATCATCATTCATGACACAACAACCTGTCAAGGTATCCAAACTATTTTGGCCTTGTGTGGTCGCGCATGTTTTTCCCTTCAGTCTGTACACCTTTAGCCTTTATGTCTGAATTGTAAACAAGGAGGTTGCGATGGATACCTTCCGGGTTTTGGTCGTAGATGATGAAACAGATTTTTTAGAAACGATCGTCAACCGTTTGCAGAAAAGGAAAGTCGAGGCAACGGGCGTTCTCAGCGGAGAGGCTGCCCTGGAACTGCTGAAGGAAAAGCTCTTCGACGTTATTTTGCTGGACGTCAAAATGCCTGGCGGAATGGACGGCATCGAGGTCTTAAGAGAAATCAAGAAGATGCAGCCTTTGACCGAGGTAATTCTCCTTACCGGACATGCCTCGGTAGAAACGAGCATCGAGGGGTTAAAGTTAGGCGCCTTTGATTACCTGATAAAACCGGTAAAGTTCGATGAACTCCTGGAAAAACTGGCCGCCGCTTTTGAAAAGAGGAATACCCAGGAACAGAAGATCCGCAGTGCAAAGATACAGGAGTTGGTCCGCTTTCCCGGTCGCATATTTGATCAGGAGAAGGGGGAGGAGTGAAGCGAAGCTAAGTTTAGTATAAGAATTCCCATTTTAAAAACTTTAGGCACTTTAAACTTTAGCTCACTTTAGGCATTAACTTGAGATGACGAGGAGGTTTTTATGAAGGTACTCGCAGCAACAGACGGTTCAGAAAATTCCATGAAGGCGGTAAGAAGGGCGCTGGAACTGGCAGAGAAAGAAAAGGCAGAGATTACCCTGATGTCAGTTGCCTATTTTGGGAAGGGTGACTTTGATGACATGCCGCCCAGAATCCAGGAGAAATTGGAGAGACAGGCCAGGGATGCCCTCGAGAGGGCAAAGATTATTTTCGAAGAAAGGGGGATCAATGTCCAGACCATCATGGAGACAGGTGTTGTGCCGGCCAACAATATTATAGGGAGGGCGAAAGATGATGGATTTGACCTCATCCTTATGGGAAGCACGGGCATCACCGGTCTAGAGAGGGTTTTGATGGGGAGCACAGCGGCCAAGGTGGTGGCACACGCTCCATGCAGTGTGAGTGTAATTCGATGAATTCAGGAGGTAAAGGAGATGTTTAAGTTGTGGACAAAAATAACAGGTGTAATGGTCATGGCATTGTTCGTTATATCGGATATTGCCCTGGCTGCTGCAGAAAAGGCTTCCCCCCTCGTCATTGTGGCTGATACGCGCATATTGACGGGATGGCAGGCATGGTTTGCCAATCTATATAATGAAAGTCATCTATATTTTACTCTTCTCACAGTGGCAATCATTCCGATTGTCGGTGTGCTTCTTGGTCTTCTCGCGGACCTGGTTATGAGCCGTATCGGCATTGACCTGAAGTCGAGGGAATTATCTGAACACTAAAATTATGAGGATTCAAGGGGTCAAGGGGTCAAGTAAAATGCTTAGAAAACAAGCACTTGAACCCTAGAATCCTCGAATCCTCGAATCCTTTTTTTTAAAACTGGGGAGGTAGTTTATGGACTGGTTGTATGTTTTAATGCCCATTTCGGGGGTTACAGTATTCTGGCCTGGTCTTGTTATCCTTGGAGTCGGGGTCGGAATAATCGGTGGTTTCTTTGGCATGGGCGGTGCCTGGATGGTGACACCGGGGCTTAACATCCTTGGTTTTCCCATGGCTTTCGCGATTGGGACGGATATCGCCCACATGGCGGGAAAGTCCCTCATTTCCACCATGCGGCATGGCAGGTTCGGGAACGTAGATTACCGGCTGGGCTTTATTATGCTCGTCGGCACCGTGGTAGGGTTTGAGATCGGCGCACAGATGATTATGTGGCTGGAACGCCTCGGCAAGGTAGAACTCTATGTCCGCTGGATGTATGTTGTACTCCTTATCCTCATCGCATGGATGATCTTTTCTGACGTGGCAAAGAAAAGAAAAAAGGAAAGGGAGGCAAGGGCAGCAGGTATGGAGGAGGACAAACTGGCCACCGGTATTGAATGGCACAAGACCCTCCATAAGATCAGGATCCCCCCTGTAATACATTTTAAAGCGGCTGGATTCTACTGCTCTGCCTGGTTACCCATCTTTATCAGCTTTTTTACCGGCTGGCTGGCAGGTATCCTGGGTATCGGCGGGGGTCTCATACGTATGCCGGCCCTTATCTATTTTGTCGGTTGTCCCACCCACATAGCGGTGGGGACGGACCTCTTTGAGGTTATGATATCCGGTCTTTACGGAGCTGCCACCTATACTTTCAAGGGCAGGACAGAGCTGGTCGCTGCCCTTATAATGCTGGTAGGCGCTGCTATGGGAGCGCAGATCGGGACAGTGGCAACCAAATATATTAAAGGGTATGGGATTCGTATCGCCTTCGGAGTTGCCGTTGTCGGTTGTTGTATTTCCATCATCATGAAACTTATTCCAAACTATATAGCCTGGACTAAAACAGCTATGGATATTGCCTCAACCGTTCTCATCCTTGGGCTTGTGGCTGCCCTTTCTGTCTATATTTTTATCAAAATGTTACAGGGTGCAAGGGAAGAGATCGCCGTGAAGAAAGGAAAGACTTAGCATGAGGAGGTATGTAATGATAAAGAAACTTAGCCTGTTTGCAACACTAACTGTCTTATCCTTTGTCCTCGCTTGCGGGGAAATGGGTAAGGTAGATCAGGGCAGGGTTATCGAATTTGACAGGGGAAAAGGTACAGTCACTATTATCAGGGATAAGAAGGCCGACCCTAAGAACCCTGACTACACTTATCTGCCGCCTGTTATTTATGAGATGCCGAAGGATCCTGCGGAAATCGGGGCTCTCCCTAAGGTAGGAAAGCGGATGAAGCTCGATACCAGGAACAACCAGATAGTCATCTTTGATACGGCCACACAGAACTTCAAGACGATCACTTATAAGCTGATCGAGCAGAAGGAAAATGTAGGGAAAGAGGATCCATTGGTCTATGATAAGGCGGCAGATAAACCCAGGAATTTCCCTGTGATAGACAGGGACAAGAAAACCATTACCATCTATTCGAAGAGACAAAAGGTTCTCACAACCTTCTCTCTGCCTACCGAATACTTTACCCTTCCGGATAATACATGGGATTCAGGTGATGAAGCCCGCATCTACTATAAGGAGGAAGGTAAGGCCAGGAGGTTTATGAACGTCAGCAAGATTGACATTTTTAAGAAATAAACCACTTGATGTTCAGGGTCATCAGGTTCAGAGTTCAGGGTTGAACTTAGAACTTAGAACCTTGAACTTAGAACCTTGAAAATGGACATAGAAAAAGTCAGGCAGTGGAGAAGCGCCACGGGAAAGGCTGCTTCTGTTTTATGTGTTGTTCTGAGTCTGTTAATTATTGATGCCCTGATCGCCGGATTCAGGCAGCCGATAAATGTATTTGATCTTCTTCCAGGAACATCTGTAGAAATCAACGGGGTACTGGCGGAAAAAGTCCGGAGTGTCCGGGAACTAGCCTACACGAGCAGTTCAAATCTAATTCAGCTTTCCATAGATTCAATTCAGAAAGGTCATTGGTTCGGGGACAACATGTGGCAGGGGAGGCTGACAACCGGTCCCCGTATCAGACAGGGAGAGTATAGATTGGTTGTGGGTATTAAGGGAAAGAAGATTCAAAAGCCGCCCCTTGTTTTTCTGATAAGGGTTCATAAAGATTATATAAGCTATCGCCAAAGCTTCAAGTCTCTCATGAAACGATACTTTAATATCTCTCCATGGGCTGCTGTTGTTTCTCTTTCCCCATTGGTTGTTCTGGCCTTCGGGTGTATATTTCTTCTGTCCCGGAAGGTTGAATATCTCATGGCAGAACAGGGAAAGGCAGAGGTATATAAGGCCATAAAAGGCGAGGGAGGATACGAGATTGCCTTTGGCCTGGGCGCCAGGCATGGTATCCAGGTCAACACCTGCCTTGCCCTCCTCAATGAAATGGGGAAACCTGTAGGAACGGTGGTGGTTCACAAAGTCTCTGAAACCGACTCATTGGCAACGGCGGAATATGGCTGCACAGTTAAACCGGGCTATATCGTTCTATTTAAAGGTAGATAGACTGAAGCTTAGGCTATAGACTATTAGCCTGTAGACTATTAGCCTACTTCAGCCTTCAGCCTACAGACTATTAGGCTACTACAGCCTTTAGCCTAAACACCTGAGTAGTTGCAATAAAATTTGTAGAGGAAGAGGAGGTTGTTTAATGAGAAAATTGTATCAAATGCTTTTGATGGGCGCAATGGCCCATGCAAAGTGGGATTATGAAATGTCTATGAATATATTGAGAAGCAAGAAGAGGCGATGGATACTGGGTTTGATGTTATTACCAATTATTTTAGGATCGATCGCTATGGCATCTTCTGATCTCCCGCCCATCCTGGGGGGAAAGGAGGCTTACAGCCCTGCCTTTTATACTACCTTTGTTTTCATGGTATCCATACTTATCGGTATCTGTGCAGGGTTAATTACCGGCGCTATCGGGGCAGGCGGCGGCTTCATCATCACGCCTGCGCTCATGAGTGTCGGAATAAAAGGCATCCTGGCCGTGGGTACCGATCTCTTTCATATCTTCGCCAAGGCTATTATGGGAACGGTTGTTCATAAAAAACTGGGTAATGTCTCTGTTGGCTTAGCTGTCGCCTTTTTAGTCGGATCAGTCCTAGGGGTTACCGGCGGCGGGGTGATCAACAGGACACTTTATGAAAAAAACCCTGTTTTAAGTGACACCTTCATCAGTGTTGTTTATGTCGTCTTATTGGGGTTTTTAGGCATCTATGCCCTGATAGATTTTTTACGGCTCAGGAAGATGGAGGGAGAGGTCGGAGCTCATGTGGGGGAAAGTCCCCATGGTGTCGAGATGGCATCCGGGGAGAAGGGCCTTCCCGCCAGGTTGCAATCTGCCAGGATCCCTCCCCTTATTACCTTTGATCAGGACCTGACCCCTGGCGGCAAGAAGATTTCCGCGGTTTTTGTGGCTATCTGCGGGGCTATTGTCGGTTTCGCTGCGGCAATAATGGGGGTAGGCGGAGGCTTTTTGACCTTCCCCATGTTTGTTTACATCCTCGGTGTTTCTTCCTTTACTACAGTGGGGACGGATATTCTGCAGATCATATTTACCGCCGGCTACGCCGCCATTTCACAATACGCCGTCTATGGCTTCGTTTTTTATACCCTGGCAATGGGAATGCTCCTCGGCTCCCTGGTGGGAATTCAACTCGGCGCACTCACCACCACGGTTGTCAAAGGAATCTATATCAGGGGTTTTTATGCCGTAGCCGTTATGGCCGGTTTTGTCAACAGGCTGTTTGCCCTGCCCGGTAAACTCAGGGAGATGGAAATCATTGACATCTCCAAGGCTATGGCGGCAACTATGACCACTATCGGTAACTGGCTCTTTTTTATTGCCGTGGGGGTCTTCGCGATCTGGGTAATCGGAAAGTTTTTCAGCAATATTAAAGTCTTGAGAGGGGAGGTATAGTACGATGCTGGTGGCAAATAAAAGGGAATTCAGTAAAGGTCTTCTTCTAACTGTCAGTTTCTTTATCGTCCTAGGAATAATGTTTAGCCCTCTATTTGGTGGAGGGAGGAATGCCTTTCAGGCTGCCGACCGGTTTTTCAATTCCATTGCCAAGGGATCAACGTACTATATCCCCAAAGTTCTAAAAGAAAACGAGGAGTATAAAGGTCGCCGTGTTGATGCTGCTATCAAACTTGATAACGAAGAGATGGTAAAGAAGGCAGAGCAACTCTTCTCCGCAGCGGGTGCCTCGGTGAGCATGTCGGACAGCGGATCAACGCTGCTTAAGGTAAATGGTGACCTTGGCAGGATTTTAGAGGTGGCGATCAGGGATGCCAATGTTGTATTCCATAATCGAGGCGAAGAGATCGTCCGGAAATACGGCTTTCCGGAAAAAGAGGTGTTGTTTGTCTGGCATAAAGGGTTCAAGGCACTGAACAAGGCACTGACAAAACAGGAAAGATTCACCGAGGCGACCTGGGTGGAAGAGGTGATGAAGAGAACAATCGAGGTGGCATACAACTTCTATAAAATCGAACCGAAATCGGCATCTTCGAGTGTCGGTATCTTAAGCGTTTCGCTCGGCTTTTATGTCGTGTATACCCTGTGGTGGGGTTATGCAATCCTCTTCCTTTTCGAAGGTCTGGGACTGCAGATGAAAGCGGGTCATAAAAAAGAGGTTTAACAGTTCACAGGGATCAGTTGCCAGGGTTCAGGGGTAGAGAAACAACATCTGATTGCTGACAACTGGCAACTGACCTGACTGCTGATCCCTGACCCCTGTAAACTGGTACAAAGAGGGGTAATCTTTCCGTGTTTCCTTTCCTGAAAAAGATTTTTTTTAGGGGAGACCCCCCACGGAGACAACGTTTTGTCTTTAACGTTGAGGAGCTTCGCTCTACATTCAAGGCCCGTTACCATAGTTTCAAGCTCCTTCTCAATGCCAACAACAAGGCGCTGGAGATAATGGCTGATATAGAGCAGTTCCTTCCGGGGGAGCACCCTTTTGGCATGTCCTTTATAAGGGCAAGCTGTACGGCTTTGTCTGTCAATGTCTTCCGTATCATCCAGAATCTTAATGAACTCGCCCCCGATAAATATCGGGAATTGTACAGCAGATTCAGGGACATTGAGGGGTCCATCAATCAGATACTTTCCCGGAGAAGACTGCCAAAAGGGGATAGGCTTGTTATTTCACTTCGGGAAATCAACGGGGAGATGGCCGATGAAACAGGAAACAAGATGGCCGGCCTGGGAGAGGTAAAAAATCGCCTCCAGATTTCCACACCGGAAGGCTTTGTGATAACAGCCCTTGCCTATCAGAGATTTTTCACCCATAATGACCTTCAGACAGAGATTGACCGCCTCCTTCAGTCTTCCAGTGCAGAGCAGATTGATCACCTCTATGCCCTCAGCGCCGGCATCCAGCAACTGATCATCCGGTCAGACATTCCCTCCGACCTCGAACAGGCGATCATGGAAGCCTACAGAGACCTGGAGCGGCAGGTCGGAGGTGGAATAACGGTATCTCTCCGTAGCAGCGCCTTGGCGGAAGATTCTGCAGGAACATCCTTTGCCGGGCAATATCGTTCCGAACTGAACGTGAGCGCCGAAAATATTATGCAGGCATATAGAGAGGTCGTCGCCAGCAAATACAGTCTGCCGGCTATGGCTTACAGATTGAACAAGGGGATCCGTGATGAAGATATTGACATGTGTGTGGGTTGTATGGTTATGGTTGATGCGCTGGCCGGCGGAGTCATCTACTCCCGTAATCCGCTGGATATGAGAGACGGTTCGATTTTCATAAACTCGGTCTGGGGGCTGCCAAAATCCGTGGTTGACGGCAGCGGGGCATCTGACCTGTTCGTTGTCTCAAGGGACAACATGGATGTGATAAAAAAAGAGATCGGGAACAAGGAATATAAGTTTGTCTGTTACCCTGAAGAAGGGGTATGCCGTCTGGATATGGCGGGAGAGAAGGCCTCTTCCCCTTCCCTCACGGATGACCAGGCCCAAGAGCTTGCCCGGATAGCGATGAAAATAGAAGAATACTATGGTTTTCCTCAGGACATTGAGTGGGGTATCTCCCATGATGATTCCATATATATCTTGCAATCTCGGCCGCTTAAACAGTTTGATACAGGAGAAAAGGATTTTGAAGGGGCAAAAGAGCCATTAAACGGGGGATCGGTGATCATCGCAGGTGGGATAACGGCTTCTGCCGGTGTGGCCTGCGGTCCTGTTTTTATAGTAAAGAGAGACATGGATACCCTTCAGTTTCCGGAGGGGGCTGTTCTGGTTACCCCCTCGCCTCTGCCGAGATGGGCTGCTCTCTTGAGTCGGGCTCAAGCGGTGGTCACTGAGGAGGGAAGTTTTGCCGGCCATCTGGCAACCGTGGCAAGAGAATTTAATGTCCCGGCATTGTTTGGCATCCCTGGAGCAACCGATAAATTGAGGAACGGCGACCTGATAACGGTAGATGCCGAGGAACGGAAAATCTATAAGGGCCGTGTTGAGGCGCTGTTAGTGCAGTCGGCGCATAGGAAAAGGTTTATGGAAGGCAGCCCTGTTTATGGGATACTCAAAGAGGTGAGCCGGTATATCGTTCCCTTAAACCTTCTTGATCCGGATGCCCATGATTTTAAACCACAAAAGTGCCTGACACTCCATGATATTACCCGCTTTTCCCATGAAAAGGCGGTTTGGGAGATGTTCAGTTTCGGTAAGGAGCATCATTTTTCAGAGCGTGCCAGCAAACAACTGCTAACTGACGTACCCATGCAGTTCTGGGTCATTGATTTAGACGATGGTTTCAGGGAAGAAGCAAAGGGAAAGCATGTTAAACTGGAAAACATCTCATCTATCCCCATGCTCGCCCTCTGGGAGGGAATGACCGCCATACCCTGGCGGGGACCACCGCCGGTTAATGCAAAGGGATTTTTGTCCGTTTTACATGAGGCGACTACCAATCCTGCACTTGATCCATCCACTCGCTCTTCGTACGCTATCCGGAATTATTTTATGATCTCAAAAAATTTTTGCAGTCTCCATTCGAGGTTTGGTTTCCATTTCTCGATTGTGGAGGCTCTAGTTAGTGAAAGAGCCATCGAAAATTATATCAGTTTCCAGTTCAAGGGGGGGGCCGCTGACTATCAGCGAAAGGTTAGACGGGCCTTTTTTGTTGGTCGTATCCTGGAGGAATTTGGTTTTCGTATAGAGGTCAAAGAGGATGCACTTTTTTCCCGTGTTGAGGGAGTAGAAGAAGGCTTCATGAAGGAGAGGCTCAGGATCATCGGTTACCTTATCATCCATACCCGCCAGTTAGACATGATTATGTTGGACGATGCCTCTATAAGCAGTCAGAAGGAAAAGATCATGAATGACCTCTATTCCATTATTAAGGATTCAAGGGGGTAAGCCACTGCACAAGCAGTCTCAACAACGCACATACAACAGCGGGCTTAAGCCCGCTGTTGAGCCCATCGTTTTTACCAACTAAACGAAGGAACTGTATATGGAAACTGTCCGTTTGTTACTTGTAGATGATGAAGAAGATTTCAGAACGACACTGGCCAGCAGGTTAAAAAAAAGAGGTATAGATGTTACCGACGTTGGCAGCGGTAACGAGGCAATAGAACTGACCAGAGAAGAGTCTTTCGATGTGGCCGTTCTTGACATCAAGATGCCCGGGATGGATGGCATAGAAACCCTGAGACAGCTCAAGAAGATCGCTCCGCTCGTAGAGGTTATCCTGCTGACCGGACATGGTTCTGTGGAAGCAGGTATTGAGGGTATGAGATTGGGGGCTTATGATTACCTGATGAAACCTTATAATGTCAAAGATCTTTTGCTAAAGGTAGAAGATGCTTACCGGCGGAAATTGCTCGAAGAGGGTCAACAGCGGGCTTAAGCCCGCTGTTTGTAGTAGGGGGTAAGAAGATGCTTACCGGCGGAAATTGCTTGAAGAGACTCAACAGCAGGCTCAACAGCGGGCTTAACCTTTTTAGAAGAAAAAAATCAAGCAAGGATACCTTTTCCCCTGATACCCTGTCCAACCTCTTTCGCTTTAAGTATTCCTGTTTCAAGATGTTGCTGGACTCAAATGCCAAATTTTTGGCGGTAATAAGCGATATAGAGGAGAGGCTCCAGGGGCAGGAGATCTTTGGTATGTCGTATGTGAGATCCCGATCTGACCAGGCTGTTTTTCATGCCCTTCGTATGGTTAAAAACCTGGATGACCTCTCGGGTCACTGTTATACCTTGCTTTTTGATATCCTCGAAGAGATTAACCTAAAAATCAAAGAGGCTTTGGGTAAGAGAAAGGAGATTCCACCGACAGAATTGATTTTACCCTACCTTCAGATTAATGCGGAGATGGTGGATTGGGTGGGGGGGAAAAATGCCAATCTTGGTGAGATACATAACAGGGTGTATCTTCCAATACCCAGAGGGTTCGCTATCACCACACGGGCATTCGAATCTTTTATGGTCAGAAATGAACTCTTTGATGAGATCAGTAAAAAAAAGGTGGGGATTGACCCTAATAATCCGGAAACCATTAACACTATCAGTGAGGATATCCAGCAGTTAATCACCTCAGCCCAGGTTCCTGCTGAACTGGAAGATGCCATCCTCCTGGCCTATGCAAAACTTGCCGAGGACAGCGAGATACGGGTATCCATGCGGAGCAGCGCAACCGGAGAGGACAGTGAGCTTTCCTATGCCGGTCAATACTTATCTAAATTAAACGTACCGTCGGATCAAATCATTCATGTCTACAAGGAAATCGTAGCCAGTCTCTATAGCCCTCGGGCGATTGCCTATCGCCTCAACAAAGGGATAAGGGACGAAGATGTCGCCATGAGTGTTGCCTGCCTTCAAATGGTGGAATCTGCAGCCAGCGGCGTAATGTATTCGCGAAATCCATTCAACTTACTTGAAGAGAATATCATCATTACCGCGGTATGGGGACTGGGTCCCTATGCCGTGGAGGGGGTTATCACGCCGGACAGTTACACGGTAGGCAAAAATCGTCAAACAATAGCAGCCGAGATCTCCCACAAGACAGTTAAATTGGTCAGTAAGCCCGACGGGGATTTGATAGAAGTTCCTGTGGCAGATGAGTTTCAGGATAAACCCTGTCTATCACAGGAGGAGATTGATATTCTTGTCACCTACGCCCTAAAACTTGAGGAACATTATGGATGCCCCCAGGATATAGAGTGGGCTCTCGACAAAAAGAAACGTCTCTTTATTCTGCAAAGCCGCCCCCTCCGTGTAGAAGACTATGGGAAAGGCTATCCCATCACCCCTGTCTTGACAGCATACCCTCTGCTGATCGAAAAAGGGGGAACAGCCTCTGCAGGAGTAGGTTTCGGACCGGCATTTCATGTAGCTTCAGATCAAGACCTATTGAATTTCCCTGATGGGGCGGTTCTGGTGGCCAGGCACTCTTCCCCTAAGTTTGTTATGGTCATGAAGAAAACCAGGGCAATCATCACCGATATGGGAAATATAGCAGGACATATGGCATCTCTGGCAAGGGAGTTCGCTGTACCTGCCATCGTCAATGCCAAGGTGGCCACAGCCACTATCCCCACCGGTATGGAAGTTACAGTAGACGCCTATTCGGGAAGGGTATATCAGGGAATAGTCCCTGAATTAGAGTCCTTCCAGAATGCCTGTGAATGTCCCATGAAGGATACGCCGGTATACAGGGTTCTGAGGGAGGTCAGTGATTGGATCATACCTCTGCATCTTCTGGATCCCAAGTCACCCAACTTTACCCCATCATTTTGCCGGTCCCTTCACGATATCAGCCGGATGGTACATGAATTCTCATATACTGAGATGTTTCAACTCAGCGATTTTGTGTCCGATAAAAAGGGAGTGGCTTTTAAATTGAAAGTCTCTGTTCCGCTTGATCTGTACGTTATTGATTTGGGAGGTGGCATGACGGAAACCAACGTGCATCTCAAGAGCGTACCCCCTGATAAGATTGCTTCGATTCCCTTCAATGCCCTCCTTAGAGGAATAATGCATGAAGACTTTCAGAAAAGTCAATTACGACCTGTGGAGTTTAAAGGCTTTTTATCTGTTATGAGAGAGCAGATGCTCTCCCCTCCTTCTAAAGCAGAAAGGTTCGGTGATCGCAGCTATGCCATTATTTCTGACAAATACCTAAATTTTAGCTCCCGTGTCGGGTATCATTACAGCATCCTGGATTCCTACTGCAGCCAGACACCCAGTATGAATTATATTACCTTTTCTTTTAAGGGGGGGGCTGCCGATGATATCCGCAGAAACAGACGTGTCCGAGCTATTGCCATAATCCTTCAATCCCTTGATTTTACGGTTGAGGTCACCAGAGATCGGGTAGATGCCCGTTACCAAAAACATGAGATATCTCTTATTGAAGATAAACTGGACATGATCGGACGACTGCTCCAGTTCACCCGCCAGATGGATATGCTGATGAATAATGAGGCCAGTGTTGAAGCATTGGCAAAAAATTTCCTGGCAGGAAATTACAATTTGAAAAACATTGTAACTACCCGGGGGGCAGAAGTCAGGAGTCAGTAGTCAGAAGTCAGAAGTTAGAAGGCAGCAGAGTATTTATTGAGTTATCGATTCCTTTCAACGGACACTACCCAAATTAAGGGGTAATCAGAAATGACTCAAGAAAAACACCCTGGGATTAACAAAAAGGTCGTTCTAATTGTCTGCCTGAGTGCTGCTATCTTTCTGACAGCGGGTGTCGCTTTGGGTCTCTGGTCTGGCAGGGAGATGAGAGAAATAGTGGGAAGACAGTTCAATGAAGAACAACTGGTTATTGCCCGTAATATCTCCGATTTGATTGGAAAGGAGTTGGGCTTCTTAAAAAAAGAGCTTGTTCTACTTGGTAAGGATATCTCTGATGGGCATTCAGCCACTGATAGGCAGTATGAAACTATCCAGAAGAGCCTTTCCCGTGTTTTGGAGAGTGGTGTTTGGAGAATTGATGTTGTTGACCTGGGGAACAAAAAGACCCATATATATACGTCTCATAGACATTGGATGTCAGATCAGGCATCTGACCAGGGACTGCATAATGGACAGCACCCGAATGTAGGAAACAATAAAGGGGTCTGGGTTTCTCCTCCCCGGACAGAGCCTTCTGGAATTGGTTTGCAATTGGCGGTACCCCTGACAGGCGCTTCTAAAAGACTGCTTCTTTTTCATGTCAATGTCTCATGGTTCCTGCCCCCCCTTTTGAAAAATGTTCGCTCCGGAAAGACAGGATATGCATGGATTATTGATAACAACGGGGTATTCCTCTTTCATCCCGAGACAAAGTTTGTAGGCAGGGATGCCTTCAAGGTTCGTAAAGAGCGAGACCCAAGTATTTACTACGGAAAGATCAATCTGATTCAGAAAGAAAAGATGCTCAAAGGTCTGGAGGGCACAGGCTGGTATGTTTCCGGTTGGCATCGGGGAATTACCGGAGACATAAAGAAACTGATTGCTTACTCCCCCATAATTATTTCAGACAATCCGCCTCAAAAGTGGTCTGTAGCCGTGGCAGCGCCCATAACCGAAGTTGAAGAGGCTGTGCATTCAGGCTATAGGCGGCACTTCATATTGCAGGGGCTGGTCATTTTGGCTGTTGTATTGGGCGCTGTAACGATCCTGTTTTTTGAAATACGTTGGTCTCGCACTCTGGAGCAAAAGGTTGCCAATCAAACGTGGGAACTCAAAAGATCAGAAGAAAAATATCGCTCTCTGGTAGAAAGCGCTGAGGACTTTATCTTTACGGTAGATTCTGAAGGCCATTTTCAATCCATGAACAGCTTTACTGCCAATTTCTTCGGAGGCTGCCCTGAAGATTTCCTGGGCAAGAAGCTTTCTGCCCTATTTTCTGAGGAAATTGTTGAAAGGCATCTGAAATTGATAAGACTGGTCTATAGATTCGAGAAGAGCGTTCGTGATGAGTTCATGTTAACATTGGGAGAACACCAAACATGGATCAGTGCCAATTTCATGCCTTTAAAGAATGAAAAGGGCAAGGTGTCTTCTGTCTTATGTATTGCCAGGGACATTACGGAGAATAAACAATTAGAAAGGCAGCTCATCAATACCGAAAAATTAGCATCTATGGGGACATTAGCGGCTGGTGTTGCCCATGAAATCAATAACCCACTGGGGGTTATACTGGGCTTCTCCGATCTTTTGCTGGAAAAAACAGATGAGAACAGTCAGGAATATGAAGACCTGAAAACCATAGAAAGACAGGGTCTCCATTGCAAACAGGTTGTAGAAAATCTCTTAAGCTTTGCCCGTCAGGGAGAAGGGGACGATGCTGAGCACTCTGATTTGAACCATAGTATTGAGGATATAATCAAGGTTGTGAAACACACCCTTGATATGAACAATATTGAACTGGTTCTGGATTTAGATAAAGACATCCCCCAGGTTAAAGGTGATTCCCGACAACTACAGCAGGTGTTTTTGAACCTGATCAACAATGCCGCAGCGGCCATGAATGGAGGGGGCACGTTAACTATCCATACGTTTATGGAAACAGGTAGTCGAAAGGCCGTAGTTCATTTTCAGGATAACGGTGTGGGAATTAAAGAAGAAGATATAGACCGCATCTTCGACCCCTTCTTTACCACCAAGCCGGAAGGGGAAGGGACCGGTCTGGGTTTATTCGTAAGCTACGGTATTATAACCAAATATGGAGGGAACATAGACTGTATCAGCCATACTGCTGATTCATCCGGCAGGCCGAGAGGGACTACCTTTACCATAAAGCTGCCCATCACGACTCAGGAGGGATAATGTCAGGAAGGATACTGATAGTTGATGATGAGAAAGACATGCTGGTTCTTTTGAGGAGGATTATTTCAGAGAAGACAGACCTTCAATTGGTTACAGAGTCTGATTCGGTGATGGCACTGGAATTGTTTAAGAAACAGCCTTTTGATCTGGTAATAGTCGATTTAAAGATGCCCAGGATGGATGGCATCAAACTCCTTGAAGAAGTTAAAAAAATAAACCCAAATGTTTTAGTAGTCATCATGACTGCCTATGGAACTATTGAAACCGCAGTGGAGGCAGTCCAAAAAGGCGCCTATGACTACATAACCAAGCCATTTCGAAAAGAGCGGATTCTATTAACGATAAACAAGGTTATGAAATGGCGGGAAATGGTAAGGGAAAACCTGGCTCTTCGTCAGGCACTGGAGGAGAGAGATAGTTTTTCGTGCATGGTCGGGGCAAGTCCGGTTATGAAGGAGATATTTGAACAAATAAGGCAGGTAGCCCCTACCACGGCTACAGTGTTAATCACCGGGGCCAGCGGAACCGGCAAGGAATTGCTCGCCAGGGCGATCCATCAAAACAGTCTTCGAAGTTCCAATAAAATGATTACCATCAACTGCACTGCTATCCCTGAACAGGTTATAGAAAGCGAGCTTTTTGGCCATGTAAAAGGCGCCTTTACCGGGGCATGGAAAGACAAAAGGGGGCTGGTTGAAGAGGCTCACCAGGGGACCCTCTTTCTGGACGAAATCGGCGATCTCAACCCTCTCATGCAAACCAAACTCCTTCGGCTGGTACAGGAAGGTGAGTTTAAGCCGGTCGGAAGTGTAGTCACCAAAAAGGCTGACATACGCTTTGTAGCTGCCACAAACCACAATCTGAAGGAGGAGATGGAAGAAAAACGTTTCCGGGAAGATCTTTACTACCGGTTGAATGTCATCCATCTTGAATTGCCTCCACTTAAGGAGAGAAAAGAGGACATCTCCCTTTTGAGTTATCATTTTTTAAAAAAATACACACGGGCTAACCAGAAAGAGATCATAGACATTTCATCTGCAGCCATGCAGGCACTTCTTTCACTGGAATTGCCCGGCAATGTGAGAGAGCTGGAAAACATCATCGAACGCGGCGTTATCTTTTGCCAGACCAACGCGCTGGAGGTTAAAGACCTATTCCCGAATAATGAGCAGAAGGCTTCGCATCCTTACCTTGATGAGGACATCTATCGGTTACCCTTTAAAGAAGCCAAGGATAAGATGACTCATCAGTTTCACCGGCACTACGTTTTGTCCGTCCTGCGAAAAAGCAGGGGAAATATAAGTAAGGCTGCTGCTATGGCAGGTATTCAAAGGCAGTACCTTCACCGACTGATGAAGGAAGAAGGGATAAACACCAAGGATATTAATCTCAAATGTGAATAGAATTTACCCCGTTAGAAATAATGCCCCGCTGGAATTTCTAACGGGGTTTACTTGTCTGTAACCTGTAGACCCATCTCCTGCAAAGCATCTTTAAGGCAAACCATTCCCACCGGCCGTTGATTCTCTATTACAGCAATACACTTGAGGTTGTTATTAACCATCAACTCAATGGCCTGCACAATCTTATCGTTTAGAGTCACTGAGGGACAAAGCGGTATGCCTTCCTTAAAGGGAAGAAGGATGTCTTTTGCTTTCTTTTCCTTCATTATTACCTTTTCTGACCCAATAGGCCGTTTCTTTGCCACCAAAAAGGGGGCTTGAAACTTTTATCAATTCAAGATATATGCCAAATATTACCGGCAGAGGAGCATAACTGATAACTCTCTTAGATATATGGATTTTTTGTCTTTTTATTTCCCTCAAGCCCAAGAATGAAAGCATCGGGTGTAATCTTTAGGGTGACAGTGGTAGAGAAAAGAAGTTTTCATTAATATCTGACAGTAGAACCCTCCTTATTCATGAAGGCAAGTCATCTAGTATAGCGTTTCACGAAAAGACTGTCATTTCGACCGTGGGGAGAAATCTGTCTATTTACATTGATACGGAACAAGATTTCTCGCTTTGCTCGAAATGACAGTATTGCATATGTCATTTATGGAACGATGTACTAGTATGTGTTCTTGTCGGTACTAAATCTCAGTTAAAATACCTGTTTGCTTAAAACTAGCCTAACAGACTATAGGCTATAGACTAATAGCCTTTTAACTTTGGGGCAGGTTTTTTGGGGAGGTAATCACCAGTTGACATGGTGTAACCTGGATGTTTACAAAAAAGGTCGTTCCCCCATCTAATCCTTTTCTCTTGTGATCGTTGGCGACCAATTTAGCCTGTCTTTTCAACCGGTTATTTTTTTTCATCAAGTACTTTTCCCCTCTGGCACAATTCTTGAGTTCATTAATGGACAGAAAAGTATGATTATGGTATTGGGTTCCAATCAGATTTCTCGCTGCACTCGAAATGACAATAACTGTAACGGTATTATTGAAATGTTCTACTAGTTTTAACATTATCAAAGGAGGTAGTTAACTATGGCAGAGGAAAAAACCATTACGTCAATGATGGTTGAAGATCGTGTATTTGAACCGTCGGATGAGTTCAAACAGAAAGCCGCAGTAAAGAGTATGGATGAATACAAGAAGATGCATAAGGAATCGTTAGAAAATCCAGAGGCGTTTTGGGAGAAGATAACAGATGCCATGCTTTGGGATAAGCGCTGGGACAAATTCTGTGAATCGGATTTTAACAAAGCCGATATAAAATTTTTTATTAATGGAAAGATTAATGCATCAAAAGAGTGTCTGGACAAACATCTTGACACCCCCCGGAGAGACAAAACCGCTCTAATCTGGGAAGGGGAGCCGGAGGGAGAAAGCCGCACTTTCACATATAAAGAGCTTTATCTTGAGGTCTGTAAATTCGCCAATGTTCTGAAAAAACTGGGGGTAAAAAAGGGGGATCGGCTTACCATCTATCTCCCTATGATACCAGAGCTTCCAATTGCTATGTTGGCTTGCGCCCGAATAGGCGCCATTCACAGCGTTGTTTTCGGTGGATTTAGCGCTGACTCTTTACGGGACCGAATTATCGACTGCCGTTCCACCTTTCTCGTTACCAGCAATTACGGTTACCGGAGCGGCAAAACCCTTTCTTCTAAGGCAAATGCCGATGATGCGCTTAAGGACTGTCCGGATGTTGAGAAGGTGGTAGTGGTAAAGAGGATTGATAAAGATACCCCTATGAAAGAGGGAAGAGACCTCTGGTGGGATGAACTAATGGCAGAGGCTAATGCCGATTGTCAGGCAGAAGTCATGGATGCAGAAGACCCCCTTTACATTCTTTATACCAGCGGCAGCACCGGAAAGCCAAAGGGGGTACTCCATACTATTGGCGGATATCTCACTTATATCCATGCCAACATGAAGTGGATATTTGATGTGAGGGATGAGGATATCTTCTGGTGCACGGCGGATATTGGCTGGGTGACCGGTCACAGCTTTATTGTTTATGGCCCTTTGTCGGTTGGTACTACTACCCTTATGTTCGAAGGAGTCCCTAATTGGCCTGAGCCTGACCGATTCTGGAAGGTCGTTGAAAAATACAGGGTCAACATATTCTACACCGCTCCCACGGCATTGCGCGCCTTGATAAGGGAAGGGGATGAATGGCCTAATAAACGTGACCTGAGCAGTCTTCGCCTGTTGGGTACGGTGGGTGAACCCATCAATCCGGAGGCATGGATTTGGTATTATGAGGTGATTGGAAAAAAACGCTGCCCCATTGTGGATACCTATTGGCAGACAGAGACCGGAGGTATTATCATTACTCCTCTACCAGGGGCTATACCGACCAAGCCTGGTTCAGCCACCATGCCATTCCCCGGTGTTGATGCTGTGGTGTTACGGGAAGATGGCTCTGAAGCTGAAGAAAACGAAGGGGGCTACCTCTGCATCAGAAAACCCTGGCCGGGTATGATGAGGACCGTCTTTGGAGCTCATGAACTTTTCCATAAAACCTACTTCAGCCGATTCCCCGGTATTTATTACACGGGAGACGGGGCCAGGCGAGATGAGGATGGGTATTTCTGGGTGATGGGTCGGCTGGATGATGTAATAAACGTGTCCGGTCACAGGATGGGGACGGCAGAGATCGAAAGTGCCCTGGTATCCCATCCTACGGTTTCTGAAGCAGCGGTTGTGGGGTATCCCCATGAATTGAAGGGCCAGGGGATATATGCCTTTGTGACCCTGAAATTGGGAGTAGACCAAACCGATGACTTGAAAAAGCAGCTTATTGCCCATGTGAGAAAAGAGATCGGCCCTATTGCCGCTCCTGATAAAATTCATTATGCGGACGCACTGCCCAAAACTAGAAGCGGCAAGATCATGCGGCGAATCCTCAAGAAGATCGCTGCAGGGGACATCTCAAATATTGGGGACACATCTACCCTCGCCGATCCAAGTGTGGTGGATATCCTTATTAAGAAACGTCTATAAAG
>Ga0265296_1002377_pt1 | contig 19113 bp, 25 predicted proteins | sample MunlanPumphouse1_FD_189073 | JGI IMG/M metagenome (GOLD analysis project Ga0265296, IMG submission 189073) | Groundwater microbial communities from a municipal landfill in Southern Ontario, Canada - Pumphouse #1 | ecosystem: Environmental > Aquatic > Deep subsurface > Groundwater | place...
CAGCCTCCATCCCCTATAAGGGACAGCGGCTTTTAATAGTGCTCTCCTTACATCAAGGTATGTGGGTTTCATGTCGCAAAATAACTGCGCGCCAACCCACTTCCCATCCCCGAACATAACTGGCACTCTCATTTTTTCCTCACACAATTCTTTAGCTGTGCGACGGAAACAATTATCCTTAAAAGGACAATCAAAAACCACTCCTATAATCATAACCTTCTCACCTCCAAATTGTTAAAGAAACTTTGATTTTAGTATACCTACTTATCCAAATCTGTCAAACCGCCTTGCAAATTTATTGTTTTTTTTGTTATGTTTTTGTTAGTTAGATGTTGTGTAGACCAAATTATTCTGACCAAAAACTTATAGCTGATTATCTGGCCGGCGACGAAAAATCGCTTGAGATTTTAATTCGAAATTATCTTAAGCCGATTTACAGTTTTGTGTATCGGTATGTTGGTAATTCACAAGATGCCCAAGATATTACTCAAGAAGTATTTATCAAAGTTTGGAAAAATTTAAAGAAATTTGACAAGAATAAAAAATTTACAACTTGGATTTTTCAGATTGCCAAAAATACTTGTTTTGATTTCTTAAAAAAGAAAAAGCCAATTTTAATTTCTGATTTTTCTAATTTTGAAATTCCTGTTGAGCCTGCTTTTTTGGCAACCGCAGAAATAAATTCTGTGCTTGAGCAATTGCCATTAAAATATCGCCTGATTATATTTTTACGTTATAATGACCATTTTAAATTTCGCGAAATCGCCGAGATTCTGGAAGAGCCGCTTAATACCATTAAAAGCCAGCATAGACGGGCGATTATTATGCTCAAAAAATTACTCTGCTAAAGTTTTTGCACCAGCAAAAAAGTTGGTGCTTTTTTTTGACAAGCTTTTGCTATTTGCTATACTCCTAGATAGCTCTTTGATAGTTCTTTTCATAAGAAGGAGGGAGAATTAAGATGCGAATATCAGAACAGACAATGAGCAAAATAGGGACAATTCTGTTTATTATCGGGGTTATAGGAATACTTATTGGGATTATTTTAGAGGCGGCAAAAATAGGTTCACCTGTACTAGTTTGGTCCAGCGGACCCGGAACACTCTTAGCCTTTTTGGGAGTATTCCTCAGAATAGGAACGATTGAGAACAGATTAACAGGTATGGAAGATAGATTTGAGAGAAGATTTGAAGGAATAGAAAATGACATCAAAGAAATCCTAAGGAGGCTCCCATTACCTTAAGGCTGGAGGTAAATTTACCCAAGCACCAGCAAAAAAGTTGGTGCTTTTTTTCTGTACTAAGTTCATTTAATTCTGCTTGCCCAAAGACATATTATCAACTAAACTAAAAACAGCTCTTTAACAAAAGACAAATCAAGGAGAGCTAATCCTAATTCAACAAGGAGGGTCAAAGGATGTTTACAAGAAAAAAGAAGATTACTTTAGTAATGGTTATCATTGCCTTAGTCTTAATCTGGAACCTAAACATCGTATGGACAGATGAAGTGGATGACCTCATCCAACAACTTCAGGACAAGGATGTATCTGTTCGGTATGGAGCAGCGTCTGCATTAGGCAAGATAGGCGACAAGCGAGCAGTAGAGCCATTGATAGAGGTGTTGAAAGAAGATATAGATGAATGGCGCTATAGCTGGCGTACCTATTATGTTCGCAGGGGAGTAGCCTATGCCTTAGGCGCGATAGGCGAGCCAGCAGTAGAGTCATTGAGAGAGGCGTTGGGAGATCCCGATGCAAATGTTCGAACTGGAGCAAAAGAAGCATTAACCAATATCGCTAATCCAATAGTTCGTGAGTTACGCCAGGCTCATTTGGATAGCAGAGTTTCTAATGAGGTATTAGAGACTATGCTTACAGAGAAGACTTTCAGCAATAATCCATATTTATTGTATATCTCTTATACCTCTCCAGATAACTTTGGTGATTTGGCAAAGATGATATTTACAAGGTTAATCGCTACCGCCAAAAGAGAAGGCAAGGATTTACATTCTTACATAAAAGGATTAGACCCGCGGAAAGCATTCTATGAAGATTTTATCCTTCAATCAGCTAACTTTAGCCAGTTAGATGATATGTTAATAACACCAGAGGTCTTAACTGAAGTTATGGAATGTCTTTTTAAGGATTTATCAAAGGAAAAGATAGAATCTTATGCTGTCAGATTAGGATTATTTGTGGAGGTGATTGCTGAAGATGAGAGTTTTGGGTATCAGCAGAAGTTTCAAGAAGAGCTGATGAGACTATACAAAGAGACCACAGGTTTAAACCAGCACTTTATCGCAGCCATACTTAGTGTATATAAAGATAATCTTAGTCATCTTGACAGAGAGAAGATATCAGAGATTACCGGGAGACATAATATTGAATTTAGAGACGAAATATTTCCCTATGATAAGCTGATTAAAACATTTCACATAGTATTTGGGGATGAAGATGCAGTAGAAGGGCATTATGGAATGAGTGTAGATTTCTTTAAGGGTAAGGGTTGGAGTAAAAAGCCTTCTGGAAGTAATAATGAGGTAGTCTTGGAAAAAGGTGGATTCCGACTTGTATTCATCAAGGCAGACGAAAACAGATATGATATTAATACTCAGCTCAAGGATGCAGGGGGTCTAATTCTGCGTATCCATGCAGGCGAGGAGAAGAGAGTGTTTGTAGAACAAGCAGAGCCAATAGATAGTAAGGGTAAGGTATTTGTTATCTCATCCTGCAGGAGCGCAACCATTTCTGGTAGGATTTCATCTAATTATCCTGGTGCATACCTTATTGTAACAAATGATATAACATATGGAAACCAGACGAATCAAGTTACTTATTATCTGATAGAGGCCTTAGAAAAGAAGATACCTACGGTTAGAGAGATAAGAGAATACGTACGGCTGAGATTACCACATGAAATAAATGCCAATTATGTTTTACCTGGTGCCCCATCTACGGAGGTTCTAAGGATTGTTAGGGAGTATAATGCTGGATAAAATCTCCAATATTCAAGCACCAGCAAAAAAGTTGGTGCTTTTTTCTTTGCCACATTTGACAAAAACTAAAAATTTTGTAAAATACAACTGATAGCCATAAGGGCTTGGGCCAGACTAATTGAGTGGGATTAAAAAATAATTTAATGCCGAATAAAAAAATAAACAATAAACAAATCGCAATTTTTAAAGGTCAAAAGATCCGCCGGCTTTGGGACGAAAAAAAAGAAAAATGGTATTTTTCAATAATTGATATTATTGCCATACTCACAGAACAGACTGATCATAAAAAAGCAAAAACATATTGGACAACGCTTAAAAATCGTTTGAAAAACGAAGGAAGTGAAGTGGTCACAAAATGTGACCAGTTGAAAATGATGGCCATTGACGGAAAGATGCGTGAAACCGATGTGGCTGATGTGGAAACGCTTTTGCGCTTGATTCAATCAGTGCCAAGCAAAAAAGCCGAGCCGATAAAAATTTGGCTGGCGCGGGTAGGTTCGGAAACGAGGAATCTAAAGGTTTGGAAGAAAATAAAACTCCGGCCAGAAAAGGCGGCCGCATTGCCAAAAACGCGCGCAAAGAATTGGAGAGTAAAACAGGCAAAAAAGTCGTGAGCGGGGAAAATTACCTGCAATCTCCCAAAAGCAGATTGACGAAATAATTGAAAAATAATTTGCATAGAAACGAGTTGAATATCATTGTTCTTAAATCAATTAAGATGAAAAAAATCCCTAACAATGAATCAATTAAACTTTCACCAGTCAAAATGTACTGGGATGACTTACAAGAAATAAACGAGAGAATAATGAAAGGCAGAGAAATTGAAGTCGAATCTGGAGAACACAAGTATGAAAGTTTAGAAGAATTGAAAGAAAAAACCAAAAAAAACTATATAAGCCAAGTCAAAATCACTGGCCGAAGTGAAAAATTTAACAATTATATTAATGTAAATATAGAGCCTGGAGAAGTATGGATTCATCAAGATTCTGAATCAACAGAAACCGCAGCTAAAGTTAGAGAACTTTTAACCAACAATTCTCCTTGGTATATGTATTCTCTAAATTCTCCAGGTTGGTGTATGTTAAAAGGTGTATTGGGGTGGATACCAATATTTACATTTCCATTCTTTTCATTAAGAATAAAAAACATTTATTTATCACTAATAATGTTCTTAATTGGAGTCGGGATATTGCTTTGGACATTCAAATATGAGCCAATTCTAGGGAGGTCGAAAATATTCACATGTTTGAGAAAGGATAATTTAAATTTTTGGGAGCGCAACAAAGACCAATTGCTTAGAGAACTAATTATTGCGTTAATTGCGGGAATTATTGGTTTTCTATTCAGCCGCCTACTACCAAAATAAAAACAACGCACCAAAATCGCTTTCCAATTTTTGACAATGGCAGGTCCTGTTGCTGGGATTGCGTTCAAAAAATTACTCTGCTAAAGTTTTTGCACCAGTAAAAAATGTCTGGTGCTTTTTCTATTGAAAAATAGATTTTGATGGGCTATAATTTATATAGCACTTTCAAAAGGAGGTATCATCTATGAGATACGCCAAAATACTGGCTTTGTTCTTGTCGCTTATATCAATAGGTGTTTTGAATATACAAAGCCAGGATAATGTCAAAACCCAAAAATTAACTAAGATTCGTCAAAAGGACGGCATGAAAATGGTCTATATCCCAGCCGGGACGTTTATGATGGGCACAAGCGACGCGCAAATTAAGGAAATGTTGCGTGAAAATCCTGGTTGGAAAGCAAGGCGGTTTGACAACGAAAAGCCAGTCCATGAAGTCTACACGGATGCTTTCTATATGGACGAGCATGAGGTTACCAATGCGCAATACAGGAAGTTCGTGGAAGCGACTGGGCACAGCGAACCAAAAGGATATGGCTGCTTCAATGGGAAGTTGCAACTGGGATTCAAACCGTGGCAGGACCAGAATTTTAATAATCCAAATCAACCTGTTGTCTGCGTCAGTTGGGAAGATGCTAAGGCTTATGCGGAGTGGGTTGACGCAAAGTTACCGACTGAAGCGGAGTGGGAAAAGGCGGCGCGGGGCGGATTGGTTGGCAAAAAGTTTCTCTGGGGAGATAAGTTCCCACCGAGAGAGTTGGTTGGAAATTTTGCTGACGAAAGCGCAAGGAAGGTGTTTCCTGAGTGGTCCCTTAGTGGCTATTCCTTTATCATTGGCTATGACGATGGATATGCTTATACCGCGCCCGTTGGCAAGTTCGCGCCGAATGGTTATGGGTTGTATGATATGGCGGGAAACGTTTGGGAATGGTGCCTGGACGCTTATGAGTCAGACTATTACGGCAGAAGTCCGGAACGCAATCCTGTTAATAATAATTTCACAAATGTTAATTCCCGCGTTATGCGCGGTGGTGCGTGGGACTGCTACCGCTTCCTCACAGGCTTGCTCTGTGCGGATCGCGGCTACTTTGTGCCTTTGTTCAAGATCAACTACCTCGGGTTTCGTTGTTGTTCCCGCTGAAGACTAACCCTTTTACGCGTTTTGGGTTGCGCAAAAAAGTGGTGAACCCGTCCCAAAAATCATGACGGCATTCACCCAAAAATACCAAGCACCAGCAAAAAATAGTCTGGTGCTTTTTTCTTTTGTCCTTGTTGGGCTGGGGATAAATTGCTATTGACAGGTCTTGTTGCTGGGATTATGCTTGAAATATGTGGAGTGTCGTTCCACATATTCGGCTTAATATCAGTATTAAAAATCCTATGATTAAACGTTATTATGCTCTGGAAAAATTAATAAAACCAGGCAAGGTTTTAATTCTTTACGGGCCCCGCAGGGCAGGGAAAACCACCTTATTGAATGATTTTTTGTCTCGCACCGAGCTAAAATATAAATTGGATTCGGGAGATAATATTCAGACGCAGCAGATTTTGGGCTCTCAAGATTTTTCGCAAATTCAAGAATATGCCAGTGGTTATCAGCTGCTCGCCATTGATGAAGCCCAGCAAATTCCTAATATCGGCATGGGCTTGAAGATTTTGGTTGACCAAATACCCAGTTTGAAAATTATAGCCACTGGTTCTTCTTCCTTTGATTTGGCGCAGAAAGTGGGCGAGCCGCTCACAGGCAGGGAAAGGACTCTGATTTTATTTCCTTTTTCTCAAACAGAGCTTTTGGAAAGATACAACAAATACGAACTTAAACAAAAACTTGAAGATTTTTTGCTCTTTGGCTCTTATCCTGAAATTATCACTGCTAAAAGCCGCAAAGAGAAAATAGTTTTATTAAACGGTTTGGCTAATTCTTATTTATTGAAAGATGTTTTTAGTTTGGAGAAAATTAAGGGTTCCAAGCAACTACTTGATTTGTTAAAATTATTGGCTTTTCAGGTGGGCAACGAGGTTTCGTTAAGCGAGCTGGCCAGCCAGGTGCGGTTAGATGTTAAAACAGTGGCCAGGTATTTGGATATTTTAGAAAAAGCCTTTGTTTTGAAACGAATCGGTGGGTTTAGCCGCAATTTGCGCAAAGAAATTTCTGGAAAAGCCAAATACTATTTTTACGATAATGGAATTCGCAATGCGATTATTGCCCAGTTTAACAATTTGGACAGCAGAAATGATGTTGGCGCTTTGTTTGAAAATTTCGTGGTGATGGAAAGATTAAAAGATAATAGCTATAAAGCAAAATTAGGAGTGGTTTATTTTTGGCGGACTTACGATGGCCAGGAAATTGATTTGGTTGAGGAAAGGGGAGGTAGGCTTTTTGGATTTGAAGTTAAGTGGTCGCCCAAAGCCAAAGTAAAAGCGCCAAAGGACTGGCTCGGTAAGTATAAAAATGCTCAATATAAAGTAATCAGCCGAGAAAATTACTTGGGCTTTATTGGTGTTTTATAAAAATATTAACTATCCAAGAAAACAAGTCGGATGAAAACGAGCTATGTGAAATGTTTGCCCCTTTAAATTTGGAACAGCTAAATGTTTAAAAAGAAATCACTGAAATCACTTCCGTACTTTGCAGCCATAATCACAGGCGGAATTTTTTATTTTCTGGCTATTTCCCTAGATGAAAGATTTTATGATTTGTTCATCAATATTGCAGCGGCCTTTTTCGCCATACCATTGCTGTATTTTTTCTATGAAACAGCGAAATCTTTTTCTCACAAAAGGCTAAATAAAGAAATTTTCGATTATGCAAAAATGCAAGTGGATCGAGAATTGTTATCAATTTTAAACCAGCTTCAAAAAATAGTATTCACGCTTGAAGAAAAAGATTTCTCAAACGAGGCTGTTAATAAATTTCTCTCATTTAAAAAAGAAGATTTAGAAAACCAACTTAAAGCTAACAAGTATCTTGGTTTTCAAGTTTTTAAACACTGGGAAGTAAGCGAAAAAGGCTTGCACGATTTACTGAAAAACCCGTTTATTCTTGAAAAGATGGAAGATGAGCAAATCATATCTGTCGTTAGCATCTTGAAGAGCTTGCGAGATGTCGAAGCATTTCTAAAAATAGATGAGTTATACATTGAGACAGAGGAAGCTGCAAAAGGTTATAAAATTCAAAGCGGAATAGAAATGAATCCAGAAAATAAAAAATTTCCGGACAGACATATGTTATTAAAACATTTAGCTGAAGATAGATTTGTCGTTTATGACTTCGGTGACATACCTAAATATAATTTAGAAAAGTGTCTTAAATACTACAAAATTGATAATAGACTAGTGAACTATTACGCCGAAGTCATTTTTGACCTATTAAAAGACGTTAATTGCTGGCTAGATGCAACAGGCCTAGAATTTATTATCGACACAAAAATGTTTAAAATACGGGGCAAACACATCACTTAACAGCGTGTATGATGCTACGGCTTTCCCGAAAGCCTTCACCCAAATTCTTGCTTCTTTCAGTCGCAAGAACTTCTCATGCTCGGATACGTTAAGCGACATAAACTTTTAAAAAAATAATGCACCAAAATGCATCTCTTTTTCGTATTAGTATAGAGTATGCGCAAAGAGTACGAAAAACTTTTTACCCGTCTTGAACCAAGAGCACCTTCTGTCGGGCTTTTTGACCGCATAATTCTGGCAATTAAGCGGGAACAGGAACTGCGTCAGGGCAAGAAATTGCTGTTTGGATTTTTATCCCTCTTATTTGTCTCTTTAGTTGCCACGCCTCTTTCCTGGACAATGCTGGTTAGCCAGGTAGGGGAGTCCGGGATTCTTTATTTTGTTTCTGTTGCGTTTAGCGATTTGGGGACATTTTTTACTCTATGGCAGGACTTTGGCTTGGCTACGCTGGAATCGTTGCCAATCGGAGGCATAATGGCTTTTTTGTTAAGCCTTGCTGTATCTGCGTTCACGCTTCGCCTATTTCTGCATAGAAGAAGATTGTTATTCGGATATTTAATACAGAATTTTGCTTAAAAATAAATAAATAAAAATATATGAGCGAAGAAAAACAAGCTAATATAAAAGTAAACCGCGATACCTGCCCCGCACCGAACTTGTTCTGGTGCAGGGTTCTTAAATGGGTCGTTATTGGCCTGGCTGGTTTGGCAATTTTAGTTTTGATTTTCGGAGCCGGGATTTTTATCGGCGGAATAAAAGCGAAGTTTTCTTATCGCTGGGCTGAAAACTATCATCGAAATTTTGCCGGGCCAAAAACTGGTTTTATGAGCGATTGGCGCAAAATGCCGGCTATGCCCGGAGATTTTATTGAGGGGCATGGCGTTTTCGGAGAAATTATTGAGATACAAGAAAACAGCTTTGTTATTAAAGGCCGAGAAAATATAGAAAAAGTAATTTTAATTAAACAAGATACGGTTGTTAACAAAAAAGGCGATTTAGCAGTTGGCGACCAGATAGTTGTTATTGGTTCGCCCAATGATAATGGCCAGATTGAAGCTAAGTTAATCCGAGTTTTTAATAGATAATTATGTTTTCCAAAATATCAAAATTTATGCTTGGGCATAAAATCATGAGCGGAGTAATCCTGCTGATGATTATTTTTGCTGGCTATTTTGGTTACAAAGCATTAGCAAAAGATAATAATTCAGTGCGCTATGCCACAGCCGCAGTTGAAAAAGGCACGCTTATTATATCTGTTTCCGGCTCCGGACAGGTTTCAGCTTTAGACGAGCTGGACATTAAATCTAAAGTCAAAGGCGATGTTTTGTCAGTTTATGTTAATAAAGGCGAAGAAGTCAAAAAAGGCAAGCTGATTGCCAGTTTAGATAGCGCTGATTTTCAAAAAGCAGTAGGCGAGGCGCAAGATTCTCTTGAAACAGCTCAACTTGAATTAGATGATTTATTAAGCCCTCCGGATGAACTTACGCTTTTAAAAGCTGAAAACACCGTTGTTCAGGCAAACAATTCTTTGGAGAAATTAAAACTCGACCAAACAGACGCACATCAAAAAGCCTTGGATACTATCAAAAAATCAGAAGAAGATATTCAGAGATCCTATGAAGACACTCTTAATACTATAACCAATGCTTTTTGGGATCTGCCAGCAGTTATCACTGGGTTGAATAATATTTTGTACAGCTATGAAATAGCCGAAAGCGAAATAACTCTTAGCAACTACCAATGGAACATCAGCGTCTATGAGAATGCTTTTAATAGTCAAGATAGAGACGAAGTCGCGCTCTTTATTAGAAGCGCTGAAGACAGCTACAAAAATGCCAAAAAAAATTACGACCAAAATTTTGAAAATTACAAAAAAACCCGCTATGATTCTGATAAAAAAATAATAGAAGACTTGCTTGACGAAACAATAGATACAGCTGAATCAATTGCCCAGGCAAATAAAGACCAGGCCAATCTTATTAGCTTGGTTATTGATTATCTTTCTAATCACGATCAGCACGTTTACAGCAAGCTTAATGATTATCAAACAGATTTAAAATCTTACAGCTCTAAAGCAACCAGCCATTACTCAAGCCTTTTAGCTATTCAGAGAACACTTGGAGACAGCCGGCTCTTGTCCCACCAGTTAATTTTCGCTTCCAGCTGATTCAAACAGGTCTGTCTAATGACACTATGACAGAAATTATTGATGGCTTAAAACAAGGCGATGTTGTTGTGACTCAAACAATAAATCAAAATCAAAATCAAAATTCAAATCAGCAATTAAAAACAGATAGCAATCAAGTGCAAATGCGCCAGATGCAGCAGCAAATGCAGCGAATGATGAGGTAAAAATTATCATGATTTCCTGCCAAGATATTAGTAAAAATTATCTGATGACGAATTAGCAGATATCAGAAAAAATAAAATCGGTTTTGTTTTTCAAAGCTTTAATTTTGGCTGACGAGCCAACCGGCAATCTTGATAGCAAGACAGGCGAGATTATTCTTGAAACATTTCAAAATTTAAACAAGCAAGGCCGAACAATTGTTTTAATTACGCATGAAGAGTATATCGCCAAAAAAGCTCAAAGAATTATTTATTTGAGAGATGGAGAAATCGTGCAATAATCCAAAATAAAAAAACCCAGAGAACTCTATGCAAAAAAATAATATCAACAAAGGTGAAATAATAATCTATAAAACTCCCGAGAAAGAGATTGAACTCGAGGTGCGTTTTACTTGATAAAAAAAGCAATGTGCAATTTTTGCACATTCCAAATTCAGACAAACCCAATGACAATGCCTTAACCGCATTATCGCTTTTAACCGCTGTGAGCGATCCCAAAGACAAAGATGTTTTAATAAAAATTACTATTAATCTTTTGAACGACTAATAAGAATCTTGCTTCGCAAGAACCTTTTTACTCGCTAACGCTCGTAATATGAAACCCCAAGATCTTCTTCAAGAAACATATTCAGCAATATCAATAAACAAAGTCAGGTCCTGTCTGACGATTTTGGGTATTGTGATTGGCATTGGTTCAGTTGTCGCAATGATTTCAATTAAAACAAAATAATGTGCTGAAAATTCTGAAGGGAGGTGATTAAGTGAGCTTTACCAGTTGGCTTATAAGACAGGAAAGCAGGCGCGATGCAATAGGCGATTTGGCCAAAGAAATGCGACGGGATATTACTTGGCCTCACTTTGCAAAAAGCTTAGAAGGGTATCGCAAATATCTAGAGAAACGCAGAGCTTGCGATGACGCTATTTCAGCGTTGGAGTCTGCTTGGGAAAAATGGCAAAAATTGTCTCTTAACAAGGGGTAAACCCAAAACTCTTAAGCGCCAGCAAAAAAAGTTGGTGCTTTTCTTGACAAGTTTTTGCTTTTTGCTATGTTATTCATAGAGGTGATTTTTAACAACTGAATAGGGGCAGTATGATTTTGGCAACAGTTCACTTGTTTTTGGTTGGATTTTGGTTCAGCCAAAATCCAAAGTTGCAACGCAGGCCAGGAAACCTATTACAAAAGGGAGGAAAGTATAATGTCAGAATATAGTTGGCAGAAGCCGAGTGCATTGCTGGCGTTGGTTCGGGAAAAAACCGAAATTTTCTGGCGGCAAAAATATGGGTGGGGTGCCCCAGAAGAAAAACCTGCAGAGCCTGGACAGCTGCAAAGAACAGCAGAAGATGAAAGAAGAGATCGTATAAAAGGCATGCCGCAAGTCCGAAATTCAGAATATCCAATCCGGCTTGAACCGTTTGATAAATTCAAATATCAAGGTTATTGTACGTTAAATGTGGACGTAGATGACTCAGAAATATTTGTCACCCTCGTTGATGGCAGCCGATACTATTATGGCTGGATTAAGGGCTTTTGGCTTCTAAGCAATGAAAGAACGTTTACTCAAAAGCCAGCAGTTCCCATTGCTCCTCCAGCAGGTGTTGGGGCGTTGATTGGTATAGTGCAGGCAGGATATGGTAAAATCTGCATAATTTTTGATCAAGCTGTGCAAATTTTACATCTGCCTACGCAAACAGTGGAAAATACGATATACTTGCCGCTTACCACTGAGAGAATAATTGATGTTGCACCATTGGGCAAAAGGTTGATTATTCTCACTCAAGGGGGACAGGCCTATTTAGCAAGACCGGTTAAATCCGCGGAGTATGATTTTCGCAACGGTCGACGACTTTTTACTGATACTGGGTACCAAGAAATCCCCGAACGGATAATCTGTTTGGGACCCCAAGCTTCAAATATAGAGGGGATGCGGATTGATGAAGCTGGAGATATACTTTTGGTGCGCCACGCCAATCAGATAGAGGCATACCTGCACATAACAGAAGAAGTGCAACATTATGAGACCTTCATCTCTATTGATCCCGATGAAGGCAAAGTGATTGAGTTCACTACTGATCATGAAGCTGAGCTTATTTACTGCCATTTAGAAAGAGGCGGACTTGATTTCGCGCGGGTTTTTTCAATAAAAACCGGAGGAAAAAAAGGAATAATGGCTCATCACGAAGGAGACTTATTCCTGCCTCCTAGACTGCCAGGCAGACAGTGGCGTTTCGGGGCTGATACCTTGATGTATTTTGATGACACAAATAGTATTTTAAGAGGCAGCTTTACAGTAGCTTTAGTGGCAGTAGCTTTGCCTCAAAAAGAATATGGGGGCCCCGACTCTAGCGATGTGTATATTTACCAGGTTAGAAGTCCATTCCGCCTCTGACGGAAGTTGTGCATCTACTTTTGCTAAAACATAATGTGCAACCCTTGAAAACAAAATTGTTCTTTACAAAAAAGTGGTGAACCCGTTCCAAAAATCATGACGGCATTCACCCAAAACACTCAAGCACCAGCAAAAAAGTTGGTGCTTTTTCTTTGCTCAAACCAAAAATTTGGGAATAACAAAAAAATCAAAAAAAAGAAAAAATCTTGACATCACCTTTTTGGTTTACTATCCTAGTCTTGTCTTTCGCAAATTCCTATGTTATTCTGGGCATATGGCAATTTTGCAGCCTAAAAAAACCAAGCATAGAAAATGGCATAAAAAAGCTGGTCATAAAAAAGGTAAAACAGCAAAAGGCGCGACTCTGGCTTTTGGCAGTTATGGCATTAAGGCTTTAACCGGCGGTCGAATGACCGCTCGCCAAATTGAAGCAATGAGAATTAATATTGTCAGGCACTTAAAACGCGGCGGCAAGATTTGGCTGCGCGTTTTTCCGGATAAGCCGATTACCCAAAAACCGGTTGAGGTTGGCATGGGCAAAGGCAAGGGAAATGTTGAATATTACGCAACCGTAATAAGGCCGGGCAGGATTTTGCTTGAAATAGAGGGCGTTCCAGAAGAGATTGCCAAAGAGGCGATCAGAAGAGCTTCTTATAAATTGCCGTTTAAAATAAAGTTTGTAAGAAAGCCTCGCTAAGGCTCGGCAATCTTAGCAATTTTATTAATAAAAAAATTGTAAAAAGATGAAACCCAAAAAAGGCATTGTTGTATCTGATAAAATGGACAAAACAATTGTTGTTCTTGTTTCGCGTTTGAAAAAGCATCCAAAGTATAAGAAGCGCTATAAAATTACTAAAAAATACAAAGTTCATGACCCGGAAAATAAATACAAAGTTGGCGATCAAGTCCAACTTATTGAATGCCGGCCAATAAGCAAAGATAAACATTTTAAAGTTATCAGTTATCAGTAGTCAGTTATCAGTTAATTACTGTAAACTGAAAATTGTAAACTGAAAACTAATCACATGATTCAAAAAAGAACACAACTTCAAATAGCTGATAATACTGGCGCTAAAATGGCCCAATGTATCGGCATTTTAGGCGGCACCAAACATAGATACGCTAAAATAGGCGATATTATTAATATCTCGGTTAAATCAGCTGAACCGCGGGCAATGGTCAAAAAGGGCGAGGTGTGCAAAGCTGTTGTCGCTAGGCAGAAAAATGCGTTCCGCCGGAAAGACGGTTCTTATGTCCGTTTTGATGATAACGCAGTTGTTATTTTGAATAATTTTGAGCCAAAAGGCACTCGACTTTTCGGCCCAATACCATATGAGCTGCGTCAGAGATTTCCTAAAATAATATCATTAGCTCAAGATATAATATAATTATGAAAATCAAAAAAAACGATACGGTTTTAATAATTTCCGGCAAAGATAAAGGCCGCAAAGGCAAGGTAATCAAGGCTTTACCAAAAACAAATAAAATTGTTGTTGAAGGCATGAACTTAATCAAAAAACATGTTCGGCCGAAAAAACAGGGCGAAAAAGGCCAGCGCATTGAACTGCCAGCGCCTTTAGATGCTTCTAATGTTAAATTAATTTGTCCAAAATGCAAAAGCCCTGTTAGAGTAAATAAAAAAAGAATTTGTAAAAAATGCCAAAGCCAAGTTTAAAAATTGAAAAAGTGGTTATTAATTGCAGTTTAAGCGAAATGCCGCATGATGAAAAATTGCGGGAAATAGTTTTTAATGATTTAGCAATAATTACCGGTCAAAAGCCGATTTTGAGAACAGCTAGAAAAGCAATTGCTGGATTTAAAATTAGGCAGGGCGTGCCTATTGGCGCTAAAATAACCCTGCGAGGCAAAAGAATGCGGCATTTTGTTGAGCGCTTGGTTAATATTGCTTTGCCGAGAACAAGAGATTTTAGGGGAATTGAGAAAAAAGCTTTTGACGGCCGAGGCAATTTGACAATCGGCGTTAAAGAGCATATTGTTTTTCCAGAAATTCATCCCGAAGATATTAAGCAAGTTTTTGGATTTGAGATTACAGTAGTCACAAACACCAAGAACGACGAACAAGGCGCAAAACTACTGAAATCATTAGGTTTCCCAATAAAGAATATTTAAACTTATGGCTACAAAAGCATTAATTGCTAAAGCAAAAATAAAACCAAAATTTAAAAGCCGTGTTATTAGACGCTGCTGGCGCTGCGGCCGAAGGCGCGGTTTTATGAGAAAATTTGGCATTTGCCGGATTTGTTTTCGCGAATTAGCTGATCGAGGAGAAATTCCTGGAATTACAAAATCATCATGGTGAAATTAATTTTTCATGTATTATATTTATATAGATGAAACTTATAATTTGCGCGAAGGCAGCCAGAATCAATTTTTAGCCATTGCTGGTTTTGGCACAGAAAATACTAGAAAAATTGCTAAACTTTATAAAATATTAAAAAATAGAATTTTATCGAAAAAGAAGCAAGGTATAGAAATCAAAAGCACTGATCGTCTAGCCGAAAAACAATTAAGGCCTCAATTGTTTAAAAGGCTTCAGCAAAATGATTTAGAAATTTATGCTGTTTATCAATATAAAAATCAGTTGCCGTTTAGATATTTTCGCAAAAATAAATTGCTCTATGAGCAATTTTATTTAAATTTATTAGTGCACCTTTTCATTAAAAAATGGCAATTTAGCAACCAAAAGCAAATTATGATCACTTTAGATAATTTTAAAACCAAAAATATAAGCAAAGAAAAAATGATTTTCTATCTTGCACAGCGCTTGGAAGAAAAATATCCGCAAAAGCGCTTTTCTATTCAATTTGCTGATTCAGCAAAATTGCTTGCTTTGCAAATAGCCGACCAAATATGCGGCATATTTTACCAGGCTTTTACAAATAAATCAAAAGCTAATTTTGGCGAACTTGGATCAACAATTATTAGTAATCCATTAAAGTAAAACGAAAAGAAGCCCCGAACCTATGGATTCGTATTTCCACCCTTCATAGCTCCTCATCTCGAGGGCGCTCCAGGTGGCGATCCAGAGGAATTTTACCGGTGGCTCTTTTCAGTTTCTATTCTATATCAAACCAAAAATTTTGTCAAGCTCTTAGTTATCCACAGCACCACGGTAAGATTCCTGGAATTACAAAATCATTTATAAAATTATCTTATGATTTTTTCCTTTCAATTTTGATTTCAGCTAAAGTTTCCTTTCCTTCGAGATCTGTTATTGTTATAATTCCACCTTGTTGCTCTACAATATTTTCAAGCTCTTCTTTTGTGTATTCGGATTGCAGTTGATTTTTATTTAAAAATCGTAGTAACTTCTGTAAACCATCAAGCAATAGATTTCGCGAATGCTCAGCAATCCGCTCCTCCTCCGAGAGTTTATCATATCTCGAGTCGTCATCAAAAATGTTTTTCCACCGCTTCAGTTGTTTCAAGAAATCGTCTACTTCTCTCACTGTTTTGCTAAGACCACTCTTCTCTAAACTTTCGAGAATTTGATCTTTCAATTTTAGCTCTCCTTTTGATTTATAGTGGACTCTGGCACATAGAGGAGCTAAAAAAGTCAGCATTACGCCTAATGATCTTTTGACTTCATCGTCTTGCTCCGGATCTTCAATTTGATTTGTCATAAAATCAATTATTTCTTTTTGCTGCTCCGGAGAAACATCTTCTAAATATCTCATATAGTCGTTTATCCCAACTTTTTCCGTATTCTCATCAATCATTTTCCCTTTTGCAATGCGTCTTTTTTCTTCAATCGGCATATTTGATTTTACGCAAATGTCTTTCATTGCTTGTTCAAAGTCATTGCGTCTTTTTTCTAATAGTTTTTGGGCGGCTATTTTAACTTCCTCGGGTGCATCTGCGTTTTCCAAACCAACATCTAAAATTACATCATCTATGCGCTTCCAAGTATGCCATTTATCAACGCATTTTTGCTTATCTGGATTTTTTAATTGTTGTCTGATTTCTTGTAATTGCTCGAAAATCAATTCTAGTTTTATTGGATCTGCGCCTTTTTCAAAGCTATGTATAAAAAAATCTATAGTTAGCTCTTTATCCGGTTTATTATCCTTAATAATTCCTTCTTCAAAAACCCTATCACTTAATGCTTTGATTGCTTTTTCTTTTTCTTCTCTCGTTTGAGCTTGTTCGTATGCTTCTTTTAATCTTTCGGACTCGCTAATTTTTTCTCCGACTATTTTTTCTCTTTGTTCCTCAATTTCTTTTTGCTGTGCGTGTAATCTTTCGCTAAGCTCTTTAAGCGCTTCCATCTTTTTTGATTGTGATTCTATTTGTGTTGCTTCGCACAAGCTCATTTCAAATAATTCTTCAGCTAATCTTTCTTCTCCACCAATTAACTTACCACCTTCGCTTTTTAAGGGTTTTGGAATGTCTTGTTTGGTAATTTCCAGAGACTCTTTTTCGGAAAACTCTTTTTCTGCTACTTTTTCTTGCTGTTTAAAGTTTGGCATATTAAAAGTATAACATAATTAGATTGACTTGCAAACAAGATATTCGCATGCTATTCTTTTATTATGCTTACAGATCCAATTTCCGACATGTTAATAAGAATCAAAAATGCCTTGGCTTCTAAAAAAACAGAAGTTGAAATGCCATTGTCAAAATTTAAATTGGCTTTAGCTAAATTATTAAAGAAAAAAGGCTATTTTGAGAAAATAAAAAAGAAAGACAGGATTTTAAAAATTATTTTAAAGCCAGATGAGATTAGTGATTTGAAAAGAATATCAAAACCCGGCTGCCGCATTTATCTGCAAAAAGACCAAATTAAATTAAACAAACACAAGTTTGCAATTATATCAACCTCAAAATGCCTGATGACTGACAAAGATGCCAAAAAGCAGTGCTTAGGCGGCGAAGTTGTTTGCGAAATATATGTCTAGAATAGGCAAAAAACCAATAGAAATTCCTGAAAATGTCGAGATAAAACTTGCTCATGGTTTTATAGTTGTCAAGGGACCAAAAGGCGAATTAAAACAAGAAATAAAAGCCGAAGTGCAAATAGACAAAGATAAAGTGCTTGTCAAATCTGATAACAGCGCTGTCTGGGGATTGTCGCGCAGTTTAATCGCTAATATGGTTGAGGGCGTTGTTAATGGTTTTAACAAGCAGTTGGAAATTGTTGGCATTGGTTACAGCGCCCAAATCAAAGAAAATAAGTTAATTATGAAATTGGGGTTTTCTCATCTAATAGAAATAGAAATACCCAAAAATATTGAAATTAAAGTTGAAAAAAATATTATTACTGTTTCAGGGGCTGACAAGCAAATGGTCGGTCAGGTCGCTGCCAAAATAAGAGACATCAAAAAGCCCGAGCCATACAAAGGCAAAGGCATTAGATATCTTGGTGAAATAATTAAGCTTAAGCCGGGCAAAAAAGCCATTGGCGCTGTATCGTGAAAAAAATAAGAGGCACAAAACAAAGACCGCGCTTGAGAGTTTTTCGCAGTTTAAAATTTATTTACGCTCAAGTCATTGACGATGATGCTGGCCACACTCTGGTTAGCGCTTTTAGCCAAGAGCCGGAAAAAGTCGGCGCTGAAATTGCTGAAAAATGCACGAAAAATAAAATTAAAAAAATCGTTTTTGATCGCGGCAGGTATCAGTATAAAGGTAAATTAAAAATTCTAGCTGAAGCGGCTAGAAAAGGAGGATTGGAATTTTAAGCTTGACAAATGCAACTAAATATGTTATGCTCTAATTAAGTTCATTGAAATTTTTAGATCTACTCACGGGAGGTAAAGAGAAAGAACATGGTAAACTTTCATCGAACATTTGTTGGAGAGTTGATGGATAATCCACGATTTAAGGTCGTTTTGTATGTCACAGGCATGGTATGTCTGGGGACATTTGGTGTTGTGTTGGATTATCTTCGTGTTCCCATAGGTTATATTGTTCTGGTTATCTCTGCGCTGGTATTGCCTTTGGGATACGGAATGTATATTTTGGGGAAGCAAATGGGTATTATCAATAATAATAAAGATCTCAAGGAAAACAGTTCAATCCAACCTATCATAAAGACTCTCAAAGAGGGGTTTGAAGCGAGAAATCTTGATTTAATCAAAAAGTCAGTTTTTGATGTCCAGCGTTTGTTCACAGTTTCATTATTAGAAGATAAAGCTTCCGAGACTCTTGACGCACTGGGGCGCGAATTGTCACGGTTTGTGCTTAAATATCTTTCACCATTTGACCAAGCGGAAACACAGGACAAATATTACATTGCACAGCTTTCGACTATTGCATCCCTATGTGGTCATATCGCAAGAGCGCAACCTTGCATCGAAGAGATTCAAGCTGCAACGAGCACTTCCTACGGACCAAGAATTTTCGAGATATTGCACCACCGAGGCGCAATGACGGCAGGCGAATTGGTATCAAAAATCGGGATGCCCCACAGGTCGCAATTGAGTGACATCATCGCCAAACTGATAGATGCAGGATTGGTGAGGCAAGAAAGATATGGTGAAAATGTTTGGTATTCTTTGACGGGGCGCGGGACACTGTTAGCAATACGATATTTTC
>Ga0265296_1002378_pt1 | contig 19109 bp, 15 predicted proteins | sample MunlanPumphouse1_FD_189073 | JGI IMG/M metagenome (GOLD analysis project Ga0265296, IMG submission 189073) | Groundwater microbial communities from a municipal landfill in Southern Ontario, Canada - Pumphouse #1 | ecosystem: Environmental > Aquatic > Deep subsurface > Groundwater | place...
TTGGTGCGCCAATAATGGCAGCAATACCGGTACATTCAGCAGCAATTGTATTTATCGAAGCTATGCATTTCAGGATAAAATGATCGAATTCCAGGAAATCGCGGGGAGGGTATCCACTGATGGCAAGTTCGGAAAATATCACCAGGTCGGCATTCTCCGATTTTGCTTTCCGAATGCAATCAAGAATTTTAGTGGTATTGCTCTCAAAATTACCGATATGATAATTAAGCTGTGCTAAAGCGATTTTCATGATGCAAAGTAACAAAAAAAATCCCGATTCACACAATGAATCGGGATGAAATCATTATTAAAATAATTTTAGAATAAAATGCCTAAAGAAAATGAAACATAATTAGATATGGCATTCTGTTTATAATCAGAATAAATATATTTTTGTGTAGCGGAATTATAAGTTGCTTTTTTTAATTCGTCTGAAGTAGAGTGAAGCACATTTGTAAATCCATTGTGATAATTAACGCTTACTAAAATGGAAGTAGTACCTTCCAGATTATATTCCAAACCGGCTCCGATATTTAATCCGATATTAAATAAATTCATATCATTTGTAATATCAAGATTTTTCTTTGGTTCCGACGAAGTGAAAGGAAGGCTGTAAGGACATTTCCAAATATAGCCATTGTCAGTAATAGATCTGGCTTTTGTTTTAATAGATAAATCAACACCGAACTGCCCGAAATAAGTAAAGACTCCAATTTCAGATGACTTCATCTTTAAGGTTATGGGAATTGTAATATACGAAACCCTGTAATTTCTTGCTGTCAGCATAAATGTATCCTTGTCATCATTATAACTATATATAACAGTATCTTTTAAAATACCTAATTCACCTCCGGAATAATGAGCTTCAATTCCTGTTGAAAAGCAAGCCACTTTATTCAGCCGGAAATCTGTAACAAGCCCATAAGCGAATTTCAGTTTGGAACCTTTTGATTCCATCAATTCTGTATTATCCGGTTTATACCATGCAATGGAAGGTTGACCGATTAAGCCAAAGCGAAAATTTTTTAAGTTGTTTTCGCCATCCTGAGCAATCAATGATTTACTGAGAAACAGCATAGTGATTACTATTGGAAATAATGCTGATTTTTTCATGCTTTTGAATTTTAATTGATCGGAATTCTTTTTTACAATCACAGTAAAAAATGTTATTAATTAAAGAAGCCAAAAGCCAAGCCCGCTGTTGCAGAAGAATAACCACCGGGCACAAATGTTCCTTCAGCGCAAATTGCAATAAAACCAAGTTTGACTCTTAAACCTGCATTTAAGCCGAACTGGGTTCCTGAACCTTCAAGACTAACAGGATCAAGAAGATTACATATTGTTTTTGTTCCGGAATTATTATAAATAGTTATCGGGTAATTTCCAGTTAAATCAAGATTTGTTTTGGAATGAGATAAGCGAAATCCTCCGAAAACAGTTAAAACAGTAAACTTTTTTGAAATTATCAAGTTGGCATTCCATGCATTCGATCTGTATTTAATTGTTTGTTCAGAGTAATTTGCGTTTATGGTATCTAAAACACCGGACTCGGGACTTAAAAACGGCCCTTTAGTCAGTTCGAAGCTCGCCTTTGTATATGCAACAATAAATGAAAGGTCGAAGGGCGCTTTCTTGATAACAGGTATCCATTGCTTTATACTATGTTTTAATCCAAGTCCAAAATACCCGAGTTTATAGCCACCCACATTAATCTTAGGAAATATTCGCGCCATTAATTCCGTACCTTTTATCAGGCCAACACTCAACTGCGCTACCGGCAATGGCGAGAAGCTTATACCTGAACCCGAAGGTAATTTTAATGGAATTTTGGGAGAGCCAGGCACATCCTTATATACAACATCTATAACCTGGCCCGTTTTATTTTTCCCAAACATTGTAGGATTTTCAACAGGTTGATTACTTGGCGTGCCTATCATGTTATAATCAGCGGGATCAATTGTAAAATTCCTTTCGGCAGAGGGTACAAATGAAACAGTTGTTCCTAATGTAAAGCAAAATCTTCCGAGTTTGAGTGGATCAGCCGTATTATACCAGCCATTATTTAAATTATTACCAAAAGTGTTTAAAAATGGGCTTACATAGCTACTTATCAGTTTATTGGCATCTTGCTTGCCTGCAGCAAGGAATTGCACCATATTTTTTTGTGCAAATACAGGAATAATTCCTGTAAAGAAAAATAATAATAGAAAATTTGTAAGTTTTTTACTCACCTTGTTAATTGTTTTTAAAAGGTGTTCGTGAGATCGCTTCGCTAAGTTCATAATTTTATTTTATTCCGTTATACAATTAAAAGTGAAAAATAAATGGCATAGCCATCCCTATGGGATTGTTGTTTAATCCCGCATTTGCGGGATGATTTTAGATTAATTTTTAAACAAAACTAATACATTATTTTAACCCCCAAAGAATTTTTAATAAATATTTACTGTTAATTGTTCGTTAATTGTTTAGATTGCTTCGCTTCCTGCCTAACACAGGCAGTCGCTCGCAATGACGGAATGAGCCATCGTCATTGCGAATCCCGCCTGTGCGGGATGAAGCAATCTCTTGATAATCGCTGTATTCAAAAAAAAATTACCGAAGGATAGACTGTTAACATTTGCTTTATCAGATGGGCTTATTTGCAAACATGCATATCTCACATTATTACAAAATTATTCATTCAATTTATTGATAGTTTTATTATTTTGTTTAATTTTGAATGTATACTGAAAGAAATCGGGTTTGAGGTTTTAAGTCATGGCAATTGGTTTGGTTTTTAGTTAATGGGATATGGTCTTTTCCCAATAACCATAGACCGTTTAACTAAACCAACAGCCCTGCCTGCCGGCAGGCAAGTAATACCATCAACCATAGACCATGATATATTTTTTGCCTGCCTTGTCGGCAGACAGGCAAACCTGTTTTTTATTAGTATATACTTTAAATGGCAATATTGGTATTTATGAAAAAATATTTCTTTTTTACTTTTCTTTTATTATTCCTTATCATAATTTTTTCGTGTAATACCTGCAATGATAAAAAATCTCGTGTGAGCAAGATATATTTTCCAATTGACGATACTGTAAAAGTAAAAATACAACGATACGAAAAAGCATTGTTTGGTATTGATCTGAAGAATCTGAAAAACGGGCTTAAAAAACTTAAATCCGAATACAGTTTTTTTCTTGACGGCGACCTTAATGATACTATGAATCTTATACAGATTAAAAGTTATCTTACTGACTCATTTATTGTTAATATTTATGAAAATTGTAACAAAATTTTCCCGGATGTAAAGGATCTGGAGGCTCAATTTACCAAGGCATTTCGTTATCTTAAGTATTATTTCCCTGATAAAAAAAATCCAAAAGTCTATACTTATGTTTCCGGCTTGGATTATGAAAACCCCATAAAATATACTGACAGTGTGCTTGTAATTGCATTGGATATGTATCTGGGCAACAATTACAAGTATTATAAAATGATAGGACAGCCGCTATACAGGCAAAACCGCTTCAGAAAAGATTTTATTATGACTGATTGCATGAGAGAAATTGCAAAAACCAAAATCGACAACAGCAGGGAAAATAAAAAACTAATTGATATCATCGTCTATGAGGGAAAAGTGCTGTATTTCATAGATGCCATGCTGCCAGACACTCCCGACTCACTTAAAATTTATTATTCTCCTTCGCAAATGGAATGGTGCGCAAAGAATGAATCGAATGTGTGGTCGTTCATCATTGATAAAAAACTTTTATATTCTTCCGATCCGTCTATGATAGAAAAGCTTTGCGCCGACGGCCCGTTTACTGCTGTTTTTTCAAAACAATCTCCGCCCCGGGTTGGAATATGGATAGGATGGCAGATTGTGCGGGCTTTCATGGAACATAACAAAAAAGTTACTTTAAAGGAACTTTTTACAAACCAGGATTCGCAAAGTATTCTGACCAGATCGAAATACAAACCCAAAAAATAACACGCGATTTATTGAACCCAATTCGGATATTTTACGTATAAAATCACCAGATAATATTAGAAAAAATTGTTTTTTTTTATTTATTTGTATCTTTGTTAATTATTTTATGGATGTTATGTTTTTAAAATGATGAAAATAAGGAAGTTATTGTTATTATTCATTCTATTGGTTATAGTTATTATTTCAAAAAGCCAGTCAGTTATTCTTTTAGATAGTGACGCTGTTGTTTTTTGTGCACCTGGTTCTGTGGTATGGACTAATGGTTCTGTGAGAATTTACGGTGATTCTTTGTATAACAATGGCTACATGGGCATTGTAGGCGACATTCAAAATGATGGCAAGATATCCGGAAACGGCATTTACGAAATTGGCGCACATTGGATCAATAACGGTACGTTCAAATGCGGAATAAGTGAAGTAATTTTAAACAATACAATCAGCCCCATCCCTCCTGTTCCTGACCAGCATATCACAGGAATACAAAGCACTAGTTTTTATGACCTTACTCTTATTGGTGTTGGTATTAAGTATCTCGACTTAGATGATACGGTTACTCATTATCTTGACCTGACAGATAGAGAGTTGGCTGTTGATAACCATATAATGTATGTAACAAATACAGATCCCCTTGCTATTCAAAGAACCTCCGGATTTGTTAGCAATTTAACTAACGGATGGCTTTCCCGTACAACCAAAGTTGTTAGTCCTTATTTATTCCCAATGGGATCCAGCATCGGAGTAACGCGTTACAGACCGGTGGAAATTAGTACTCTTGTTAATGACTCTAGTGCATATGTTGTCGGTTTCTTTAATTATAATGCAACGAATGATGGATTCGATACCCACAGCAAAGACACAACGATATGCTTAGTTGATTCATTATTTTACCATAAGATCAACCGAACTTATGGTTATGATACGGTAAATATGACTGTTTATTTTGATCCTTTAACTGATGGACCATGGAATGGTCTTGCTAATTGGAATTTGCTTGGTTCCAGCCAGTGGAATAATATGAACCCTGTTTCAATAACTTATAGCCCGATGTGTGGAATTATTAAGTCAAATTGGAGTACATGGACAAACTTGCCTTATGCGTTGATTGCCAATATTCCTGATTCATTTGCTGTTAATGGACCTCAATATGTTTGCCTTGGCTCCGGGCCTATAACGTATGAGGCATGGAGTGATCCAAATGATGAGTATATCTGGAGTGTATACGGTGGACAATTTGTAGGAGATTCAACTCATAACACAGTGCAGATATTATGGACACAGGCAGGCACGGGTGTAATAACAATGCAGGAAATTAATAATTTCGGAAATTGTGTTTCGTTAATGTCAACTTTTGTGGTTACGGTATATCCGAACACTATAGCTAATTTCCAGGTGGTCTTAGGTGATACCTCTCATATTTTTGTTTATGACCTGATCCATTTCGTTGATGCAAGTATAAATGCAAACCAATGGAACTGGGACTTTGGTGATGGTACTTCTTCTGCACAACAAAGCCCCTATCATGTTTATGAGGCTCCGGGCATCTACAATGTATGCATTGGGATTGTCAGCCCTGATACTTGTATAGATGATACATGCATGCTTGTGAAAGTTGAGGAAGGATTGATAGTTCCTAACGTCTTTACTCCCAATGGAGATGGGTATAATGATGAATTTAATATCCGTGCCAGCGGAATTACACAATATTACCTGCAAATATATAACAGATGGGGCGTTTTACTTTTTGAAAGCAACAGCCCGACAATAAAATGGGATGGTAAAACAAGTTCAGGAGAACAGGTTTCAAACGGAACCTATTACTATATCCTGGATGCAAAATCAACTTCAGATGATTACAGTCAGCATGGAACTGTAACTTTAATGCGATAATTTTAACCATTTCACTTTTATTTAATATTTATTCTCAATAAATTGTCTATTATTTTTTTTGAAAATATCGGGAAAAGATACTTCTCAAATTTTGTGTTCAGAACCTTAGTGGCCAAAATCGCTCTTGTATGATGAAAAGAGATTGATGTCAGGTAATTTATTAATTCATTAGGAAGGTCAAATTCTTTTTCTTTTTTATTATTTATCAAAAAAATCTTTAAATTTTTTATTTCAAAACAATTTGCAATGCTAATAGATAGTACTCTTTCCTTTTTATAATAATAATCTATTCCGGAAGTAATAATAAAATGGTCTTTTTCGACGTCGTCTTCAAATTTTACTTTTAATCTAAGAGGTAACCCTTCAAATGATATATTAGATTTTTCATTAAAATAAAAATTTGTTTCTTTAATAGAAACAATATTAAATGTTAGGTTCTTGTTAGGTTCTTTTTTCATAAATTTAAAATTCTAATAAGAATTAAATTTTCGTTTTATTTCTTTTTTTTTCAACAAAAATATTTCCTGTATCTATTTCATTTGTTTCTGGCAAATTACAATCAAGACTAATAAATACTGTATCAGTTTGGGAAGAACGAATTTTCATGGATAATTCTTTCAGCATTTTTATTCTATTATCCATATTACTCATAACATATTGCGAATCCGGATCACGCAAAGTAACAGGTTGTTCTTCTTTTGATTTTTGAGTAACAGAAGTGTATTGACAATTCTCATATTTAATAAAAAGAGTTTTTTTCGGCTGTTCTAAATTTTCAATTTTATTTAAATACTCAGAAATGTTCTCAAATTTTATAACAGGAATTTTTTCAACAGCTATAACTAATTCAATAAATTTTAATAATGAAAAATTAAAATTTCCATTTAAGATTTGAGAAATATATCCCTTGCTAACCCCCCATTCTTTTGCTAATTCGGTTTGGTTGATTTTATTCTTTTTCATATACTCGCTAATAAGTCGAAAAATTTCGTCTTGAATATTTTCTAACCAATATTCTGGAGATTTAATTAAATCCTTTTTCTTATACATTTTATTTCTTTATTAATGATTGAAATTGCAAATAAGATTTTTTAATTGATTTAAATTGTCTTACATCATCATCTTGATTATTTTTCTTACCTCCACAAACAATAATATACCCGATTTTGTTTAAATGAAATAAATACACCCTCAAATCTCTTGTTTTTATTTCATATGCCTTGACATTATCTTCAATTGGTAATATTTGTCTAAATTTTTCTTCGGGCAATGATTTTATATCTGATAACTGTTCGCATATTGATTGAATTCGCGAAAGTTGTTTTCTCAAAATTTTATCTGAGTTAATTGAATTGAAAAAAACATCAAATTCTGATATTCCATTTATCACCAGAGAATAAAATTTTATTTTTCCGGTAATCTCTTGAATACATTTTAACGCAAATTTAGGCATAAAGTTTAGTTATTGCTAAACATTTTCTTTATATAAAAGACGCAAAAATAAATAAACTGCTGAATTTCAATCAAATACAAAAATGTTATTAATAAATTTTAATTTAAAATAATAAAAACATAATAGGATTAACGATAAATGCTTGGCGTTTTCTTAATTCAATGGATAAATGTATAAATAATAAACTAAACTCCAAGAATTAATGTTTTCACTTTCCCATTTAAACCACACCCACACCACTCACTAATGAATTAGATAATGGGTGAATCACAGAAATTTACTTTACTGTTAGGCAGCGTAACTCTTAGTATAACCTGAATCTTAAATAACAGATCGGGCATCCTTTTTCGATGGACATCTGTTCATAGTACGTTTTGATGGAAAGAATATCATCATTAAGTTTTAGATCATACAAGTCCTTGGTGCTGAAAAGCAGTGTGTGATTACCTTCCCGAATAACATCAAGTGTGTATTCGAACAAGGGAATACTGTCGGTTTTCAGGTGGATGATGCCATTGGGTTTTAGTATTTTTCGATAGCGCCCGATAAATTGCGGAGAAGTCAGACGTTTTTTTGTTTTAGGCTTATTGGGTTGCGGGTCGGGATACGGGATCCAGATTTCTGTAATCTCATCTTTTCTGAAGAAAAATTCGATGCTTTCAATTTGTATGCGCAGGAATGCAACATTTCTCAAACTCTTTTCCAGTGCGGTCTTGCCGCCTCTCCACAGCCGATCGCCTTTGATGTCGATGCCAATAAAATTAATGCCCGGACATTTTTGCGCAAGTCCTGTTGTGTATTCTCCTTTACCACAGCCGAGTTCGATAACAATGGGATTATTATTACCAAAAAAAGCTTCCGCCCAGCGTCCTTTGTAAAAGAAATTATCATGCAATAAATCTTCCTTCTCGGGCTGGATAACGTTTTTCAATGTGTTAAGTTCCGCAAACCGTTGTAATTTCCTTTTGGTCATAGATGAAAACAACATTAATATTTTAGTATCCATAATAATATAAAAGCTACCGGTTACAGGTTGTTCAAATGTATATGCTGGATATTAGAATAATAGTTGGATGGTTATATGGTTAATTTTGTCCCGCATATGCGGGATTAAATTTATCTGGTAGTTTATTTTTTTTTGGCAGCTTTTGTAATTCTGCTGTAATGATAAAACTTAATTTTATCTTTTTTGTGATACCTGCCAAATCCTTCAGCAATATTGGCGGAAATTGAATCAATTGCTTCAACAAATTGACCACCCACATGCCTTTTGGCAAACCAATCCCATTTTATCACCACGTTCCATACATAATTACTCACTGATGTTACGCATATTTTATATTTATTTGTTAGTGTCACTCAGAGCCAGCCATTGCGTGGGCTTGTGAAAAAGCGGCTGTGTCGAAGAGTGACTATGTATTGGTCGGGCTTCGACACGTCCCGAAGATGGGACGGCTCTGCCTGACCTCTAAATTTAGTCCCGCACATGCGGGATTTATTATATTTGCGTAACATCAATCACTCAGATTAAAAGCAGTTTTGACAGTATAGTTACACAATGGGTTGTTATTAATCTTTCTTCTCTTTCAGCAATTTTATTATCTTTTCCACATCGCCCGGTTCATCCACAGAATAACTTGCATGTTCTGTGATCTCAACGTGTATAGGGTAGTCATTTTCCAACCAGCGGAGCTGTTCTAATGATTCGGCTTTTTCAAGCGGAGATTGCTTAATATTGTGAATCTCATCAAGTACGTAAGCCCTGTATGCGTATATGCCTATGTGCTGATAATAAGTATGTTTTTTTATCCATTGTGCCTGATCAAGACCTCTGAAATAGGGTATTGGCGAGCGGCTGAAATACATGGCTTTTTTATTTTTATTGCAAACAACTTTTATAACTGTTGGATTAAGAATATCTTCCATGGAGTCCATTTTCCTGACAAGTGTAGCAATTTTTACATCATCATTTTTAAAACATGATGCTACAAGTTCAATCTGTTGTGGGTTTATGCAGGGTTCGTCACCTTGAATATTTATCACGATATCATCGGATGAGTACATTCCTGAATTGTTAATGATATGGAAAGCCTCGTTACAGCGGTCGGTTCCGCATGAATGATCTTTAGATGTCATCACCACATTGCCGCCAAAATTCTTTACATGATTCTCAATGCCTGCATCATCCGTTGCTACATATAGTTCAGAGAGAACCGCAGACTTTTTTGCCTGCTCATAAACCCGCTGGATCATAGTTTTTCCCTCAATAATAAACAGCGCTTTTCCCGGAAACCGTGAAGACTGGTAGCGTGCAGGTATGATGCCGATGAATTTCATAAAATAATCAAATAGGTTTTCTAATCCTTAACGCAACGAACGCTAAAGCCGTTATTATTTGCACACAATCAGTTTCTTTGTGATTACCTGTTTATCCATTGTGATTTGTATAAAATATATACCATTGTATGCGAGTTCAAAGTCAAGATTTTTTTGCCCTTCAATCCCGCATGTGCGGGACAACAATTGTCCAACTGAATTTAAAATTTTGATCTGCCTTGTTGCCGGCGGGACTTTTATTGTAAAGTTGCTGCCTGTTGGGTTTGGGAATATTATAATTAAATCTTCATTATCAATATTATTAATTCCAACGTAAGTATAATTAAATGCAGGAGAAATTGCAGAACATCCGTTACTGTCGGTTATAACAACTGTATAATCTCCGTTTTGTGTTGGTGTACATATTTGTGATGTATCACCATTAATGACAACGCCATTCAAATACCATTGATAAGTTGCTGCAGCTGATGATTGCAAACTATCTCCAAGCTGAGTGATTGTTGGAGTAACAGGGTTAGAATATACAGTAACAACTGTGGGCAAGGAAGTTGCGGAACAACCAATACTATCTGAAACAATAACAGTATATACTCCCGAATCTAAAACTGTTATAGATTGCGTTGTTGAAGAATCAGACCATAGATAATGATCTGCAATACTTGATGTTAAAATAACGCTGTCGCCCTGACAAAATGTTATGTTACTGCTTGGAGTTATAACAGGCACGGTTTGTATTGAATCTATAACAACACTTGTAGAATCTTCCGGGCTAACACATCCATTAACAATTACTGAAACGTAATATGTTCCAGTCATTGTTAAAACAGCACTATCACTTATAACAGGGTTTTGTAGTGAAGATGCAAATCCATTTGGCCCTGTCCAAGCGTATATTGCCCCAGAAACTGTATCGGCAGTAAGAAACAGTATTGATCCTTCACAAACAGGTCCGTTATTTCCAGCTGTTGGCGCTACCGGTATGCTGTAAACTGTAGCGTTGGTTGATCCTGTGGCAATTGCACTCCCACCGACAGTCACGGTAACACTATATATTCCGGTCATTGTTGTTGTAGCGCTGTCGCTTACAGTAGGGTTTTGTGATGATGAAATATATCCGTCTGGTCCTGACCATGAATATGTAGCTCCCGAAACAGTAGAAGCAGTCAATGAAAGTGACGATCCTTCACAAACAGGCCCGTTGTTATCTGCAATGCTAAGTTTAGCAATATAAATATCAAAATTTCCGGCATTCGTTAAAGTATCGCTGTCAAAGGCGATAGCGGGACTTTTGAACATTCCTGTAATATATCCGTTATCAAAATCATCTATGGCAATGCTATATCCATTATCATCTAAGCTGCCACCGTTGCGTTTTGCCCATAGCACATTTCCGGAGGAATCGTATTTTGTAATAAAAATATTACTAATACCCGCATTTATTAACGTATCGCTGCCAAAAATGATAGCAGAACTATTAAAGTACCCTGTAAGGTATATATTACCATAGCTATCTGTAGAAATGCTGTTGCCAGCATCGCTACCTGTTCCACCTGCACGTTGCGCCCATAATACATTTCCTGAAGAATCGTATTTGGCAATAAAAATATCATAAGGATATACACCTCCTCCCGCATTCGTTAAAGTATCGCTGCCAAAAGTGATAGTGGAACTTACGAACCATCCTGTAAGATATACATTATCAAAGCTATCGGTGGTGATGCTTGTGCTGAAATCCATACCGCTTCCTACCGCGCTTTTTGCCCACAACACATTTCCGGAGGGATCATATTTGGCTATAAAAACATCATAACTACCTGTATTCGTTAAAGTATAGCTGCCAAAGATGATGGCTGAACTTTGAAAATACCCTGTAAGGTATATATTACCATAGCTATCTGTAGAAATGCTGTTGCCATCATCGCCACCGGTTCCACCTGCACGTTGCGCCCATAACACATTTCCGTTTGCATTATATTTCACAAAAAACATATCAGGAGTACCATTAGTAGTATCATTCGTCAAAGTAGTAGAGCCAAAGGTGATGACGGAACTTTTAAAGTTTCCTGTAAGATATACATTACCTAAGCTATCGGCACTAATACTGTTACCAGAATCATCATTACTTCCTCCTGCGTTTTGCGCCCATAACACATTTCCGGAGGGATCGTATTTTACAATAAAAATATCGCGTGTATTGCTGCCCGCATTTGTTAAAGTAGTGCTGCCAAAGGTGATTGTGGAACTTTTAAACATCCCTGTAAGATATACATTACCTAAGCTATCAGTAGTTATGCTATAGCCCCAATCATCTCCACTTCCTCCTGCACGTTGCGCCCATAGCACATTTCCGGAGGGATCATATTTGGCTATAAAAACATCATAATTACCTGCATTCGTTAAAGTAGCGCTGCCAAAGGTGATAGCAGAACTTTTAAATCCTCCTGTAAGATACACATTGCCAAATCCATCGGTGGTAATGCTGTTGCCCTGATCATAATTACTTCCGCCAATGTTTTTTGCCCAGGGCCAACCAGGTATTTGTCCGAATGATACAATGCCGCTAAAAAGCAATATTGTAAGTGTGTAAATTATTTTCTTCATTTTATTTATGGTCTAAATTTGTGATTTTTATGTTTGGGTTTTATTGTCCATTTTTATTTATATGAATATCCCTTTATATGCCTAATTGCTTCAATTGATTTTCTTCATTTACCCCGTCCCTAAAGGGTGTGAAGAAAATCAATTTGCTCCCTTTAGGGGGTAGGGGTAAATAAATTGATTTTCATATTTTTATTAATTTTTAGATACAAATACGGATATTCATTTTTATTTATTATTTGATTTCTTTATCAAAATAATACCGATTAGCAATATATAATAGTCCAATAAATTGTATTAAATATATTGTCTATCGGCATTAACCATTGTAAAAAAGTTCCACAAACTTACATGAATTTTAATAAATATTCAAGTACCTTATGAAAAAAAATCATGTGGGTTCATGAGTCACGATTTCATCGGGGCAGGCAGGTTTTGTGTTGTCCCGATAATTATCGTATCGGCGTCAAACTTACGATAAGAAATTAACAGTAATAGGTTGAAAACAAAAGAAGAGAAGGAGGAAAAAAGAGTTTAATTCATTCAGTCATTTAATTATTCTTTTTTTCACTTATTGTGAGTTTTGTAATACTATCTGCTTCTCCTACACTTAATGTAGGCGGAAGGATATTTTTCCTGATTTTAGAAACAACCAGTTCTGCTGTTTTTTGTGCACTTTTTTCGTTATTAAAACCATGGATGCCTGGAAGAGCCGGTTTATGTGGCTGATGTATATAAAGACTTCCATCGATATAAATATCATACCCCCATCCAATGGTATCTGTCTGAAAGGTTTTAATATCTATCTCAGCTTTAGCATAAGGATTCTCTTTGGATTGATTATCCTTGCCTCCTTCTTCTTTCTTAGTATTATTTGAACATGCCGTTAAAAACAGCAAAAAACAAATTGAAACAATCTTTATAGTGTTCATAATCATTTTACGTTGTATGGTGTACTGCTAAACTGTTATTTGCTGCTGATGTCCTCGTTTCCGGTTTTTAATATTGGTTATTTTTATTATTGATTGAACGTACTCCAAAAAGTCCTTTTCTGCCATAAAAGTTCTAAAACACAAAATTTCACTAAATGGATTTTCCAGTGTTTTCAGGCTTTTGCGGGTTTTCGTGTTCCTGCCCACGGCAGGTGAGGTTCGCGATTTTGTAACATTTTTTATAAATTTGGCTTTTTGGAGTAGCCTCTTTATTCTATTCTATAATAAGTTTTCCGCTATCAATTTCTTTACTGTTGTTAAGAATTTTATACAGATATATCCCCGCCGGTAAACCTTTACGGCTCATTATATACCGTGAACCGGAAAAAGTAAAGCGCCCGGCAGCTTTGCCTGTTGCATTGTAAAGTTGTATTTCAACAGGTTGATTTGACTGTAATCCTTCAATGGTAAATATAACCGATTCGTAAACAGGATTAGGATAAACAGTAACTTTAACCGTGTTTACTGAAAGTTCAGAGATACCGACAGGAAAAGGGTCGTATTCCCATAAATCTTTATCAAACCCGTTGAAGTAGGGTGATTGGGTAAAAGTGTGGCCAGTACCGATATATCCTTTCATACCGATAGAAAAACCCACTGCGCCTTCTCTTACCGCACCTGTAAGATCATCTACCTGAATCCAGGTATCATTTTGCATGTCATACTTCCAAAAATCTTTTGTGGTATTGCAAGACCCCGTAGTATCTTGTCCTGTACCGATGTACCCGTTTTTGCTGATTGAAAAACTGCTGGGACAAATTCTTTTTAGCCCTGCATAATCGGCTTTTTGTGTCCATATACCATTTGCAGGGTTATATTGCCAGAAATCTTTATAATAGTGAACGGTTGTATCCACGAAATATCCTGTTCCGATATATCCTTCATCAAGGTAATAAAATCCCGTAGCATGGGCTCTTGCTGTTCCGCCGAAATCGGCTTTTTGTGTCCATGTATCATTGGCAGAATTGTATTCCCAGAAATCTTTATAATAGTTGGGGTCACAACGGCCAGTTCCAATATATCCTTTTGTGCCGATAGAAAAACCTACTGCTCCAAAACGTGCAGCACCGGGAAAAGGAGCCTTTTGTGTCCATGTATTATAGGAAGGAGAAGCAGTATCACTATCCCATTCCCAGAAATCTGTCATACCTACGTTGGTGTTGCCATCGCTTCCTGTTCCAATATATCCTTTTGAACCGATAGAAAAGCCCACGGCAAAAAGTCTTTCCTGTCCGCCGACATCGGCTTTTTGAGTCCATGTATTATAGGAAGGAGAAGCAGGATCACCATCCCATTCCCAGAAATCTTTTGTACCTCCGCCAAAGTCAAGTGTTCCTGTTCCGATATATCCTTTTGTGCCAATAGAAAAACCTACGGCATAACACCTTGCTGTTCCACCGAAATCGGTTTTCTGTGTCCAGGCACTCTGAGCGTTGGCTTTAATGCAAAATGCAAATAGCAAAATGCAAAGTGTAAAAGTGAGTTTAATTTTTTTCATAATTTTTTAATTTAAAAGATTATTACTATTGGAAAACCGGACAATTAATAATCCCTGCTTTTCTGAAAGGACTGGGATTAGTAAATTGTAAAAATACTTCTATGCCTCCTCTTCCATTATTTGCCGAAGTTAATTTTGAAAGAGTAATATCATAGCTGATCCCTAATGCGTATTTATCATACTCAAGAAATATTGCCGGAATTATTGCATCTCTATATCTATAATATGAGCCGAACGAAAATGCCGATGCTTTTATAAAGCCGGTATATTTCGATTCTTCTTTTACCATATAACGAAACATTAAACCTATATTTATTTCATTAAAATTACCCTGATGTGCATAAAATAAATTGGGTCTAAGACCAAAATTAGTATTTTCTAACCCAATATGTCCGCAAGCTGTTAATATGAGCTTGCTTTTAAATTTTTCATCTGTCACATTCTGAAACTCAATATTCGGGTGATTTCCATGTAAAAATCCGATACCTGCATTAAACCAGATATTATCATTTGAGCTCAGAGTTGAAGCAGATTTCATATAATACCATGCTAATCCTGTCGAAAAATCAGCATAACCGAAACTGTTTCTGTTTATTTGCTCACCCTCCAGCGATGGGTTATAATTCATCCCATCATATTGATTTCCCCAATGCAAATCAGTATTCCCGATATTTTGATATGAATATCCTCCCTGTATCGCGCCTGACATGATTTGATGTTTATTTAATATTACCATCCCCGATATTGATGCACTGGCTTGTGTTGCTTTCCATTCAGATGTGCCTGCTTTATCATTAAATAAAAAAAGGCCAATGCCTATACATCCATTTTTCCACTTTTTCTTTTTAATTTTTCCATCTATTGATATAGCATAGGTTTTATAAGGGGCACCGAAACTTTCCCATTGATTTTTATAAATCAAAGCTATTCGTTCTTCACCACTGAAAAGACCTGTTTGTCCGGGATTAGTCTGTAAGGGAAACAAATTGAATTCGGAGAAATGAATATCCTGTCCGATTAATTGATTTATGATCAAACTAAAAATAAAAATAAATGTTATTCTTTTCATTTTTTTAAAATTTTGTTATCTGATTAATGTTACATTGCCTTTGGTTTTAACCTCTTCGCCATTTATTAATTTTGCATTCAAATAATATACATAAACCCCGCTCATCGCAGGCTTACCTTTATATGAGCCATCCCAACCTTCCTGCACATTATTACTTTCATACACCTTCTCACCCCACCTGTTATAAATAATCCAATTCATTTCTTTTATACAATTATTAAATACTTTTAACACATCATTCTTACCATCTCCGTTTGGTGAAAAAATATCAGGAATAAATACTTCCCCGCATTTAATATCTATTGTTACTTTCACTGAATCTGTTGCTGAACATCCATTATTATCTGTAACGGTTACGTAGTACATAGTAGTTTGTGTTGGATTTGCAACGGGGTTATCACAATCTGTACAACTTAAATCAGTTGTAGGTGACCAGTTGTAAACCAATCCCAGCCCTGTTCCTGTTGCCTGTAATTGAGTATTATCTCCAATATTAATTTCAACATCGCTACCTGCTTCAACTGATGGCAATAGGAATGTATAAACCCAAACAGTATCCATATCGCTGCAATTACCGTTGCTCACTGTTACCACATACATCATAGTATCTTGCGGCGTACATAAAGGATTAGAAATTGCAGGATTGTTTAAATATGTTGCGGGTTGCCATTGATAAGCAGTACCGCCACTTGCCTGTAATTGAATTATTGAACCTTCACAAACATTTTTATCTGCTCCTGCATCTGCCACAGGCACAGGATTAACTGTTACTGTAACAACAGCAGTGTCTGAACAAATACCAACAAATGCTGTTACAGAATAATTCGAATTAATTAAAGTATCAATTGTTATTGACTGTGTGGTATCACCTGTACTCCATAAATAATTATTCCCTCCCGAAGCAGTAAGTACAGTACTGTCGCCTGCACAGATAGTAATATTACCAGCAATATTAGCAATAACAGGATTGGGTTCAGTAATTGTAATTGTGCTTCCTGTTTGAATACAGCCCATAGAATCCCTGACCACTATATTATAAATACCGGGACTTAAACCTGTAAAAACACCGGTAGTATCAGGAAAAGTGGTTCCTCCATCAATTGAATATTCAATTGTGCCTGTACCACCTGAAACGGTTATTGTAATTGTTCCATCGGAAAAACCATTACAGGTAACATCTGTTGAAATTTCAGAGATTACAGACAAATTAATACAGGGACTGCATAATACACTATCAATAGATGTCAGGGAATTTACATTTATGGCAGTATTATTAACTGTTGCACCTGAACTTAAAATACTTCCTCCCGAACCTATAATAAACGACGGATTTCCTACTATTGTACTTGTTCCGGTTTCATTACAGCCACCGCTATAACCATCAGCATCGGTGCTGATTACATAAACATCAATGCCTCCGGCACCAAAACTGCTGGTTTGTCCTGTAATAATAAAGCCTCCGCTGGCGGATTGCTTAACTGACATACCAAAATCTTCAGAAGCTCCTCCATAAGCTCTTGTCCATAAAGTGTCTCCGTTAGCATCTGTTCGGACTAAATACACATCCTCGCCTCCTGCACCGAAACTAATTGTAAAGCCTGCCACAATATATCCGCCGTCTGTGGTTTGCTGAACCGAAAAGCCAATCTCTCCACCTGCCCCATAAGTTTTTGTCCATAAAGTATCACCGGTAGAATTGGTTTTAATTAAAAAAACATCTGCTGGAGAAAGAATGCCGCCTGGCTGTGTTTTTCCTGTAATAATATATCCGCCATCAGTGGTTTGTTGAACTGAATAAGCCTCCTCAACGCCTGTTGTACCATAAGTTTTTGTCCATACTATATTTCCCATATTGTCGGTCTTTACTAAATAAACATCATAATCGCCTGCTCCAAAACTAAATGTATATCCGCAGATAATAAAGCCGCCATCAGCAGTTTGCTGAAGTGAATAACTATGTTCACCGCAACCTAAGGGACAACTTGCGCCGTAAGCTTTTGTCCATAAAGTGTCTCCGTTAGCATCCGTGCGGATTAAGCCAAAACAATTGTTTGCATCAAAATATCCTGTAAAAGCAAAGCCCCCATCAGTAGTTTGCCAGGCAGACATGGGAGCATCACTCATTGCACCTGCCCCGGTGCCATTATTATAGGTCTTTGTCCATAATGTATCTCCATTATTATTTGTACGGATTGCATAATAATGAAATGAGCCGTTTAATATTATTCCTGAAATAATATAGCCGCCGTCAAAGGTTTGCCGGATTGATTGGCCAGATGCATCATTACCATATTGTTTTGACCATAAAGTATTTCCGTTAATATCCGTATGTATCAGATAAATACCTACTCCTGCTCCGAAATCATTTGTAAACCCTGCAATAGTATAGCCCCCGTCAATTGTATCCTGTAATACCGACCTGCCAAAATTATTCCAGGCACTGGGTCCGCCAAAAGTTTTCTGAAAAGGTTGTGCATTTGACTGATTACTGAATATTGAAAATTGGATAATGATTGATAATATTAATAGTATTTTTCTCATAGTTTTAATTATTTAGTGCGGCATTTATGTTTTGATATTTAACATTTTCATTTTTTATCTTGCAATTTATTTTATCTGACTAATGTTATATTACCTGTTTTTTCAACTTTTTCTCCGCTGTAATATGTAGCTTTTACATAATACCTGAATCCGTGAACTAAAAACAAAGGTAAAATATTTTCAATAATCCAAGGGGGAAAAATCTAAATCATCACACCCAACAACGTGGTGAAACTAAACAATTACTATCTTTACAAAAATCATTTTTATATGGGGCATAAGAAAAAGAAACACGGGGATACCCAGAATCAATTAGTAAATGACATACTTAAAGTCTTTGCCAATAGCCCAAGTCAATCGTTTAACTATAAACAGGTATCCATCCGGCTTTCCATTAGCGACAAGGGAAACAAACAGCTTTTAAATAAACTTCTTTCCGACCTTACAGGCAGGGGATCGCTAATTGAAGTAAAAAAAGGAAAATACCAAATCAATTCTGCACTTGTTAAGTTTCACGGCTCTGCAAAGTCACTCATTACAGGCATTGTGGATATGAAATCAACAGGGAAAGCATATATTATACCTGAAGATGGGAGCGAGGACGTTTTAATAACTCCTAATAACACCAACCGGGCATTGAACGGCGATAAGGTAAAGGTTTTCATTTTCCCGAAACGGAAGGGCCGCAAGACAGAAGGGGAAGTAGTTGAAATAATTAAAAGGGCAAAGACGCGGTTTGTAGGAATATTACA
>Ga0265296_1002381_pt1 | contig 19092 bp, 19 predicted proteins | sample MunlanPumphouse1_FD_189073 | JGI IMG/M metagenome (GOLD analysis project Ga0265296, IMG submission 189073) | Groundwater microbial communities from a municipal landfill in Southern Ontario, Canada - Pumphouse #1 | ecosystem: Environmental > Aquatic > Deep subsurface > Groundwater | place...
CTCCATACAACTTTAGGCGATTTAAGGTTGTTAATCTCCCGATGGATGGGTAAAAAATTCCAACATGGCAGATAAAGCAGTAGCCGAATGCATGCGATCACTATTTTCCAATGTATCCTGTGTTGCTTCTGCCCCCCTTCTTATCATGTCTTTTTCAAAATAAGATAATGCTTCCAGCAAAGATTCATGTTTCCTATTTGTCAGGCATTCAGCCAACTCGAAGGCATCCTGCATTGCTACATTCGCCCCCTCACCAGCAAATGGCGGCATGCGATGAGCTGCATCTCCGATCATTGTAAGGTTAGTCTGTGTTTCCCAGTGTTGATCAAGAGCAAAATAATATTGGGGACGGGGTATAAACTGTACATTGTCATTCACAAAAAACTCATCCCAAACCGTGGTCCATCCAGGGAAATGATCTTTAAACCATTGCGATACTTGCTTATTGTCCTTAAAATCAATTCTAGCCTTATTATAATCATCTTCTAGAATCTTTGTACTTGCAACAAACATCATTGAACCGTCACCTTTTGTACCATATCCGATAAATTGTTCCGCTCCAAAAGCCATCACTTTACCACCGTTAGCCAATTTAAAAAGATGAGGAGCATTCTTTTCAGCATCATAGATATTTCCCTCAACCAATGTAATTCCCGAATATATAGGCGTTAGATGACTTAAGTAAGGACGTACTCTTGAATTTGCCCCATCTGCTGCGATCACCAGATCGGCATATGCATCCACTGCATGTTTAAAATGCAACAACCAACCTTCACCATATCTTTCCATTCCAACGAATTGACTATCCCAAACAACGGTATGCGATTCCAAAGCATTCAATAAGATATCTCGCAAAGGGGCTCGGTCTATTTCCGGCCGATTTTCGGCGACTGACTGCTCTTCATCATGGTCATCAAATTTTACGATGAGATCCTGATCAACAATACGCAGCTTACTCGCAGTCGGTCGATGATATTTATAGAACTCTTCTATTAATCCTGCGCGTTTCATCGCTTCAAGTCCCGTCCCTTCATGAAGATCCAAAGTAGAGCCCTGTACACGAACTTCAGGATTTAAATCCCGCTCATAAACGGATACATCAGCCCCCTTTAACTGTAATAATCGAGCTAACGTAAGGCCTCCAATTCCACCGCCAATTATGGCTATTTTTTTATTTTCTATTAACATCTTATTTGTTTTAAAATTCATAAAACAAAACTATTGAGATGTAAGCGATGATAATAGTATAAATCGGTCGTTTTTATTTTTTAACAGCTCTTTGGGAACTACTCCCGAAAATTTCTTAATCTCTTTAATAAAATGAGTCTGATCGAAAAAATGTTCCTCTGGAAAAAGTTTCCCTTTTGCAATGTGATCCAATGAGGACCTAAAACGTAAAATATTACAGTACGACTTTAAAGAAAGTCCAAATTGCTGATTAAAATAACGATTAATTTGCCTGCTGTTCCAAAAAATCTGTTCGGAGAGTTCGGCAACTGAAATCGCTCCCTTACGCTGATAGATCAGTTCAAATAACTTACGCTTTCGCTCATCAATCATAGAAGGAAGAAGTGACTTAATAATTTGTACAGATTTGACAACAAATAACTCAAAATCAACTAAATCCAATTCACAAAAGCTCCAAAAATCAGTCGCAAGAAACTTACCCGTATTGATGATACCGGCAATACTTTCTTTTAAAATATACTCCGCCCCAAGCAATTTAAAGCTGATACAAAATAGTTGTCCGTCAATAGGAATAGTCGCTTCTTCATGGGGCATTGTTCCTAGACCAAGTAAAACGATCCGAAAGTTATCTACAGAAGATTTGAAAAGAAACAAATCAACACGTCCATCTGGCAAACCGATGGTTTCCTTTATAACGCCAGATTCATTACGCAAACACCAAAAGCTATCCACAAAACTTGCGATCGCTTCATCAGGTTTAACTATTGCATATTGTAGGCCATCTTCCATCATCAATTGTCCTTATCATTCGTATTTTGAGTATGCTAATTGATATAACAACATAAAATTAACGATTAAATCTTAAGTTTACTTATTGTCTAAAACCTGAACAATAAGGTCTTGACTTCATCACCAACGAACTTATTTCCCCGACTAAGCCACAAGATGATGAAACAATGAATAACTTGCGCTACGCAACCGTTCTTTCGTACTGAAAACGATTGGCTGTTAAAGTCAATGAAATTACACGTTCAAATCTTTCCCAATTGATGGATTAAACAAGGGGTACAAGGACGGATTCCACATCATAAATACAAGTCAAAAAGACATTTATAAATCAGAAAACCAAATATTTACGACATATAAAATATTTTTTAAAATCGATTTTGAGAAATAAAAAAAATAGATCATTTTTGCTATCATTTAGCTAAGATTAACAGGGAAAGTAAGACCGTAAGGTACTATCATTTATTTTTTATTGATTCTATATGTCATTTAAGAGAATTGCCTATTTCTTTTTGGGATTTTTGTTATTTATTGGTTGTAAAAGAGATATTCATCCAGGAATTGTACCACCTGATCCCGAAGTCATTGAAAAAGATAAATTACCCATTCCTACAGGTTTCACAAGTGATCTAGGTTCAATAAAAATTAATACAATTGCCAATGCAAACCAACCCGGCGAAGAATTCCCAGGCTGGATACGCGATATCTCTGGCAATAGTGCGAGTTATTGCCACCCAGATGTTGAATATTTCCCTGCCGGTTTCAGAGGATACAAATATTGGATGGTATTTACGCCATATTTTGGCATAATCGGGTCAGACCGTACCGCCTCACTCTATGAAAATCCGACTGTGGTAGTTTCTAATGATGGAAAAGAATGGATTACTCCGGCAGGATTAATAAATCCTATTCAACGACGTCCGGCACTAGAAGATTCTTTCATCCAAAAGGACGGCAGCCCTAATCAAGGTTATTGGTCCGATGTAGACTGGAATTTCAACGGTGAGGAATTCGAACTATATTATAGAGGTTGCTTTTTCTCAAGCAAAATTTTAAAAAAATGGGGCGCCAAAAGCGCAAACAACAATAAAAAATTAAATGAAGAAGCTGAACGTGTTATTGTAAGACAAACATCAAAAAATGGGATTGACTGGACACCGCTGGAACTCGTGTATAATAGTAATGAACCTACATCTTTCCAAGATAACCATATCCTTTCACCAACATTTGTGAGAAATTCGAAAAACCTAACGACGAGTTACGAAGTGGATTTCATGCCAAGCTACAAAGCACCAATTATGACCAATATCCTATCGCGTATTTCTACAAATGGCTTAGATTTCACCGCTTATCGCGACAGTAAGAAAGTTGAATTTATGAATAAACCTTGGCTAGAATTCAGCAAGGGATATTCGACTTGGCATCTGCAAGGCTCCTATATTGATGGATACTATTTTCTATGTCTGGCAATTGGAAATGTAGATCGATTTACCTCAGATATGAATTATCTAGCCTATTCAAAGGATGGTCTACACTTTCGCGTCTTCGAAAAACCTTTAGCTGCGGCCAATGTATACCGCTCTTCTGTATTCCCAAAGACCTCTTCCTCAAAAAGCATTGAATTTGGTGCTGTAATTGGTTATAAGTCTGGAGCCTTTGGCTATCGTGAATTCACCATCAACAAACAGGTACTGGAAGATGGTTTAAAATAAAACACCTATATTTAGGTTCAAAATCATTTCGATGGAGTTATTTCCGACAATAGATATTCAAGAATTTAGAAAAGACCAGCTTGCAGGTAATCAAGGATATTTATACTCGGAATTACGTGGTGAACATCATATAGCGCGTCCACATCAACATCACTTTTTTTTATTGGTACTTTTTGACCAAGCAGAAGGTGTTCATACAATTGATTTTAAAGATTATCACATTGATCGTCATCAAATCCATATCCTGTTTCCAAAGCAGGTTCATAGCTGGAAATTAGGGGCCAATACAACTGGTTTCCAATTGATGGTTGATAGAGAATACTTCGAGAAATTTTCACCCAATTTCCGTTTTTCATTCGCTTACTATCAACGTAATCCTGTTATCTCACTCTCCAACGAAACATTTGCTCTACTTTATTATGAATTTAATGCGATAAGAAAAGAACTTGAGGACCACAATTGCGTTCCTGCTATTATCTATTCTCGCACAGCTGTGATCGCATCGATACTAAGAAAAGAGGTACAAAAGGTAGTCCAAAATGAACAAAATAATGAATCCAATCCACGTCTCTTAAAGTTACAGGAGTTAATTGATATCCATTTTCGGCATGAGAAGTCGGTATCTTTCTATGCGAAAGAACTTAATATATCCACCCCGCACCTTACTAAAATCTGCCGTCAAAAGCTCGAAGTATCTCCAAGCCAGCTCATTCAGCAACGAACTATCTTGGAGGCAAAACGATTGTTAAAAGCAACCGATCTATCTATCAAAGAAATTTCGTTCAAACTTGGTTTCGTCGACTCTCCTTACTTCTCCAATTTCTTCAAACAACATACAGGTCTGAATCCAAAGCAATTTAGAACGGACTGAGGTTCGCCAATACCTAGCATAAATTAAATTTTGTACCAACACATCTTTGTTTAAAATAACTAATTTCTTTTCTATTATACCTGTTAGTTTAATAACGGGTTTCATCCTACTTTTTATCCCGCTTCGACTACGCTGGATAGCACCATGGAGAATCGCGACATACATCAAAGCTTCTCTTAGTTTTTCCTGCTTAGTTTGGATTGCAATTCTTATTTTTATCTTTTGACTTTAACGCGCTAAAAATGGCAATAAAAGATATTAGAATTGTAAAAACTGAAATTCTATCAGACAACTGGTACACTTTAAAAAAAGTGACTTATCAATACAGCAAACCCGATGGCACGGTACAGCAACAAAGCAGAGAAGCTTATGATCGTGGCAATGGAGCTGTCATTTTACTCTATAATACCAGTACTCAAACAGTCATATTAACAAGACAATTTCGAATACCCACCTACATCAACGGGAATGAGTCAGGCATGCTTATCGAAGCTTGTGCAGGTCTTCTTGATCAAGATTCTCCCCACGACTGTATACGCAGGGAAACAGAAGAAGAAACAGGCTATCAGATCAAGGAAGCAAAAAAGATATTTGAAGCTTATATGTCTCCAGGTTCTGTAACTGAAATTCTACATTTTTTTATAGCAGAATACACCAATAACATGAAAGTTGGCGATGGCGGTGGTTTAGAAGAAGAGGAAGAGCATATTGAAATTTTAGAAATCAATATCGAAGAAGCACTACATATGATTGATACAGGTGAAATCAAAGATGGAAAAACCATTATGCTACTACAATATATTCGTTTAAAAAATATACTGTAGACGCCTATTTTAGATGATTAGGGCTACTGATTAACTTTCTCAAAGATAAACTTTGGGTCTTGGAAATTGACGGTTGAAGGTATATAATGTGGAATTCCCATATACACTTGCTCCGTTCCTGAACCTAAAATATACAGAGACCCTTTTTTTAATAAAACAAAGGGTCTTCTTTTTTTCTGTCCCCAGCCAAATGGCGTATAATAATAGTCCCCAAGCAATGTGTCCTTTTGGATATTCCCGCGAATATCTCCCGAATCAACCTCACCTCCAGGTCTATAAAAGAACAATTTGCCATGAAAACGGCTCTCAAAAAGATTAAGATCCAAACGGGCACTATCCCGTTCATTATGCGCCATATAATTCAATACTTTCGTATCTCGCCTCCGCTCTTCACAGCTTATCAACAGCAGAGCCGAAAAAATAAAATAAACAGCAATCGAAAATAAACGCATTTTTCTTTTGATCTACGATAATTAACCCTGCCTCAAGATAAACACAAAATTCAACAATACACAAGGAAATTGACATAAGATGCTTTTTCCAAACTCGATTTACTTAGATTCTCTATATAAGAGAACTCAATGCGACCTACACTTCACCAAATCTCCTATTTTTTTCCTTCCATTCAACATAGTTCGCTTTTAAGCAGTGCCCACAAGGACGATATTGATGCTGTAGCGCTTCTTGCTCAGTGGCAAAAAAGACCCTGTTCTCCCGCTTCATCCTTTTTCCCGAAATACAACAAAGCAATCCATAAATTTTTAGTTTTTCATTGCCTCCTAAGCGAATTTCTCCCGTTCGAATCTTGGCGTGCAATGAAGCATCTGATATATTTTTATGCCATTCCATTGTGCGGGTTTTATCTCTCGGCGTCGTGAAAAATAATACCCAACGCATGGCGTTCACCTGCCGTGACTTCACTCACCCCGTGTTTCATATTAACCCTAAAATATCCGAGTCGTCCTTTCTCAGGCCTAAAATTTGTTGCAAATAGGACGAGATCTCCCTTTTGGGGTTTTAAAACGATAGCCTTTGACTGCGCTCTAGGTATTTGTTGCGTTAGGACAAATTCCCCCCCTGTAAAATCTATTTCTGGCTCGTTCAACATAAACACCGCTTGCATCGGAAAATAGACTTCTCCATATAAGTCCTGATGTAGGGTATTGAAACCTCCTTGACTATATTTCAAAATCAATACTGTTGCCTGTTCTTGTCCTTTCAAGCGGCAATCCGTCAAAAGGTCTTCATGTTTCATCGAAAACGACTTATCGACTTTCAGCGCGCGAAACCAAGCATTAGCAATGACGGCCAGATGGGGATAAAGTTGGGATCGAATCGTTTGAATCAACTCTGGTAGTGGGTAGTCAAAATATTTGTACTCTCCTATTCCGAATCGATATCTCTCCATAACGACAGTTTTACGGTAGTGCGTCGAATCGCTATACCCTTTTTTTAATAGATCGCATTGTAAATCTGTCAATAGATTTGGAATGACCACATAACCATGTTTATGCATTTCTTCTGTAATCGCAGGCCAATCTAGATTTTCTATGTTTTGAATGACGTTTTCCATACCACGAATCTCCACATTAAAGTCCTGTCAAAAAATCCGAAATATGCTAAAAATGATGTATAATAAAAGGAACGTGAACATTTATAGCTCAAGACAATCCATATCAAAAAAAACTAGCCATTTCCAACATTAATCACGATTTTTTCTGCCAAGGCTTTAAGCTGAACCATATCAGCATAGTCGAGCTTTAAGGCTTCAAAAATCTGCATGGGAACACAGCTCGCCTTTTCCTTTAATTGCAATCCTTGTGCGGTAAGCTGTACTTTCACCACGCGTTCATCTTCTTTGCTTCGTGTCCGGGTAAGCAATGCTTTCGTCTCCAAACGTTTCAACAGTGGCGTAAGCGTTCCATTATCTAGAAATAGCTTAGCCCCTAATTGATTTACTGTTTGCTCATCATTCTCCCATAAAGCCATCATGGTGATATACTGGGGATAGGTCAAGTCAATCTCTTCAAGGATAGTTCGATATTGCTGCATAATTTCCCTATGTAGCACATAGACTGAAAAGCAAAGCTGCTTATCTAATTTTAATAAATCATCCATCTTACAAAAATATTGAGTTTTTAAGGGATTGAAAAACAGTAATCAACTATTTGTACTCAACAACAAAATCTTCCTTGGGTATTCGAACTTTCTTCATTGTTGAGATCCAATCCCGGGAACTGTCTGCGACACCAACATACATTAACGAGACACTTTTTAATCCATGTTTTTCCAATTGCAATACCGTATCCACCACATGGTTATCGAAGCCTTCTGCAGGGGTAGAATCGACACGAAGTTCAGCTGCCTGAGCCAAAGCCAAACCTAAGGCTATATAAGTCTGTCTTGCCGTGTGCGCAAAATTTCTTTCTGCTGCTTCATTCAGATAAATTGACTTTAACTTCTCGGTATAGGAACCAAAACGCCCACGAGGTAGTTCTCGTTCATCCGTTGTAAAATCATAAACTTTATCAATACGTTCTTCCGTATAACGATCCCATGCTGCGAAAACAAGCACATGTGAACATTCACGCATACAGTCTGGATTTAGTGCTCCTTTTGCCAATTCTTCTTTCAATGCCTGATTTTCAACAATCAATATCTTAAATGGCTGTAAGCCCGAGGAAGTAGGTGCAAAACGAGCAGCCTCCACGATTTTATCTACATTTTCCTGACTGACTTTTTTTGTCGGATCATATGCTTTCACAGCATGACGCCATTTTAAATCTTCTATTAGTGACATATAATTATTTAATTATTTTAAGAAAATCATGGATAATATTGCTAACAATGCAGGAACTCCTTGTACAAAAAATATCTTTTTGCTCGCTGTGATTCCGCCAAAAACCCCAGCCACGAGGACACAGCCTAGAAAAAACAGGCGTACATTTCCACTCCAGACCGGATCATTGATAAAAAAGGACCAAGCTAAACCCGCAACTAAAAAACCATTGTATAAGCCTTGATTTGCGGCAAGTCCTTTGGTCGGTTTGAAAAGCTCAGCAGGGAGAGCCTTGCCAAAACTACGTTTTCCTGCAGTTTCCCAAGCAAACATTTCCATCCATACAATGTATACATGTTCTAAAAGTACGAGCGCTGTCAGCACATTAGCCAAGTTATTCATCTATTATTCGTTAGTTGATACAGTCAATTTAACATCTATATTACCCCTTGTTGCATTTGAGTAGGGACAAACCTGATGTGCTTTTTCAATCAATTGCTGGGCGACTTCCAAACTCACTCCCGGAATATTGGCATGTAATTCTGCTGCAAGCCCAAAGCCTCCATTTTCCAATTGCCCTATACTCACACGAGCAGTGACAGAAGTTTCTCCTGTTTTTACCTTTTCTGATCTGATCACCAAATTCAAGGCACTATCAAAGCAGGCGGCATAACCGGCAGCGAAAAGCATCTCTGGGTTAGCATAATCGTCATTTGCTCCACCAAGACCTCTAGGCATGCGAACAGCTAAATCCAGTACACCATTTTCACTTGTTACCTGACCGTTTCGTCCTCCTTTGGCTGTCGCGCCGATGTTATATAACGTTTTCATATCTTAATTTGTTTTGACTGCACAAATGTATAGCAAGAAATTATATTGTGCAAAATATAATATCGCAATTTACATTAAGATGAGAATAACGAAATCCAAAAATATCGCCGTAAGTATTGAATATAATATAAAACAATTACATTTGATTATTGCAAATAGATTTTAAATGAAAACGACTTCCATAGAACAGTTTTATCAGGAGATCAATGCCGGTATTCCAAAGGAAATAGCAAGAGAAATTGGTCATTTTAATGTATTCAGCTTTGAGGAGCTTGCAGCTAAATTAAAAGACAAACCGATCATGCCCTACAATAAGCGTACCTACTACAAAATAAGCTTAATCACAGGGAAAAACATAGCCGAATATGCCGATAAAGTAATCGAAATTGATGAATCCGCGCTTGTATTTGCCACACCGAAAGTTCCTTACCATTGGATACCAAAGGACGAAGATCAAAAAGGTTATTTTTGTGTTTTCACCGATGAATTTCTAGCAAGGAATAAAAGTGGTGTGATCATAGATGATCTGCCGATCTTTCAACCCGGAGGACTTCCTATTTTTCAAATATCACCTGAGCAACGAATTGAAGTAGAGGAAATTTTTCTAAAAATGAATAAAGAACTATCTTCAGATTACGTCTTTAAATATGATCTACTGCGAAATTATGTACTGGAAATTATCCACTATGGGCAAAAACTCCAGCCAAAGAGTATGACGAATCCAACGTCTAATGCCTCAAATAGAATCACATCTCTATTTATAGAATTGCTAGAAAGGCAATTCCCCATTGAATCCCCAATGCAACGCCTACAACTACGAACAGCTAATGATTTTGCGGAACGGCTTGCCATACATGTCAACCACCTGAATAAAACCCTAAAAGAAAATACAGGTAAAACAACAAGCCATGTCATTGCCGCTAGGATCGTACAGGAAGCTAAAATATTGCTACGACAAACCGATTGGAACATTTCTGAAATCGCATTTTCACTTGGCTTTGAAGAGATAGCCCACTTTTCAAATTTTTTCAAAAAACAGACAGGTTTGGCACCAAACAATTTCCGCTCTCAAACGTTATAATTTGAATTTTACAAATATCCATTTGCTTATTGCAAAGGAGAATCCGTCTTTTTAAAGGACCTTTGTGTTGTTGAATCTTAAAACAAATCAAAAATGACTACAAATAAAATAGCTTTGGTAACAGGCGGAAGTCGTGGCTTAGGTAGAAACATGGCAATTAATCTCGCGAAAAAAGGAATCGATGTCATCTTAACCTATAACAGTAATCGAGAAGAAGCAGATCATGTGGTTTCACATATACAGTCTTTGGGACAAAAGGCTGCCGCATTCCAATTAGACGCAGGCAATGTGCAGTCTTTTGATCTCTTCATCGAACGAGTTACACAGCATATAAAACAAGAAACAGGACAACCAAACTTCGATTTCCTAATCAATAATGCCGGAACAGCATTATACGCCCCTTTCATGGAAACTACGGAAGAGCAATTCGATACAGCTTATAATATCCATTATAAAGGAGTATTTTTTCTCACGCAGAAAGTTCTTCCCTATTTGAACGATGGTGGACGTATTATCAATATTTCTTCTGGTCTCGCACGTTTTGCATTTCCGGGATCATCTGCCTATGGCTCGATGAAAGGAGCAATCGAGGTATTGACGAGGTATCTTGCTAAAGAACTTGGTCCCCGTGGTATTGCAGCAAACGTTGTCGCTCCCGGTGCAATCGAGACAGACTTTGGCGGCGGGCATGTGCGGGATAACAAAGAAACAAATGCGCATATTGCAGCTGTTACAGCTTTAGGACGTGCTGGTGTACCTGACGATATCGGCGGTGTCATTGCCTTCCTTTGTACCGAAGACGCAAGATGGATCAACGGACAACGTATTGAGGTATCCGGCGGGATGAATCTTTAGTAACCTACCACCTAAATAAGCACATAGCTGAGGCTATTAGCTATGTGCTTATTTTAAAGTATTTCTTCACCAATTTCAACCAATTTCTCCCCTTTTAGCCTAAAAATTATAATGCTATTATCATTTTCTTCCTTACCTCGTAAATTGTAGGTTGACTGATTACCCGAATGATTATGTTTGTAGCATAAGAATATGATACAACTTGCCATAATAAGTGACATTCATGCCAATTTAATTGCATTGGATGCGGTATTAACGGATATCAAAAACAGAGGATTAACACAAATCTACTGCTTAGGTGATCTTGTTGATTTCGCTCCCTGGGGGAATGAAGTCATTGACAGAATACAAGAAAAAAACATTCCATGTCTACTAGGAAACCATGACCAGAGAATTGCTTTTGACGAAGCCATTATCCCTTTACCACACCATGATGTAATAGAGGCTTCAAATCGGGAAATCGCCATCAACATAAGCAAGAAGGAGATATCAGCCCCTCATAAAAAGTGGTTAGCAACATTACCCTACAACATTGAACTAACCTTCAAGCTTGGAACGAGTCTCAGGAAAATACTGCTTGTGCACGCGAGCCTTCAAAGCAACGACGAGTACATCCATGAATCAACTCCAAAGCATGCTCTATCGACTCAATTAAAGCAAAGAGCAATCGATATTCTGGTGATGGGGCATACACACCATTCTTATATTCAACAGGATGGAGACGTCTTGTTTATCAATGGTGGTTCAGTCGGGCGTAGTAAAGAAAAAGACAGAAAAGCGACCTACGCAATAATAACCTTATCTGATAAAGAAATTAATGCCGAGATCGTTAAAGTAGATTACCCAATAACAGCTGTCGCAAATGCAATTTACGAGAGCAATATCCCCGATTTCTACGGAGACTTCTTACTTGCGAATAATACACTTTAATCATTGTCTATTTGCCTCAATAGTTAAAGGTGTCCTTTCAATTTTAACATAAAAATCCCCGACACATACTCCGCATTATTTTCAAAGAGAGGATCTCCTAAAAAAACAATACGATTGCATCGGGGATTTATGTACAATTGTTATTTCAGAAACAGTTTCCGAATAGCTTTATTACCAACATCCAGAAGATAGATATTACCATCTTTATCTACTACCACATCTTTTATCAGACCAAACCGTGCTGTCGATAAAGTCCCATCCACATATCCATTCGTTCCCTTTATCAAAGTAATCACTTCTCGTGTCGACATATTGACCTCCCGAATAGCATAATTGTAGTTATCGGCAACAATCAATCTGTTATTTAATCCTGCTGTGATACCGCCTATTCCGTTGAAATATGTGTTCGTTCCAATCCCATCTTGATAGCCCGCATCCGAACCTCCAACCCAACGTTCCCCACGTGCATCACCCGGTCTTACAATTTCGATCCCGTTATTGCTGCTCGTATTCTGATCCGAATAATACAAAACTCCTTGACTATCCACAAAGGGCTTAGCCATTACCCAACTAGGTCCAGGTACCTTAGTATAATTTCCAGCCACGTTGACTTTGTTTATACCCTGCGCAAAACCAGCTACTGCGACATATAAATTCCCTGACAGATCTAAACACATTGAACCCGGAGAAAATCCTTTTGCATGTATAGTGCGTTTGCCCGCAGGTGTAATTTTAAAGATCTGATTTGTTCGCTGATCGCTGACATAAATATTGTTTTGTGGGTCAACAACTATTCCTGTAGGATAGTCGAATACAGCATTGGCACCATCTACCTGCAAAATAGATACACTTCCAGTCGGGGATACCTTTTTAACTTGTTTATTCTCTGGATCTGCGACATATAAATTTCCCTGCGGATCAATTGCCATTCCAGCTAGGTTATTGCCGAATACCGCACTTCCTGGCCCCCCTACGAATGTCATTACACCTGCGCGACGGAACGGTTGCGGTGCTAAAGCATCCTGACCGCCAACGATTACCTTTACCTCGCCTGTTGCAACACCCTGTGGTGCCTCCATAACCAACTTATTCTCACTAGCACTTGTCACAGGGGTCAAAACACCATTAAAATAAACCCTATTTTCGACAGCATTTGTACTAAATCCAGTTCCCAATAAGGTTACACTTGTTCCCGCCAAACCATTGTCTGGACTTATAGAACGAATACCAAGCGTCTGATCCTTAAACTGTGGTCCTTCCACGGATTGATCGTTGACTACAACCCTTACCTTTCCTGATCCAGTTCCACCAGGGATGATCAACTTAAGCTGATTTTCACTACTTGAAGAAACAGCAACTTGCTTTCCATTTATAAAAACCTGATTTTCGTCAAGTTCTTTACTAAACAATAGCCCACTTATTGTCATTTCAGCCCCTTTTGGGCCACTCAAAGGAGAAACTGCGCCGATTTCAGGCTTGCCTACAACCGTAAATTTCGGACCTGAAATTTTCTGTTCATTGATATTCACGGATAGAAGTCCTGTACTGACGCCAGCTGGAGCCACTACGACAATTTTTTCAGGACTAGACTCCAATACGACCGCGATCTTTCCATTGAAATCAACGATATTCCCCGAACTGACTTTTTCGAAGCCTTCACCCGTTAGGGTAACTTTGGTTCCCGCCCCACCTGTTAATGGTTTAATACTGCGGACGACCTGATAAGTAAAATTCTGTCCTTGCGACTTTTTACCATCCACACGAACTTCTACAGCACCGTACCCCGCATCTTCGGGAATTTCTGCAACGATTATTTTATCTGTGACACTTACAACCAAAGCTTTTTTGCCATTAACATAGACTTCTGCAGGTTTATCTGTACTACCAAACCCCTCCCCATCAATCCGTAGCTGGGTGCCTCCTGTACCATTTGTCGGAAAAATTTTTGAGACTGAAAGATCTTGATAGGTATAAGTACCAACATCAAAACTATTACTTCCATACTTCAAGACAATTCCTCCACTTTTGTCACCTTTTGGCACACGTAAAACAAACGATGTTGGAGTAGCGCTAATCACTTCTGCCGAACTCCCTGCAACTGTTGCAGAAAATTCTGTAATTGCCCCGCTGAAGCCCTGTCCTTCAATCGTAACTAGTGTGCCAGCTTTACCAGAATTAGGGTAATAACTATCCACTTTAGCCGGAATTTTATCGACCAATTCTTCCTTTTTACTGCAACCGATCGTCGCAATAGCCATCCATATAGATATGATGACTAGATTAATTGTATTTTTCATTGGAATAAATTCTTGTAACTATATATCCGCTATCCTTTTAGGTTTTTCCCAAATGACCAAACTAGAATGTATATCGAACCCCACATTGTATTTGTGCTCTTGAGTTAAAATAATCGATGCTATAAGGCTGCCCAGGATCACTAAAGGTAAATACGGGCCAGCTATCAGCATTTTGCCTCGGCGGAAATAATGATGGGGTAAGGCCCACACTACTCGTCGAATTAAATGTATTGGGTGAAAAATATTGAATACCCCATTTCTTGGAGATTAGATTAGTCAAGTTCATAACATCCACCGAAAATGTTATAAATTGTTTCTTTGACTTCTGAAGAAAGAGATCATGTGCAATTCGAAGATCTGCCTGTACATTCCATGGTGTACGTCCCATATTACGCTCTGTAAAATCACCCCTACGAGAGCTCAGATAATCATTACCATCAATGAACCGATTAAAAGCATCTGCTTGCTGCTGAGCAGAAAGACCATTTGCAAGATCTTTAAAGTAATGAATTGCTTCCGTCGGTCTTGGAATATAAACCAAACTTACTTGCTGTGGCAAGCCTTGTATGCTGTTATTGACGATACCATAGGTAAATGGACTTCCAGATTGCGCACTGACATACAAGGTAAAATTCGTACGTCCTGCATTACGCCAAGTTTGTTCGTAATTTATACTCGAAACGATACGGTGACGGATATCGAAATTGCTGTAAGCTAACTTTGGATTATTAGGGACAAGTGACTGATTCAGTTGCCAGTTACTTTCCATAGAATTACGTACGCCATTACTTAAATCCTTTGATTCTCCATAGGTGTAGCTCAGTGTAGCATTCAATTTTTCTTTGATCGTTTTCCCAATGGTCCCTGTTATACTATAGCGGTACCCCTGATTGGTATTACTCAGAAGATATACATTCGAGAAACGATTATCCACAGTACCGCTATAAACAGGTTGTTGTTTATTGACGTCATACCCATACCATAATGGGTTATCCTTGTTGTTCAGCTGCTGAAATAGAACATCTTTAATATTCTTTGTATAAATACCTTCAACCGTAAATTTCCAGCTTTCAACTTTGTAATCTATACCCAAGCTGGACCGCAGCACCTGCGGCAGCACAAAATTGTTATCGACCAGATCAACCTGTGTTTTTCCGGTGCTTGGATCATTAATGACAGCGCCATTCTGCGCTATAAACTCACCTATTCCATTCGGACTTGGCTTTATAGGGTCAGACCCAGGTGCAAATGGTTTCTGATCTGCTTTTTGATCGAAAGCACCGTAACTGTTACCCGTATTATAGTATGCATAAGCCAACCAAGCAAACGGTATACGCCCTGTAAACAAACCGGCGCCCCCCCGGACAGTCAGTTGTTTATTGTCCATTGCCTCCCATCGAAAGCCAATTCTCGGAGACAACTGTATCCTATTTAGAAACTCATTTCTTAACCGATTCGGTGGTGTATAGGTGTAGGTTGTACCAAAAGTAGGGTCAGACCACATGTCATTGACTTTACCACTTCGTGTCGGCATTGTTGGCAAAGCTGCCAAATCCGCACGGAGCCCAGGTATGATTTGGAAACGATCATTTATACGGATTTCATCCTGAATGTAGAGACTATACATATCAACAGAGAAGTTAGCCGCGGGATGATCCAAAATGTAAGAACGGGAATTATCCTTATAGTTGTAACTTCCTCTTACACGATACGGAACATTCGCGACGAAATCTGCAATACTATTGTAATCAACCCGACCATTCCAACTATTAACAAACCCATACCGAATGCGATAAAGCTCATTATGTGTTCCAAATAACAATTTATGTCTACCTTTTGTCCAATTTAGATTGGCCGTAATCTCCCAGGTACCTTGTCGCATGTTAAATATACTAGCTTCACGATCAGTTCCAAGATAAATTGTTGTGCCCGGTGTACGTCCTTGTATCTGTACCTGAGGTAAGGAAGGATCACTTAAGGGGTCACGTCGATCATTTACCTGTGTATATCCCAACACAATATTGGAAGAAAGATTATTACTAAATCTACTTTTCAATTCTGCAACGGTACTTGTTTGGTTGTTCTCTTGTTCAAAGGCCATACTACTGAACCGAAAATCCTGTTGATCCCGATCCATATGAGTTGCCTTACTAAAGATTGTATTGTTACGGATTGCCAACTGATGTTTGGCATTTATATTCCAGTCTAAACGATTGAAAAACTTGGTTGACCGGGACCAATTTGTATAATTACCTGCGGTTCCAATATTAAAAATATCACCATAACGAGAACGAGCAGCTTCGGCTATTGCTTCTACATCACGCTGTTCTAGGATATGAGCTGTTTCGATAGTTCCAACACGCAACTGCGTAGGATCTTGACGCCTGGTAAACTCTTCATTACTGAAAAAGAATAATTTATCTTTTATTAAAGGAAATCCTATTCGGAAACCTGTTTGATAATCATAAAAATCTTTATTCATTTTCCCCAAAGTTCCCACACGGTCCTTACCCGTTAATGCGGCATTCCGTCCATAGGCGTAAACCGAACCTTCAACTTGGTTTGTACCACTTCGAGTGACAGCATTGACCGAACCACCTGTAAAATTTCCAATCTTGACATCGTAGGGAGCCAAATATACTTGCATATCCTGGATGGCATCTATTGATATGGGGTTTGTTCTTGTACTGCTCCCCGCCATTCCTGAGGTCCCCGTTTGTCCGCCAAGAGAGGGGCTAAAACCTATTGCATCATTATTGATGGCACCGTCTATCGTGACATTATTATACCTAAAGTTTGTACCACCGAAACTATTATCGCGACTTCCTTGAGGGGTAAGCCGAGTTACATCCGTAATCGAACGGTTGACTGTAGGCATATTCCTGACTTGCTCGCCACTGAAATGATTTCCGGTCCCTACTGTCCCTGCCCTTGTATCAGCTTTCCGGCCAGTCACAATGACCTCGCTAAGTGTTTCATTACGCTGTTGCATAATAAAATCAGCTTGCAAGGATTCTCCCAAACGCACAAATATATTTTCTTTACGCTCTGTTTGTAATCCAATGCTGCTTACATCAACTGTATATGGACCTCCAATACGAATATTATTTAAAGTAAAACGTCCATCTTTATCGGTCGATTGCACATAACGGGTCCCCGTTGGTGTGTGTATCACAGTAACGGTCGCCTTCTCCACAAGAATTCCACTGCTACTTTGCACCTTTCCGTTAATTGTACCCGAAGTTTCCTGCGCAAAAGAATTGAGCGCTTGCAAAAGAAACAAAAAGAGTAAAATTAGCTTTAGTATTGACATTATAGGATAGAAAGTCATGGTTGATCTTCCTATGCATATACTGTCATATTGATATCTATTCATTGCTATGTTTCATTAATTCGTTAGATAAATCTTCTTATTACTGTGTTAGCCGTAGACCCTGATCAACAATATGTAGTACCCCATCTCCGGTAAGGATATCCTGTTTCTGTAATAAGACATCATTTGTATTTCCCAAACCCCGAAGTGTTATACCGCTAAAAGAGCCCGGAGAACTGGTATTTGAAACCAACTTAATGTCTACACTGTTACCATCTAGCATGGTTTGCTTAGACATATTTGTATTACCCGTACTCAAGATATAGTCGTACACAAAACGACGGTCATGGAGAATATGATAGCGGACTAATTTTTTCAGATCATCTAAATTGGCCAGCTCCACATCCTGCACGGATTGAAATCCCAGCAGAGTCATTGCAGCATTATTTGGTGCAAAAACTGTATAGGCTCCCTGATTTGTTTTTTCGGATAAAATGCCGGTCCTTTTTATCGCACGAGCAAATATGCTGATACTCGCATCTGCGTTGATAGCATCCACAATCTTGTCATGTACATAAGGAGTCATAACGCGGTCGAGCACTTGAATCAGTCCATTAGATGCAGGCAAATTTTGTGTCAATACACGTGCTCCATTCAGTGTCAGTACTGTATCAGCTCCTTTTACCCAATGTGTGGCATAGACCTTACCTCGACGTGTTTTCAATTCTTGATTGAACAGAAAAGGAAGCTTATTGAGCTCATATTTTCCATCCAGTATGTGATAATTAGCGATATTAGAAACTATCGCTGCGCGTTCAGACAACATGCTCACGACAGTTGGATAACCCGCCTTTCCAAAGGCATTGTCGGATGGAGCCAGCAAAGTATAGGGACCTTCGCCCTTTTGCAACTCCTTATCAATATTACTGACACGCAATGCAGCATTAAATACCGATAAATTAAAATTATCAGCAACAACTAAATTGACCTTATTATTATCAAAACTCGTCGCGTTTTCTTCCTTTTTACAAGCAAATAATAGATTAATCGCCAGCAAAAATAGGCTACACTTACTATAACTAAAATTATGTCGTCTCATCTTTTATTTAAGTTTAAATCCTTTTGGAAGCAGTAGGTTATCAACAACATGGATAGGTCCATTGACCGTATTGATATCTGTATCAATAATATTGATCGGTGCTTGCTCGGCTTCTTTGACCTTCATTTGGATCTGGTTCGCATTTTTGGAAAAGGAAAGCGGCATTTTATAGGCATATTGAACTTGTCCTGACCCTCCCACATTCACATAGTAATCATTTAACAATACAGGATCCAGGTCATTACTATAAAAGACGGTATTATTAGATAGCGCAATGCCATATGCAGGGTCCTTAGTTGCAAACACTCTGCCCCAATTGCGATGAAAACTGAATAAAGTATCTGTCGGATATGCTCCACGTGGTTCAAAATAAATGTCGTCGTATCTTACATCTCCTCGTTTAGCATTAAAAGCCAAAATATCTGCCACGCTATTAAACCCTGCTTTTCGAAAGGCATCATCTGTTGGTGCAAAGGTGGCTGTCAGGGTAAGATTAGGTGCCTCATTGTAAGATGGCCCACTATCT
>Ga0265296_1002382_pt1 | contig 19090 bp, 32 predicted proteins | sample MunlanPumphouse1_FD_189073 | JGI IMG/M metagenome (GOLD analysis project Ga0265296, IMG submission 189073) | Groundwater microbial communities from a municipal landfill in Southern Ontario, Canada - Pumphouse #1 | ecosystem: Environmental > Aquatic > Deep subsurface > Groundwater | place...
GGTTGCAGATAGGGTGTGAATGCTGAGGATCCGGTTGAGAATTTTATGAAGGGAGTCTTTCAGGGCGCTGTCGGGGACAGTGGATGCCAGGCGGGCCGAGATAAGGAGAGACATTACCTCGTCATCCTTCAGCCAGAGGCCGGGTAGCTGGTAGGTATCGTTTTCATAGCGATAGCCCCGGCGAGTCGGGACGTATTCCAGAGGGGCGTGAAGGCGGTCGCGCATAAAGGCGATGTCACGCTGTGCCGTCTTGGAAGCGACTTCAAAATGTGATGCCAGCATCGAAGCGTTTGGGAACCGTCCCTGCTTTGCCTGGTTATGAAACCATAAAAACCGCTCGTAGATGATCTTTGCAGACATGAGACCCCCTACCTTTATGCATTTCGGCAAGAGATATACCGAGATGACGCTTCGCCCCTGGACGTTTTAATCTCTCGGGATTTAATTTACCGAAGCTTAAATACGATGCAACCGGTTTTCTTGAGATACACCTCCGTTTACCGTGGAGAGGTTCGCTCTCCCTGCCGGCTCGGTATTGAATTACTATATACTTCATTATGAGTGCGATTGTATCTATTATGGGTGTATACCTCAATAGAAAACTTCACTTTTTTCTTCTGAAGATTATCCTCTGTTGTTTTTACGACCGCCTGGGGTGAACGTCTGAAACTTCGGGATTTCATTGACGGGCATGCCGAATCCTACTATATTCAGGTCACGATCTCACTCGTTGCCGGAGAATGTGCAACCGGTTCAGTGGAAGAAACGAAGTTATGTAAAGGGTTAACATTGGCTCATAAAAAATGTTACCCGGGGTTACTGTTATTTAAAAGGGAGTTGCATCTATGTTCAGATCGACAGCTAAATTGCTGGTTCTACCTCTTGCAATTCTGGTCATATTTTTTTCCGTAAATATCGTATGGGCTGAAGGTGAAGCCGACGAAGTCATTGCGCAAATCAATGCGGCACTGGCAAATACATTTGACGGAAAGACACTGAAGTCAAACTGGAAAATTGTATATAAGACCGCATGTGACGAATCCATGCAGACTCTGGAAATGTCAATCTACAGGCCTTGCTGAATGCGCTGTTCCGGTAGCAGCCCCCTCGCCTCGATGCCGGGGAGACACAACCACAGTACCGGCAGACAAGGCAACACGCTCTTATAAAGCAACGGCTGGGATTAAATCCTTTGTGACGTACCAAAACTCTTGATTGCCTTTACGGCGAATGCCGTAGATACAGGATATTCTTCCCGTTAAGAAGATCATATCTGTATTATCTGGCCGTCTTCGATGGTATGTATTCTTTTGTCTTTGATTAAGGCGATTTCGTCTTGAATGGCTTGTTGGTACTGGAGTTTCATGTGATAAAGATAGATATCAGTTTGAGGAGAGTCTAGCTTCTTTAATTCATGCTCCAGGCTAATGGGCGTTAAATGACCGGTCATATCCGCAATGTCTCTCATACTGTTTGGTAGAGATGTCTCAACGAATATGGCTTTCAAATTAGTGATTGTCTTTGCCCTCTCCCATAGCTCCTCTGTGGGACCTGTATCACCGATAAAAATGATAGACCCCTCTCCAGATTCAATTATGTATCCAACTGTTTCCACAGTATGACTAACCCTGATGGGAGTGATGTTCAGGTCAGCTACTTGAACTCTTTCCCCTGGTTTTAAGATCTTAAATTTTAAAACCGGATTTGCCGGATTGGGAATTACTGAAAAATCAGGCCAGATAATATCATTAAATAGATGTGTCTGAAGAGCATCAAGAATATACTGGGTACTGAGTATAACTAAAGGATTATCTTTCTTGAGATAACAGACGTTATCCGCCAGAAAGGCTATATCTCGAACATGATCAAGGTGGGAATGGGTGATGAGAATATAATCTATGTTAAGCTGTTCTTCCAATGTCAGCAAAGAGGTAACTGTACCGGCATCAAGAAGAACTTTTCCGTTCAGTAAAAAGGCTGTTACATTACGACCGGGAAGCTGTGATCCATAGCAACCCAATACTCTGACATTCATCTTTTTCTGCCCTTCCAACTGATATTTAGCTGTAAGGTCAGACAGCTAACCGGTCTTTAGGCAATAACAAAAATATCAAAGCCTATCCCTTGTTGTGAAGTATTATAGCGGGCTGAAGCCTCGGCTAAGAAATTATAAACACTTCATCTCCGGAACGGACACGAGCAGAGGTCTTAATGCCGATATGGTCGCCCGCCACTGCCTTTTCTACTTGCTTGTTGTTGATCTCCATAGAATCAATGATGCTTGTTAGATCTGTCGTATGACCTATAAATTTAACTGTGTCGCCTACCCTCAACTCACCGTCCGTTATTTTAACGGCCGCAACAGATGGTTTAGTAAAAAACTTCATGACTTCTCCAATTCTTGTCTCTGCCATGATGAACCCTCCTTCCCCATTTGTCGTACGTCTTACGGCTAATCTTTCATGGTCTCCTACGACTTACGATCTGGCTTCCCCTCCTTCGCCTCACCAATGAGTTCAATTAGTGATATGGGCGCATTATCACCAGCGCGGTTGCCAATTTTGATGGTTCTCGTGTACCCACCATTCCTGTCATGGTACCGAGCTGACAGATCTGCGAAAAGTTTTCCTACCACCTTTTGATCCCTCACATAAGACAGGGCCTGCCTTCTCGCATGAAGATCGCCTCTCTTGCCTAGAGTTATCATCTTTTCTGCAACTTTTTTTAACTCTTTAGCCTTTGTATCTGTTGTTTTAATCTTTTCATATTTTAAAAAGGAAGTGACCATGTTTCTTAACATGGCCTTTTTATGACTTGTTGTTCTTCCTAATTTACTTCCGGATTTTCCGTGGCGCATTGGACATCTTCCTCTCTAACAGGCGATTGATTTTCGCTTCCTTTCCCATCCCAGGGAGGGAAATCGAGCTTCATGTCGAAACCAAGCCCAGTCTCTGTAAGGACCTCTTTAATTTCATTTAGAGATTTCCTGCCGAAATTTCTTGTCTTGAGCATCTCTGCCTCTGATTTCTGAACAAGCTCTCCAATTGTAACAATACCTGCACTCTTTAGACAATTGGCTGATCTTACAGAAAGCTCCAAGTCCTCGACATGCCTTAAAAGCTTCTTATTTAGCTTCTCCTTTTCGTCAACCTTTTGTTCCTCTTCTTTTTCAACTTCCCCAAAGTTGATGAAGATATCCAACTGTTGCTTTAGTATCTTTGCTGCATAAATTACGGCATCCTCTGGCTGGATACTTCCATCTGTCCATACTTCCAGGATAAGCCTGTCATAATCCGCAACCTGACCCACCCTGGCATGTGTAACGGTATAATTGACCTTTTTAACCGGTGAGAATAAAGCATCAATGGCTATCGTACCCTCGGGCTGACCAACGTTTTCCTTTTGGGCAGGCACATATCCTTTTCCCATCTTAACAATCATTTCGGCCTTAAAGGCTGTTTCACCACCGGAAGCAGTTGCGATATAGTGCTCTGGATTCAGTATCTCCACGGTTCCATCAGTGATAATGTCCCCTGCTGTAACAGGGCCTTCCTTTGATGCATCAATATGAACAACACTTGATTCATTCTGATGTAGCTTAAGACGAACATCTTTTAGGTTCAGAATAATATCAGTTACATCTTCTTTGACACCGGCAATAGTAGAGAATTCATGAAGGACACCATCAATTTTTATAGATACAATAGCTGCTCCCGGTATAGATGACAGCAGCACTCTTCTGAGTGCATTGCCGAGGGTAATGCCAAGCCCTCTCTCTAAAGGCTGACAGGTAAACTCTCCATAAAAAGACGTATATGTACTCTCATCGATCTCAATTTTCTTCGGTCGTATTAGATTACCCCAGTTTTTTTGCATTGTTTAATGCCCTCATCAGAGAAGAAATTCCTTTTTATTTTCGACAGTATGGTTACTTAGAATAAAGTTCAACAACTAACTGTTCCTGAACTGGCATAGTCAGTTCTTCACGAGTGGGAAGCGTTTTTACAACCGCTTTAAAGTTATCTTTATCTAATTCCAACCATTGTGGTACCCCTCTGCGGGCAACTGTTTCCATAGCTTCACGAATACGCTCCACCTCCCGGCTCTTTACTTTTACGGTAATTTCATCGCCAGCATTGACAAGATAAGACGGGATATCAACAGACTTTTCATTTACTAGAAAATGCCTGTGCCTGATGAGTTGTCTTGCTTCACTCCTCGAAGTAGCAAATCCCATACGAAAAACCATGCTGTCGAATCTTCTCTCCAAAAACAGTAAAAGATTGGTACCGGTTATCCCTTTTTGCCTGTCGGCTTTTTCAAAGTATCCCCGGAACTGTTTTTCTAGAAGACCGTACATTCTTTTTAGCTTCTGTTTCTCCCTTAACTGAATGCCATAATCGGAGGCCTTTCTTCTTAACTGACCATGTTCACCAGGGGCATACCCACGTCTTTCAAAGGCACATTTATCACTGTAACATCTATCCCCCTTGAGAAACAGCTTTAGCCCCTCTCTTCGGCATAACCTGCATACTGATTCTCTGTATCTTGCCAAAATAACTCCCCTCTCTAAAATTACCTAATATAGTATAAATTTATAAATAAACTTTTAAACCCTTCTCCTCTTTGGGGGACGGCAACCGTTATGGGGAATCGGTGTAACATCCCTGATCAGGCTAATGCTAAGTCCTGCTATCTGAAGAGACCTTAATGCAGACTCCCTGCCTGCACCAGGCCCTTTCACATAGACCTGAAGCTTTTTCACGCCGTGTTCCCTGGCCTTTTTTGCAGCATCCTCGGCCGCTATCTGTGCTGCAAAGGGTGTGCTCTTTCTTGAACCTTTAAACCCTTGCACTCCAGCAGAAGACCACGCAAGCACATTGCCGTTGTTGTCTGTAATAGTAATAATTGTGTTGTTAAAGGTTGATTGGATATGAGCAATACCCTCCAATATATTCTTTTTTACCTTTTTCTTTGTTGTCTTCTTTGTTGCCACTTTTGCCATTGTGCTTCTCCCAAACTGGTACAGTAATGGTTACTTCTTTTTGCCGATAGTCGCCCGTCTCGGTCCTTTTCTTGTCCGGGCATTTGTATGGGTCCTCTGACCTCGTGCAGGAAGCCCCTTACGGTGTCTTAATCCACGATAGGCACCAATATCTATCAGCCGTTTCACAGACATGGATACCTCTCTCCTTAAATCTCCCTCAACCTTATATTCTTTATCAATAAGATTTCTAATCGAGGTTATTTCTGAATCAGCGAGATTATCTGTCTTCGTGTCAAAACTGACACCTGCCTTCTTAAGTATCTCTCTCGATTTAGTCCCACCTATACCATATATGGATGTCAAAGCAGCTTCCATCCTCTTGTTTCTCGGTAAATCCACCCCTGCAATTCTTGCCACCTGATTACCTCCTGATTATACCGTTTTATCCCTGACGCTGCTTATGCTTGGGATCCTCACAGATAACTCGCACTACCCCATGTCTTTTGATAATTTTGCATTTATCGCAAATCTTTTTTACGGAAGACCTTACTTTCAATCTTTATATCCTCCATCAGGAAACGATAAAAACTACCCTCTGGACCTGCTCACGGTTCTATTTTGACCTGTATACAATCCTTCCCCGTGTCAGGTCATAAGGGGACAGTTCAACAGTCACCTTATCGCCAGGCAGTATTTTAATAAAATGCATACGCATCTTCCCCGAAATATGGGCAAGAACACGATGTCCATTCTCTAATTCCACGCGAAACATAGCATTCGGTAAAGGTTCGATGACCCGACCTTCAACCTCTATGGGTTCTTCTTTTGCCATAAAACCTTACTCTCCATGTTTCATAAGTCAGGGCAGGCATTAAATTACCCCATTTTACTGAGGATAACCGGACCATTATCAGTAATAGCAACTGAGTGCTCAAAGTGAGCTGAAAGCTTGACGTCTTCTGTCACAACAGTCCAACCATCAGACAATATCCTGACTTTATAGGTGCCTTCATTGACCATTGGCTCTATTGCCAACACCATACCGGACTTTAATTCAACACCTCTCCCTCTAACCCCGTAATTCGGTATCTGAGGCTCCTCGTGGAGATTCCTTCCTATGCCATGGCCAACAAAATCCCTGACCACAGAAAAACCTGCGGTTTCAACACGCATCTGCACGGCAGCTGATATATCACCCAGACGATTTCCGGCTTTTGCCTCTTTTATACCATCATATAAACCCTGTTCCGTAATCTCCATAAGCCTCGCCGCTTTGGGAGAAACTTTACCGACCGGAACAGTTACCGCAGCATCTCCATAGTAACCTTTATAATAAACACCAAAGTCCAAGCTTATAATATCACCTTCCACCAAAACCCTCTCTGAGGGTAGACCATGAACAACTTCAAAATTAACCGATGTACACAGGGAAAATGGATAACCCCGATATCCTTTAAACGCCGGCACTGCTCCCTTCTTTCGGACCTGACTGAAAGCTACTGAGTCCAGATCTTTCGTGGTAATACCAGGCTTTACTTTTTCTCTTACTTCGTTCAATATCTCCGCTACAATTAGATTACTTCTTCTTATCTTTTCAACTTCCTCCGGAAGCTTTAAAATAACCATTGCTGCAACTTTTTCTTAAAGTATTTATCCGCGCCTCTTTGCAATACGTCCCTTCTTCATGAATCCCTCGTACTGTCTTGTCAATAAGTGGCTTTCTATTTGACCTGCCGTATCTAGGGCAACACCGACTACAATCAGCAGCGCTGTACCCCCAAAATAAAACGGCACATTGAAGTAACTCACCAGTATACTGGGTAGTACACAGACCGCAGAAACATAAATTGCGCCACTAAAGGTGAGTTTAGTCAAAACACCGTCTATATACTCTGCTGTCTTTTTACCTGGCCTTATACCTGGAATATAACCGCCATATTTCTTAATATTATCAGATACATCTGAAGGATTAAACGTGACGGCGGTATAAAAGTAACAGAAGAATACGATGAAGGCCACATAAAGTAGTTCATACCCCCATTTTCCAGGAATCAGAATATCTGCTACCACCTTCATCCATGGATGAGGAATAAAGTTTGCGATTGTCGCAGGGAACATAATAATTGAGGAAGCAAATATAGGTGGAATAACCCCTGCCATATTTACCTTCAAGGGTAAATGCGTTGTCTGACCGCCATACATCTTTCTTCCCACAATTCGTTTCGCATATTGTATCGGTATTTTTCTTTGACCACTCTCAACAAAAACAATAACTCCTACAACAGCAACCATCATGATTAACAACAGGACAATAATGAAAATTCCCATTTCACCCGTAGATAAAAGGCGGAAGGTATTGATGATCGCAACCGGACCCCCGCATACAATTCCGGCAAATATAATCAGGGATATACCATTGCCGATTCCTTTTTCTGTAATCTGCTCTCCAAGCCACATGATAAACGCCGTGCCGGCAGTAAGCGTAAGCACGGTCATCAATCGAAAGCTCCAGCCGGGATCAATTACAATGGACACACCGGTAGGACCGGCCATATTTTCGAGTCCGACGGCAATACCAAAACCCTGAATGATACTTAGAAGTACTGTCCCGTACCGTGTGTACTGAGTTATCTTTCTTCTTCCCGCGTCACCTTCCTTAGAAAGCTTTTCCAAGTGGGGAACAGCAACGGTCAGTAACTGGAGGATAATGGATGCACTGATATAGGGCATAATACCGAGAGCAAAGACAGATAGATTGGAAAGAGCTCCACCGGCAAACATATCAAACAAACCCAGGAGAGAACCTTTGGCTTGTTCAAAAAAGGCCGCTAATGCCGCCGTATCTATTCCCGGTGTGGGGACATGCGTACCTATTCTGTACACAAACAAAAGAAGAAGTGTGAAAAGTATCCTCTTCTGAAGTTCCGGTATTTTTGAGATATTTTTAAACCCTTCAAGCAAATCAGATAACCTCTATGATCTGGCCACCAGCGGCTTCAATTTTTACTCTCGCAGAACGACTGACCATGTCTACCTTCAGTGTCAGAGGGTAATCTATATCTCCTTTCCCCAGTACCTTAATGCCATCACCTTGTCTCTTTATCAACCCTTTGCTTATCAGAGTATCTTTATCTATGACGGAGCCCTCAGAAAATATCTTTAATTTTTCTATATTGAGTATAACAATATCCTTACGGAAGTGGTTACGGAATCCCCTCTTGGGTAATCTTCTGGTTAGAGGCATCTGCCCCCCCTCAAAACCGGGTCTTACACCTCCACCCGACCGGGCATTCTGTCCCTTTGCTCCCCTGCATGACGTCCCACCATGACCTGATCCGCCTCCACGACCGACTCTTTTTCTTTTCTTTCTTGATCCGTCTGGTGGTTTCAAATTACCGAGATTCATTAGTCGGTTACCTCCTCGAGATCTTCCACTGATAATAAGTGTATGACCTTTTTAACCATCCCGCGAATTTCAGGTGTATTATTCAGCACGACAGTCCTGTTCAATTTCCCCAGCCCCATTCCACGAAGGATCTGCCTTTGCTTTTCCGGCCTTCCGATATAACTTCTTATCTGTGTTATTTTTAGTTTCTTACTCACAAACCTACTTCTCCTTCGATATATTCCTTAAAGCTCAGTAATATCCTTTCCCCTTAGGGTGGAAATATCTGCTGGATCCCTCAACTGACAGAGCCCGTCCAAGGTTGCCTTGACCAGATTATGAGGGTTGTGCGAACCGAGGCATTTAGTCAATATATTATGCACTCCTGCCACCTCAAGTACTGCCCTAACAGCACCTCCTGCGATAAGGCCTGTTCCTTCGGAGGCGGGCTTCAGCAGTACCATACCGGCACCATAATGTCCGATAACTTCAAAGGGAATTGTCCTGTTTATGATAGCGACCTTGGTCATGTTTTTCTTGGCCTGCTCCATGCCTTTTCTGATTGCCTCCGGCACCTCATGAGCCTTACCCAAACCGGCTCCCACTAATCCACTACCGTCACCGACAACAACCACAGCACTGAACCTGAATCTTCTTCCACCTTTGACTACTTTGGCCGTCCTATTAATCGCTATAACCCTGTCGAGGAATTCCGATTCTCTTATGTTTTTTTTATCCAACGAGCTCTTCCTTCATCTAAAAATTATTGTCTATGGTCATTTAAAATTTGAGTCCAGACTCTCTGACAACATCAGCAAGGGCCTTAACCCGACCATGATAAAGATATCTTCCTCTATCAAAGACAACCTGTTCTACACCTATCATTTTTAATCGATTTGCCAATAACTTCCCTACTTCCTTAGACGCATCTATCTTTTTCAGACCATCAAGAGTGCCCCTTAATTCTTTGCTTAGTGTTGATGCCTCAGTGAGAGTTTTTCCGCGGTCATCGTCAATCGCCTGGACATATATATGTCCAGTGCTTCTGAACACCGAAAGACGAGGTCTTTTTTCGGTACCATGTATTTTCCCCCTCACCCTTAATTTACGTTTTACCCTGCTTTTTTCAACTTCTTTTGATGCCAATGTTCTCTACCTCAGCCACCATTGTTAATAATGGGATGATATTGATATACCGTTTACAAATACTTCCCCCATCTATTTAATCTTACGCCCCTACTGATTTGCCAACTTTTCGTCTAACCTGTTCACCCGCATACTTTATTCCTTTACCCTTATAGGGCTCCGGTTTCTTTATCGCTCTTATCTCAGCAGCAACTTTACCTACCAGTTGTTTTTCAATTCCCGAAACAAGAATATTCACCTGTTTTTCAACCTTAATGTCAATCCCCTCTGGAATCTGATATTCCACGGGATTGGAATATCCCACAGCCAATTTAACAATTCTATCATTTACCTCTGCCCGATATCCGACTCCTGATATCTCAAGTTTCTTTTCAAAACCTGTACTGACACCGGTCACCATATTCCCTATGAGTGTCCTTGCTAAGCCATGGTATGATCTTTCTATTCTGTTTTCAGACAGCCTTTTTACCGCAATGGTTTCATTTTCAAGAGTCACCTCAACATACTGCAGCAGCTTCATGGACAAGGTTCCCTTGGGACCACCAACCGTAATGATACCATGGTCTTGAGTGACTTTTACACCTGCAGGAACTTGTATAACTTTCCTCCCGACTCTCGACATAAAATGAATCTCCTTGAAGCTGATATAACTCTTACTAACACTACCACACGTAGCAGAGGACTTCACCGCCTACGTTTAATTGTCTGGCCTCTTTATCGGTCATTATACCCCTGGAAGTAGAGATAACGGCAACTCCATACCCATTCAATACTGTGGGAATTTTATCACTCTTCACATAAACTCTTCTTCCTGGTTTACTGATCCTTCGAATCTGTGTAATAACAGTTTGCTTCGTATCAGGATACTTAAGAAATACCCTTAATACCTGATATCCCTTGTTATCTTTTTCAACGTCATAGCCATTTATGTATCCTGACTCTTTCAAAACGCTGGCAATGCTCAGATTAAGCCGGGACAATAATACATCAACATCCTTATGATGAACTCTATTGGCATTTCTGATCCTGGTCAGCATATCTGCGATTGGGTCGGTCATTCCCATAAACTACTCCTTAAAATATTATCCTGATTACCAGCTCGATTTTATGACACCAGGAATTTCCCCCTTAAGGGAATAATTTCTCAGACATATCCTACACATCTCAAATTTTCTGTAAAATGCCCTCGGTCTCCCGCAAATGGGACAGCGGTTATATGCCCTGACAGAAAATTTCATTTTCCTTTTGGCCTTTGCCATTAAAGATTTTTTTGCCACACTTTTTCCTCTCGCTAACTTTTAAACGGCATACCCATGAGTCTTAGGAGTTTTCTACCCTCATCATCCGTTTTAGCTGTCGTAACAATGACAATATTCATCCCTCTTGCCTTATCGACCTTGTTAAAATCAACCTCCGGAAAAATGAGTTGTTCCTTCACTCCCATGGCGAAATTCCCTCTTCCATCAAGTGAATTTGGCGAAATTCCCCTGAAATCTCTGACCTTTGGAAGAGCTACATTTACAAGTCTGTCTAAAAACTCGTACATCATTTCCCTTCTTAAGGTAACGCAACATCCTATAGGCATCCCTTTACGAAGCTTAAACGTGGCAATTGACCGTTTTGCTTTCGTGATTACTGGTTTCTGACCAACAATCAGGGAAAGTTCTTGCGCAGCAGTATCAAGGATTTTTACGTTCTGAATCGCTTCACCAAGGCCCATATTGACAACGATCTTCTCCAGCCGAGGGACCTCCATCCGATTTTTATACTCAAATTCCTTAATTAATGCGGGAACAACTTCCTTTATGTAATACTCTTTTAATCTTGCCACCTTTGCCCGTCCTTACGCATCTAGTATCTCATGACATTTTTTACAGAAACGCACCTTGTTTCCGTCTTCTAATATCCTGTATCCTACTCTGACAGCAGCATCGCACTTGTTACATACAAGCATCACATTGGAAATTTGTATCGCCCCCTCTTTCTCAACGATACCACCCTTTCCCTTTGCAGTTGGTTTCTGATGCCGCTTGACGAAATTTAACTTCTCCACAATTAACCTGTCTTTATCACTGACGATTTTGATGACCTTGCCTGTTTTACCTTTTTCCTTACCGGCAATTACCTTCACCGTATCGCCTTTTTTTAATCGTCTTTCCCGCATCTCCTGTTCCCCGGTTCCAAATTCTCTCTTCTCCGTCCTCAGAGCTTACAACACCTCCGGTGCCAGAGAAATAATCTTCATAAATTGTTTTGCCCTAAGTTCACGAGCAACAGGTCCAAATATTCTTGTTCCTACAGGTTCCAATTGATTCGTAATCAAAACAGCAGAGTTGTCATCAAATTTCAGATATGAACCGTCTGGTCTCCTTACTTCTTTCGCCGTACGAACTACCACGGCCTTCATAACATCCCCTTTTTTGACCTTTGCGTTTGGAATGGATTCTTTGACGGATACGACGATGATATCACCCACACTGGCATACCTTCTTTTTGACCCACCTAGGACCTTAATACAGGCAACCTTCTTTGCCCCCGAATTATCAGCCACTTTTAATATGGTCTGCATCTGTATCATAAGAATAACCTATTATCAGTCATACTTTATTCGCTCACCATCAACCGTTGTCCATCTTCAATTCCTCATGAAGATGAATTTCGGCAAACGGCAGCCGATGAATTATTATACTGCCTTCTCCATAATTTTACTTAACCGCCACCGCTTATCTCTGCTCAGTGGTCTCGATTCGACAATGAGGACCTTATCTCCCGTATTACAAATATTTTCCTCGTCGTGGACCTTGTATCTGACATATTTTTTCACGTATTTATGAAAGACCGAGTGCTTGACCAGTCTTTCTGCGCGAACAACAATAGTCTTGTTCATTTTATCACTCACCACGACTCCTGCAATGTTTCTTTTCTGACCCCGATCACCCATGTCTACCGGTCCTCCCCTTTTTCCCTCAGAACAGTTTTTAGGCGGGCGATATCCTTTCTGGTAGAGCCTATTACAGAAGGGGTTTCTAATTGCCCGGAAGTATAGCGAATCCGGAGCTTGAAAAGCTCTTCCTTTAGATCTTTGCTTTTCTGCCTCATCTCGTCGATACTGAGTTCTCTAATTTCCTTAATTTTCACTATAGTTGTTCCTTCGGTCTAATATCTGAATCACTGGTTCCTTGAAATAAACTTAGTAGCTATCGGAAGTTTGTGCGATGCCAACCTCAATGCCTCTGTGGCTATCTCTTTTGTAACTCCTTCCATTTCATAGAGAACAACCCCAGGTTTTACGACAGCCACCCACTCTTCAGGCGATCCCTTTCCTTTTCCCATTCGAGTTTCAGCAGGCTTCTTTGTGACTGACTTATGGGGAAATATCCTGATCCATATCTTCCCTCCCCGTTTTACATGGCGTGTCATGGCAACACGCGCAGCCTCAATCTGCCTTGCTGTGATCCATCCACATTCAGCGGCTTGCAAACCATATTCCCCAAAAGCTATATTGCAACCTCTGGTGGCTTTACCACCCATACGGCCCTTCTGTAGCTTTCTGTATTTGACCCTCTTGGGCATAAGCATAATTCAGTAACCTTCCCTCATAAGTCATATGATGTATGAGCGACATTTGCTTTATCGTTTAGACTACCACCTTTTTTGTGGGTAAAACTTCCCCATGGAATATATGGACTTTTACACCAATAATACCGTAAGTGGTATGAGCTTCAGCAACACCATAATCGATATCTGCCCGCAGTGTATGAAGAGGAACCCTACCCTCTCGATACCACTCTGACCTCGACATCTCCGCCCCCCCAAGTCTTCCAGAGCACTTAACTCTAATACCTTGGACACCAAATTTGATCGCAGAGCTTACACATTTTTTCATCGCCCTTCTAAAGGCAACGCGTCTCTCCAACTGAAGGGCAACATTTTCAGCAACAAGTTGCGCATTTGTTTCAGGTTTCCGGACTTCGAGAATGTTTATAATAACCTCTCTGCCGGCAACTACCTCAAGTTCCTTTTTCATCTTTTCTATTTCTGAACCTTTTTTACCTATAATAATGCCGGGACGAGCTGCATAGACATTAACCTTAGCTTTGTCGGTAGCCCTCTCTATCTCTATCAGGGAAATACCCGCATGATAAAGTTTCTTTTTCAGGTAATTTCTGATCTTAATATCCTCATGAAGCAATGTAGAGTAATTCTTTTCCGCAAACCATAGTGAGTGCCACGTCTTGACACCACCCAACCTGAACCCAATCGGGTTAACCTTTTGCCCCAACCTTTCACCTCCTCGGTATTGCTACATTTTTGCGAGGCAGCTACTTCTCATCCAAGATAACTGTTATGTGACTTGCCCTCTTTTTTATCGAAGCCGCCCTTCCCTGCGCCCTCGCTCTCCACCGTTTCATAGAAGGACCCTGATCCACAAAGATTTTCTTCACATAGAGAATATTCTCATCTATGTTTGGATTCTCTCTGGCATTGGCTATGGCCGACTTTAAGACTTTACCGACCATGATGGCAGCACGTTTTTCTGTAAAGTTCAGTATCTTCCGAGCCTCTTCGACCCTTCTTCCCCTAATTAAATCTACCACCAATCTTGCCTTTTGTGGTGATGTTCGAACATATTTTGCAATCGCTTTTGTTTCCATATCTCTATAAACTCTAAATTATATTTATTTACGCAGTTTTGACTTTCGATCACCTGCGTGGCTATAAAACGTCCTTGTGGGGGAAAATTCACCGAGCTTATGCCCCACCATGTTCTCAGTAACAAAAACAGGAATGAATTTTCTCCCATTGTGTACGGCAAAGGTGTGACCTATCAGTTCAGGAGTAATTGTGGAACGACGGGACCATGTTTTTATAACATTTTTGCTTTCCGTGGAGTCGGCTTTCCTGACCTTCTCGAGAAGCTTTTCATTAATATACGCACCTTTTTTAATTGAACGCGCCACCTTATTAACCCCTTCTCTTTACTATATATTTGTCAGTGTTTCTATTTACCCTTGTTTTGTGACCCTTTGTCGGTACACCCCACGGAGTACATGGATGTCTTCCCCCGGATGATTTACCCTCTCCTCCACCCATAGGATGGTCTACAGGATTCATGGCAACACCCCGAACCTTGGGCCGTCTTCCCACCCATCTAGACCTGCCCGCCTTACCAATGCTAATGTTTTCATGCTCTATGTTTCCCACCTGCCCGATAGAGGCTTTACATTCAATGAAAAATTTCCTCACCTCTCCGGAAGGAAGCCTGACCTGGGCATAGCGTCCTTCTTTGGCCATAAGTTGTCCATAGACGCCTGCACTTCTGATCATCTGCCCACCTCGACCAGGCTTAAGTTCCAGATTATGAATAAGACAACCAAGAGGCATGTTTTTCAGAGGCATGGCATTGCCCGGCTTAATATCCGCTTTTTCACTGCTTACCACAGTATCTCCCACCTCCAACTTTGCAGGAGCTATAATATAACGTTTCTCCCCATCCAGATAATGCAACAGAGCAATCCTTGAGGTTCTATTAGGATCATACTCAACCGAAGCTACTCTGGCCGGCACATCTCTCTTCTCACGTTTGAAATCAATAAGTCTGTATTTTTTCTTGTGACCTCCGCCAATATGTCTACTTGTAATTCTTCCATAGCAATTTCGTCCCCCCGTTTTCTTGTGCGGACGCAGCAGACTTTTCTCGGGCGTTGTCGATGTAATTTCTTTAAAATCTGAACAGGTCTGAAATCTTCTGCCCGGTGATGTGGGTTTATATTTTTTTATCGCCATTTATCTCATTCCTTAAATTCTTACTACACTCCAGCAAAAATCTCGATACTACTACCGGGGGCCAGGGTAACAACCGCCTTTTTCCAGTCACGTTTCTTACCCAAAATTTTCCCCACCCTCTTTTTCTTACCCAGCACATTCATAACGCGAACATCCAGGACTTTAACATTAAAGAGTTTTTCTACTGCCTCGCAAATCTCAATCTTATTCGCACAACGATCAACTTCAAAAATATATTTATTACCCTCTTCTTTTGAGATGGTGCTCTTTTCAGTAATTATATATTTTTTTACAATATCATATATTTCCATTACGACAACAACGCCCCTTCAATTTTTTTGACAGCAGGCTCTAAAAAAACAACATGATCATGCTTCAATAGATCGTAAACATTAAGCCCCTCTGATCTTATCATACTAATGTCTTTGAGATTTCTTGATGATTTCTCAAGGTTTAGATATGACTTATCCAAAACGAACAAGGTTTTTCCAAGTCCAAACCGATCGATTACCTCTTTGAATTTTTTTGTCTTGATTTCATCCATCGGAAAATCCTTGAGGATCAACATTCGTTGCTCTTTGAGCTTCATGCTTAAGGTGGAAATCAGGGCTTTCTTTTTTACCTTTTGGGGTACTTTGTATGCGTAATCCCTTGGTTTTGGACCAAAGACAATCCCCCCCCCCCTCCAGAGAGGAGACCGTATTGTACCGGCCCTTGCTCTACCTGTTCCCTTTTGCCGCCACGGCTTCTTTCCCCCGCCCCTGACATCGCTTCTCCCCTTGGTCGAAGCGGTTCCCCTTCTGCGCAAAGCCATCTGCATTCTTACCACATCATAAATAATAGCTTCGTTTAACTCTGCACCAAAGACAGCATCACTCAGTTCTATCTCGGCTACCTTATTATTTTCAATATCGTATATTTTTACCACCGGCATCCTGGTAACTCCAAATTAAAAGCAAAAACTCTACAATTATTCCTCAAGTGTTATTTATTAACACCAGATTCCATCTTTATTGATCGTTTTATTAAAACAAAACTATTCCTGGTACCCGGGATTGCCCCCTTAACCAAAATCAGGTTCTTATCGGGTCTTACACTGCAAACTATCAAATTCTGAACGGTTTTCCTTACATTTCCCATGTGTCCCGGCAACTTCCTGCCCTTAAACACTCTGGATGGATAAGCACTTGCACCAATGGAACCGGGGGCTCGATGAAACATAGAGCCATGAGTTGCCCTGCCTCCGCTGAAACCGTGCCTCTTTATGACACCGGCAAAGCCTTTGCCTTTACTAGTTCCTACAACGTCTACATAGTCACCGGTCGCAAAAAAATCAGCTGTTAGTTCCTGACCCACCTCATAATCAGTTGTTGTATCCGTCCTGAATTCTCTGAGGAGCCGGAAAAAACCTTTATCTGCCTTTTTAAAGTGTCCCTGGAGAGGTTTGGTCACATGTTTCTGTTTTGCACGGCCGTAGCCCATCTGAACAGCATCATAACCGTCACTTTCTTTGGTTTTTTTCTGGATCACTACAGATGGCTCTACCTCGATAGCAGTTACAGGAATTGTAACACCACCTTCTGAAAATATCTGTGTCATACCCAGTTTTATACCGATAAGTCCTATCATATTAAGAATACCCGTTATAAAGGCCTGCCTTGACGCAGGACATCATGTTTTTCACACCTACGCTTTTATTTCCACATCAACACCGGCAGAGAGATCCAGTTTCATGAGCGCGTCCACCGTTGATTGTGTCGGTTCAATAATGTCGATCAACCTCTTATGTGTCCTGATTTCAAACTGTTCCCTCGACTTCTTGTCTACATGTGGTGATCTATTGACACAGAACTTATTTATCTCCGTCGGAAGAGGGATCGGACCGGCAACGCGGGCCCCGGTTCTCTTCGCTGTTTCCACAATCTCCTCCACAGACCGATCTAGCAGTTTATGATCATAAGCCTTAAGGCGAATCCTAATTTTCTGTTCCTTCATTATTTATATCCGATTCTCTTTTTTGCGGTTTATTCTACGATCTTACTTACAACACCGGCTCCTACCGTTCTACCACCTTCACGGATAGCGAATCTTAGCTGCTCCTCCATGGCGATAGGAGTGATAAGTTCCACCTCTACATTGACATTATCTCCAGGCATTACCATTTCCACGCCTTTAGGCAATGTGCAGACACCGGTAACGTCCGTTGTACGGAAGTAGAACTGAGGACGATAGCCATTAAAGAAAGGCGTATGCCTACCGCCTTCTTCTTTTGTCAAGACATAAACGGCTGCCTCAAATTTTGTGTGAGGAGTTATCGAGCCAGGCTTTGCTACAACCTGTCCTCTTTCTACATCTTCGCGCTTGGTTCCCCGTAAAAGCAGACCTACATCATCACCGGCCCTACCTTCATCAAGGATCTTACGGAACATTTCAACACCGGTACAAACCGTCTTAAAGGTTGGTCTGATACCAATAATTTCAACTTCCTCACCTATTTTTACGATACCCCGGTCTACCCTGCCTGTCACTACAGTTCCCCTGCCGGATATAGAAAATACGTCACCCACCGGCATAAGAAACGGCTTATCTAAGACACGAACAGGTTCTGGAATATAAGCATCCACGGCATCCATCAGCTCCGCTATTGACTTCGCATCAGGAGAATTGTTATCAGCCGCCTCTAAAGCCTTTAGAGCCGATCCTCTGATTACGGGAATCTCATCACCCGGGAATTCGTACTCCGTCAACAGCTCTCTCACTTCCAGCTCAACAAGATCCAGAAGTTCAGGGTCATCAACCAAGTCGACCTTATTTAAATAGACGACAATGTAAGGAACCTGCACCTGTTTTGCAAGGAGAATATGTTCTCTAGTTTGAGGCATAGGACCATCAGACGCAGCCACGACCAGAATTGTTCCATCCATGTGAGCTGCCCCTGAAATCATGTTCTTAATATAGTCCGCATGGCCCGGGCAATCAACATGGGCATAATGCCGTGCTTCTGTTTCATATTCGACATGCGAGATATTGATGGTAAGCCCTCTTTCTTTCTCTTCAGGCGCATTGTCAATAGAATCGTAGGGTCTGTATTCGGCAAAACCTTTTTTAGCCAAATAATTGGTAATAGCGGCAGTCAATGTTGTTTTTCCATGATCGACATGCCCGATGGTCCCGATATTTAGGTGCGGCTTTTTCCTCTCAAATTTTTTCTTCGCCATCTCCCTACCTCCTTAAATTTTAATGGCTCTTTCGTTCACTATTCTTTAACCTCCCTGCAGTGGAACACGTAATCCAGAAAATAAATGACAGCTGACAACTCAACTAAAACCTGTAATGGGCAAAAGCCTTATTAGCCTCCGCCATTTTGTGGACATTCTCTTTCTTTTTAATAGCACCACCCCTGTTATTAGCTGCATCGATCAGTTCCACAGCCAATTTCTCTTTCATGGTTTTCTCGGTGCGTTCCTTCGCATGGGCGATTAACCACCGAATTGCCAGAGCAATTCTCCTGGATGGCATAACTTCCGTTGGTACTTGATAGGTGGCACCACCTACCCGTCTTGATTTGACCTCTATGACAGGTTTGGCGTTATTTACAGCTCTTTCAAAAATTTCGATAGGTTGCTCTTTTGTCTTCTTTTCAATAATATTGAAAGTTCCGTACATGATAGACTCGGCAATGCTTTTCTTTCCTTCTTTTAAGAGATTATTGATAAACCTTGCGACAAGCCTATTATTGAACTTGGGATCCGGCAATATCTCTTTTCTGGCTATTACTCTTCTTC
>Ga0265296_1002383_pt1:0-10000 | contig 19087 bp, 10 predicted proteins | sample MunlanPumphouse1_FD_189073 | JGI IMG/M metagenome (GOLD analysis project Ga0265296, IMG submission 189073) | Groundwater microbial communities from a municipal landfill in Southern Ontario, Canada - Pumphouse #1 | ecosystem: Environmental > Aquatic > Deep subsurface > Groundwater...
CGTGAGCCGGCTTCTCCTCAGCACCCCCAGGGCCGACGGCTTCCGCATGCCCGGCGAGTTCGAGCCTCACGCGCGGATCTGGATGCTCTGGCCGCAACGCCCGGACACCTGGCGGCTCGGCGCCAAGCCGGCGCAGCGCGCCTGGGTGGAGGTGGCCACCGCCATCTCGCAGTTCGAGCCCGTCACCGTCGGCGTCGGCCACGAACAGTACGAGAACGCCCGCAACCTGCTCCCCGCCGCGGTCCGCGTCGTCGAGCTCTCCAGCAACGACGCCTGGATCCGCGATTGCGGCCCCACCTTCCTCGTCGACGATGCAGGTGGCGTGCGCCTGGTCGACTGGGTCTTCAACGCCTGGGGCGGGCTCTACGACGGCCTGTACTTCCCCTGGGACAAGGACCAGATGGTGCCGCTCAAGATCGCCGAGATCGAGGGCGTCGGCCGCTACAGGGCACCCCTGGTCATGGAGGGTGGCTCGTTCCACGTCGACGGCGAGGGTACGCTCATCACCACCGAGGAGTGCCTTCTCAGCCCGGGCCGTAACCCGGAGCTGAGCAAGGAGGAGATCGAGCAGCATCTCAGGGACTACCTCGGCCTCGAGAAGGTCATCTGGCTCGGCCGCGGCATCGACCCCGATGAGACCACCGGCCACGTGGACGACGTCTCCTGCTTCGCGCGGCCCGGCGTCGTGATCACCGCCATCACCGAGGACAGGGACGACTGGCGCTACGAGCTGCTGCAGGACAACCTGCGGCGTCTGCAGCAGGCCACCGACGCCAGGGGCCGCCGCTTCGAGATCCACACCCTGCCGCTGCCGGCGATCATGGAGATCACCGAGGACGAGGCCTGGGGGATCGATGCCGCCGAGGGCACGATCCCGCGGCGCGCCGGCGACGGGACCGCCGCCTCCTACCTCAACTTCCTCATCGTCAACGGCGGCGTCATCCTGCCGGCCTTCGACGATCCGCACGACGCCGCCGCCCAGGCGGCGCTCGAGCGAATCTTCCCCGAACGCCGGGTCGTCGCCGTCCCGGGCCGTGAGATCGTGCTCGGCGGCGGCAACGTGCACTGCATCACCCAGCAGCAGCCACGCGGCTGACGAAGCTCCCCGGGCGGGCGTCGCGAGCCGCCCAGGCTTTCACCCGCCCCTTCGCCGCACCCCCGCTCAGCTTCCGGCCGCACCCCTCACGGGGGCGCCGAGTCTCATCAGCCGGGCGGCGGCGCGCCACCCTCGACGAGCTCTTTGCCCCACGGCTCGCAGTCGCTTTCGATCAGGTAACCGCGCCGTCCGAAGAAGGCGCGCGAGGCGTCATTCTCCGTGAGGATCTGGAGTTTTGCCTTGAGCGCCCCGCGCCGGCGAAAGCGCGCCTCGAGCTCGTCCATCAGGCGGCTGGCGACGCCCTGGCGGAGGCGCTCCGGCGCCACCGCGAGGTGGTAGACGTACGCCCGACGGCCGTCCCAGCCGCCTATCACCGTGCCGACGACGAGGTCGTCCGCGTCACGAGCAACGAGGAACAGGTCCGGGTCGCGGGCCAGTTTGAGCAGCGTCGCCTCTGGTCCGTCAGACGGCCGCATCCAGAGCCCGCCGCGCCGCCAGAGCTCATACACGACGGGGTGGTCGGCCATCGTGAACTCCCCGATCGTGATGTCGTCGTTCGCCGCGGCCATCAGGCTCCTCTCCGGCACCGATTGTAGCGTGGGCCGACGGGTACAATCGGCACAGGCTCGTTCGGAGCCTGAAGGAGGCCGCATGGACGCTCTCGACGAGCGGCGCATCCAAGCCACGGCGCGCGAGATCCTCGCCGCCACGCGCGCCCACGAGCCCTCCCGGATCTCTTCCGAACGCTGGCAGGGCGAGATCCTGGAGTGGGCGATGGCCGACGAGCGCCTCAAGGTGGAGATGCTGCGCTTCGTCGACGTCTTCCCCACCCTGCGTGCCCGCGGTGAGATCAACCGTCACCTGCGCGAGTACTTCTCGCGCCAGGGCGTGGCAGCGCCCCGGCTGCTGCGCTGGGGCATCGACCTCACGGGCCCGCGCTCGCCGGTGGCCCCGCTCGCGGCCGCCGTGATCCGCAGGCAGCTCAAGGGTTTCGCACAACGCTTCATCGTCGGCCGCGACGCCCGCGCTGCCGTCCCGGTGCTCAAGGCGCTCCGGGACTCCGGCACCGGGTTCACGCTGGACGTCCTCGGCGAGGCCACGGTGAGCGAAGCCGAGGCCCGCGCCTACCAGAAGGTCTATCTCGACCTCCTCGATGGCCTGGCGACGCGCGCCGCAGCGTGGCCGCCCGTGCCGGTGGTGGACGAGAGCGCCTGGGGGCCGCTGCCCCGCGTCAACCTCAGCCTCAAGGTCACCTCGCTCTACTCGCAGATCGACCCGGTCGACTTCGTCGGCAGCGTCGCGGCCGTCAAGGATCGGCTGCGGCCCATCTTCCGCAAGGGCATCGCGACCGGAGCCGCGCTCACCCTCGACCTCGAGCAGTTCCGTTACCGCGACCTCACGTACAGCGTCTTCACCTCGCTGCTCGACGAGGACGAGTTCCGCGCCTACGATCACGCCGGCGTCGTGCTGCAGGCGTACCTGCGCGACGCCGACCGGGACCTGGAGGAGCTTCTCTGGTGGGCCGACGCCCGTGGCCGGGCGATCGACCTGCGCCTGGTCAAGGGAGCCTACTGGGACTACGAGACGGTGCTCGCCGCCCAGGAGGGATGGCCGGTGCCCGTGTTCACGCACAAAGCCGACACCGACGCCATGTACGAGCGCCTGACCCGCACCATGCTGGAGCATCCACAACGCCTCCGCCCGGCCTTCGCCAGCCACAACGCGCGCTCGCTGGCCGTGGCCATCGAGACCGCCCGTGGGCTGGGCCTGCCCGACAACGCCTTCGAGGTCCAGATGCTGCACGGCATGGGCGAGCCCCTCAAGGCGGCGATCCGGGCCCGCGGCCTGCGCCTGCGTGAGTACGCGCCGGTGGGCGAGCTCATCCCGGGGATGGCCTACCTCGTGCGCCGCCTGCTGGAGAACACCGCCGACGACTCCTTCCTCCGCCAGACGTTCGCTGAGGGCGCCGCCGTGGACGAGCTCATCCGGCCGCCGCGGCCGACGCCCGACCTCGGCGTCCCGGTCGTGCGCCTGCCGAGCATCGCCCCGACGGACGCGGACGCCCCGGCGCCGTTCGCCAACCACCCGCCCGCCGACTTCGCCCGCCGTGAGAACCGCGAGGCGTACGACGCCGCGCTGGCCGCCGTGCGCGGCCGCCTCGGCGCCCACTACCCGCTGCGCATCGGCGGGCGCGACACGGCGACGGCGCGGTCGCTGAGCTCGGTGAACCCGGCGGTGCCGGGCGAGGTGCTCGGTACGGCCGCCTCCGGCGGCCGTACCGAAGCCGAAGCGGCCGTGGCCGCCGCCCGCACGGCCCTGCCCGGCTGGCGCGACGCCGGCCCGCGCGAGCGCTCCGCGGTGCTGTTCCGGGCGGCCGAGCTCATGCGCGCCGAGGCCATGGAGCTGGCGGCGCTCATGACCCTCGAGGCCGGCAAGACACGCCGCGAGGCCAGCGCCGACGTGGACGAGGCCGTCGACTTCCTCGAGTACTACGGCCGCGAGATGCTGCGCCTGGGGGCCACCCGCCGGCTCGGCTCCGTACCGGGAGAGGACAACACGTACTTCTACGAGCCGCGCGGCGTCGCACTGGTGATCGCCCCCTGGAACTTCCCCCTGGCGATCCTCACCGGCATGACGAGCGCGGCGCTGGTCGCCGGCAACCCGGTGATCGTCAAGCCGGCCGGGCCGACGCCGCTCGTCGCCGCGCAGATGGTGCGCCTGCTGGAGACCGCCGGCGCGCCTCCCGGGACGCTCAACTACCTGCCCGGCCCCGGGGCCGAGGTGGGCGACTTCCTGGTGCGCCACCCGGGAATCGACCTCATCGCCTTCACCGGGTCCCTGGACGTCGGCCGGCGCATCATCGCCCAGGCGGCCCAGCACCCGGCCGCGGAGGGCATCAAGAAGGTGATCGCCGAGATGGGCGGCAAGAACGCCGTCATCGTCGACGCGGACGCCGACCTCGACGTGGCCGTGGCCGAAGTGGTCGCCTCGGCCTTCCACTACGCCGGCCAGAAGTGCTCGGCGGCCTCCCGGGTGATCGTCCTCGAGCCGGCCCACGAGAGCTTCGTCAGGCGCCTGGTGGAGGCAACGCGCAGCCTCGTGGTGGGCCCCCCGGAGGACCCGGCCACGCGCGTCGGCCCGGTGATCAGCGCCGAAGCCCGGGAGAGGATCGAGGGGTACATCGCCCAGGGGAAGCTCGAGGCGACGCTGGCCGCCGCCGTCGAGCCGCCTGCCGGTGGCTGGCCGGGCGGCGGCTTCTACGTCGGCCCGCACGTGTTCGTCGACGTGGCGCCGGGAGCCGTCATCGCCCAGGAGGAGATCTTCGGCCCGGTGCTTGCCGTCCTTCGGGCCGCGGACCTCGACGAGGCGCTGGCCGTCGCCAACGGGGTCAGGTACGCCCTCACGGGCGGCTTCATGAGCCGCAGCCCGGCGGCCATCGAGCGGGTGCGGCGGGACTTCCGGGTCGGCAACCTCTACATCAACCGCGGGATCACCGGCGCGCTCGTCGACCGGCAGCCGTTCGGCGGCTTCAAGATGAGCGGCGTCGGGTCCAAGGCCGGGGGCCCGGACTACCTGCTGCAGTTTCTGGAGCCACGGGCCGTCACCGAGAACACCATGCGCCGCGGCTTCGCGCCATCCGGCGAGCTCCTCACGGACTGACCGGCGGCGCGTCGCGAACTCCGGCGGCCGCACCAGCCGCCGCTCACCATCTTCACTCGCAGCAGCGCTGCCGGGGCCCGTCGCCCCAGGCGGACCCCGCCGGTACCCGCCGGCGCCGGCGAACCTCGCCGCCCCCCGCCGCGTCTCACCGTGCGACACACCGGCCGCGGCCAGCGCGGCCCGAGCAGGAGGCACACCATGGAACGCACACGCAGGCTGAGGCTCATCGTGCCCGCCGCGCTGGCGGGGCTGCTCGCGGCGTTCGTGATCGTCGGGCTGCTGATCGGAGGCGTGGCAACCGGCCCCTCGATCTCACCTGAGTCCTCCCGGTCGAGCGCCACGACCACGGGCACGGTGAGCGGCTCCCCGGGCGGGCTCGCCGCCGACGAGGCTGCCCCTGACATCGTCACCGGCGCGGCCCCCCCGCCGGCGGCCGCCGCGCCGTCGGCGCACCACCTGATGCGCAGCGGCGATCTCTCGTTGCTGCTCGCTCGCGGCACGCTGATCCGCACCGTCGACCGCGTCGCGGCCCTGGCCATCGGCATGGGCGGCTACGTGATGTCGAGCAGCATCGGCAGCGACTCCGGCGGCGGGGTCGTCGTGCCGCAGCCGCTCGCTGACACGGCGGCACAGCCTGCCGACGGCACGAGCGGCGAGCTGTCGCGTTCGGCGACCATCGGCGAGCACCCGTACGCCACCCTTGCCCTGCGCGTCCCAGAAAGCCGTTTTGACGACGCGCTCGAGCGCTTCGCAGCCCTGGGCGACGTTCAGAGCCTCTCGACTTCGAGCGAGGACGTCACCGCGCAGTACGTGGACCTCAAGGCGCGCCTGCGCCACTTCCAGGCCGTCGAGCGGCGCCTCGTGCGCTTCCTCGCCGCCACGGAGAACGTCAATCAGTTGCTGGCCGTGCAGGACCGGATCGATGAAGTCCAGCTCACCATGGAGCAGCTCAAGGCCCAGCTCACGTCGCTCAGCGAGCTCACCACCTTCGGGACCATCTCGGTGTACCTGACCGAGAAGGGCGTCCCGCAGACTGGGGCCATCGACCCCTCGGACACCTTCGCCGGCACCTTCTGGCACTCGCTCAAGGTGCTGGGCCGCGGCGCCCACATCAGCGCGCTCGCGCTCACCGCGGCACTCCCCTTCGTCGTCGCCTTCGGCGCCCTCGGAGTCGCCACGTGGTACGTGGCGCGCCGGGTGCGGCGCGGCCGTGGCCACGCGGCGCCGCCGACCCTGCCGGCCTGAGAGCCGCTGCCGGCCGCAGCGCCGCCACTCCCGCTGCCCGCCGCGACTCACATGCCCGGCGCGGGCCCACCGCTGCCCGCCGCGACCCACATGCCCGGCGCGGGTTCACCGCCTCCCGGCGGGCCCGCGCCGTCCGATAGCTGGGCGCCCGGTCCGGGTAGAGTCCCTTCGCGAGACCCGACGACAGCGACGCCGAAAGGGGCGAGCATGAAAGCGGTGCGCATCCACCAGTACGGCGGGCCGGAGGTCCTCGTGTACGAGGATGTACCCATGCCGGAACCCGGGCCCGCTCAGGTGCTCGTGCGCGTCGAGGCGGCGACGGTGAACCCCGTCGACGTCGCGGTACGCGAAGACCGCTTCCCGACGCCCAAGAAGCCGCCCAAGACGCTGGGCTCCGACGGCGCCGGCGTCGTCGAGCGCGTCGGCGCCGAGGTGGCTTCGGTCAAGCCCGGCGAACGCGTCGCGTTCAGCGGGCTGGGCATCGGCAGCGAAGGCAGCTACGCGGAGTACGCGCTGATCGCCGAGGCTCAGGCCGTGCCGATCCCCGACGGGCTGTCGTTCGTGGATGCCGCCGCGCTCGGGATGGTCTTCCCGGCGGCATACTACGGCCTCGTCACGCGTGGCGCCCTGCAGCCCGGCGAGACCGTGCTCGTGCAGGGCGCTTCCGGCGGGGTGGGGTCGGCCTCCGTGCAGCTCGCCAAGGCGCTGGGCGCCCGGGTGCTGGCCACGGCCAGCGGTCCGGGCGCCGCCGAGCTCGTGCTCGGCCTGGGCGCCGAAGCGGTGATCGACTACCGGACCGAGGACGTCGTCGCCCGCGTCCTCGAGCTCACCGGCGGCAAGGGCGTCGACCTTGTCCACGAGCTGGTGATCAGCGTCAACCTGCCGCAGGACATCCACCTTGCCGCCAAGGGTGGCCGGGTGGTGTGCACCGGGCAGGGGCCCTCACCGGAGGCGACCGTGCCCATCGGCGAGGCACTCGGCAAGGATGTGTCGCTGCTGTTCATGAACCTCAACAACGCCGGGCGCGCCGGCATCGCCCGCATCACCGCAGAGATCGCGCAGATGGTGGCCGAAGGACGCGTCAAGCCGGTGATCGGCGTGCAGCTCCCGCTGGCGGAGGCCCGCCGCGCCCACGAGCTCCTCGACGGCGACCACCTCGGGAAGATCGTGCTGCTGCCGCGCGGCTGAGCCGGCGACCCGCCGGGCGAGCACACCTCACGCGCCAGTCCCTCGTCGGCCGACGCGACGCCGAACCCACCGCCACCCAGGCGTTACTCGATGAGCGGCTCGTACGCGCCTCGAAGATGAGCCGCGGCACCGCCTCGCCGGGCCGCACGAGGCCGAGCAGGGGCTCCTCAGCGCTGCTCGTGCCAGGCCACCACGATCGCCTCCAGCTTGGTCTCGGTCGCCTCTTCGGGCGCGCCCTCGAACCCGGCGAGCCCGAGCACCATGCGGTGCAGGTCGACGAAGTTGAGGTCGAGGGGGTCAGCTTCGGGGTAGGCATCGATGAGCGCCCACGCCACGTCCGTCGGCTGATTCCAGGTGAGCCCCATGCCGGCCTCCTTCTCGGGGATGAGCGTACCGCACCGCGAGCGTTCAGGCGGCGGTGACGGCGACGTACATCGTGTACTCGTGGCGGTAGGCGCCTACTTGATCGTGGGCGGCCACCAGCTCGACCCGAGGGAAGACGCCGCGCAACAGACCCTCAAACGCCGGGGCGCGCTCGGGCGACCAGTACACCACCGCCCCACCGGGGCGCACCGCGGCGCCCGCCCGGCGCAGGCCGGCCGCCGAGTAGAGGCCCGCGTTCGCTTCCCGCACGAGCCAATCCGGCCCGTTGTCGGTATCGAGCGCCACCACGTCCCACCTGCCTGCCCCGCCCTCCAGCACGTCGGCCACGTCGGCCACCTCGATCCGGGCGAGGCCGCCGCGCTCCGCAGCCGCGGCACGCCGAGCCCACTCCCCGCCGTGCTCGCGGAACCAGCGCACGATCTCCGGCTCGAGCTCGGCGACGGTCACCTGGGCGACCCGGGGGCACGCCAGGGCTTCGTCGAGCGCGTCGCCGATCCCGAGACCGCCGATGAGCACCCGCAGCCGGTCGCCGCCCACGTAGGGCCAGGCGGCCGATACCAATGCCCGGCTGCTCGCCGCGTTGGCGCTCGAGACAAGGAAGACGCCGTTGGCGACGATCTCGAGCCCCGCGGGGCCGCGGCGCAGCACGAGCTCGCCACTGTGCCCCACGACGCGCTCGATGACCTCCACGGATCCGCCCATGCGGCCATCATAGGTGTGTCCGGCGGGAGGCGCATCCGCGGCCCGCGCCCACCCGAAGCCCATCTGGACGCGGACCGCCCGCTCAGAGCGCCTCGCGCCAGGGCACCCGGCCGGCCGGCGCGCCCACCTGGCTCGCGTACCCCGCGATTACCGCGTCGATGGCCTGTACCGCATCCTCGGCAAGCGGCGGCACCTCATGAGACTCGAGGAGCTCGCGGGCCCGATCGGCGGCTTCACGTACAAGGCTGCGCCCTCCGCAGCTCTCGAACGGCCGGCGCTGGAGGACGCGCGGCTGCCAGAACTCCCCGGCACGGCGGAACTGCCGCGTGCTCCGCCGCGCCAGGAAGTGCCCGCCGACGCCCACGGCGGCGATGTCGGCGGTGAGCGCCCTGGTGGCATCGACCGGCTCGTCGCGGACGAATCGCTCGATCATGCCGACCACGTCGCAGTCGAGGACGACCTTCGCGAGGCTCACGCTCTCGGCGCCGTCGAGAAGGCCGACGGCGATGAGGCTGTCGACGCCGGCGAGAGCGCCCGCGAGCCCCGTGAGCATCCCCTCCGCCCCAGCCTGCGGGTCGCTCGCCTTGGCGTCGCTGGTCACAGCGCTCCCGGTCACCGGCAAGCCGTAGTACCGGCTCATCTCGATGCAGATGACGTTCATGAGCCCGACCTCCGGCGCCCCGCACAGGTAGCCGCCGGTGCGCATGTCCGCGGCGGCTGCGCCGACCCCGCTGATCAGGGCGCAGCCCGGCTGCGCGAGCTGGAAGAGCACCACGGCGCTCAGCAGCTCGGCCATGTTGACGATGCAGGTGCCCAACACGGTCAGCGGCGCGGTCGTGCCGGCGAGCGGCATCGGCAAAATGAGCACCGGCACGCCGGACTTGACGAGCTCCATCGTCGCCTCGGTCATCTCGCGCTCGTGCTGCAGCGGGGCGATCGTGCAATTGACGGTGCTGAAGATCGGCCGGTCCCACAGGGAGCCGCCGGCCACCGCCTCAAGGATCTCCAGCAGCGGGCCTACGTGCGCCGGCTCGCGGACCTCGTCTTGCAGATGCCGGCTGAAGCACGCCAGGGAGATCGCCTCGATCTCCAGGCCGGCCGTGAGCGGGTGCAGGTCGCGGGCCGAAAGTGAGGGCCACGCGTAATCGACCTCGGGCAGGGCGTCCAGAAGGCGCATGACCCGGCGAAGATCGGCGGCCGTCCCTTCGCTGCGCACCCCTGTCTCGTCGTCGTAGAGGTAGGTGCCGGTCCCGTCGCTGCAGAACGTGAGCGATCCGTCGCCCAAGACGACATCGCTGGCGGGGCCACGGCCGGCAAGGAGGACCTGGCGAGGGCAGGTGGCCAGGCAGCGCTCGATGAGCTCCCAGGGCAGCTTCGCCCGCAGGTGCTCGCGGTCGACCTCGGCGCCGGCCTCTTCGACCAGGTCGATGGCGGCCGGCGTGTTGTACCCCACGCCGACCTCCTCGAGGACGAAGACAGTCTGCTCGTGGATGAAGCGCCGGTCTTCCTCGGAGAGATAGCTCAGTCTGGGGCGCGCCACGGTGGACCCCCTCCTTCCAGCCGCATCCGCCCAGCGGCGGGACGCCGGACCAGCAGGCGACGATCGCCGCAGCAAGCAGGCTCGCGACCCGGGTGCCACCGCCACCGACCTGCGGAAGACTACCACGGAAGGGGCTCCGCGCGTAGGATTTCGCACCCCGCGGCTCACAGGCCGCCGGATTCCGT
>Ga0265296_1002383_pt1:17500-19087 | contig 19087 bp, 10 predicted proteins | sample MunlanPumphouse1_FD_189073 | JGI IMG/M metagenome (GOLD analysis project Ga0265296, IMG submission 189073) | Groundwater microbial communities from a municipal landfill in Southern Ontario, Canada - Pumphouse #1 | ecosystem: Environmental > Aquatic > Deep subsurface > Groundwater...
ATGCCCCTCGTCCATGGGGCAGGTACGGGCGGTGCCGTAGACCTCGCTCGTCGAGGTGTGCACCACGCGCGTGACGTCCAGCTGACGGGCGGCCTGCAGCACGTTGAGCGCGCCGCCGATGTTGACGCGCGCGTACGAGTCGGGAGCCGAATACGAGTACGGGATGGCGATGAGCGACGCCAGGTGGAACAGGACTTCGACGTCACGAGCCGCCCTGACCACGCTGTCGCGATCGGCGATATCGCCGCTGACGATCTCCATCTGGTCGGCGAGCGGCGACGCGTCGAGCCACCCGGCGGAGCCCAGCGAGTTGTAGTGGATCAGGCAGCGCACCTCGGCGCCGGCCTCCACGAGGCGCTCCGCCAGGTGGCTGCCGATGAACCCGGCGGCGCCCGTCACGAGGACGCGCCGGCCATGCCAGTGGCTCGTCATAGTTCGCCTCTCTCCGCGTCTTGCTGGGCCTGGGCGTAATCGTCAGGCCGGCCGATATCGAGCCAGTACTCGAGGATGGGGTAGTTCACGACCTTCTCGCCTTGTTCGAGGGCCCGCGTGATGAGGTCATTCATGTCGGTGTGCTCACCATGCGGGACGAGATCGAGGATGTGCGGCTCGAGCAGGTACACGGCGGCATTGACCATGAACTCCAGGTGGGGCTTCTCGACGATCGAGCGTACCACAGCACCCTCGGCCTCGATGATCCCGTAGGGCACCTGGAGCTCGTAGCGCCGCACGCCTACGGTGAACGCGGCCCCCTGCCGCTCGTGGAAGCGGAGCATCGAGCGGTAGTCGACGCGCGTGATGATGTCGCCGTTCACGACGAGGATCGGCCCGGAGGGCCGCGCGAGGAGGCTCAAGGCACCAGCGGTCCCCAGCGGCCTCTCCTCGCTGAGGTACTGGATCTGCACTCCGAACCCCTCACCGTCGCGGAAGTGCTCGTGGATCTTCTCGGGCAGGTAGTGCGTGGTGATGCTGACGTCGCGGATGCCCGCCTGCTTGAGCTGATCGATGACGTGCTCCATGACGGGGCGGCCGCCGACCGGCAACATCGGCTTGGGCGTGTCGGCGGTGAGCGGATGCAGCCGGCTGCCGAGACCGCCGGCCATGACGACCGCCGGGAGGCCGAGGTCGTCGGCGGTGACCATGTCGGTGCGCAGCACGAGGCCGACGGGCCGGCGGCCGGGGTCGACCAGCGGCAGCTGGTTGAGATGGAAGGGGCGTGCCGTGTCCATGAGGCGGAGCGCGTCGGCGGCCGAGATGTCGGCCGCCGCCACGACCGGCTGGCGGGTGGCGATCTCCACACTCGGGCCCGCCAGCGGACGCCCCTGCAGCAGGGCGCGGCGCAGGTCGCCGTCGGTGAGCAGCGCGGCCAGGGAGCCGTCGTCGTGGACGAGCAGCAGGACGCCGAGGCCGCCGCGGTCGAGGCGCCGGATGGCGGCCTCGATGGGCGTCTCCGCCGGCACCACGACTTCCGCCAGCCGCGCCGCCTGATCGACGTCGCGGAGCATCAGGCGGCGCCTCCGGTGGCCGGCGGGTGCGGGCGGGCGGGCACGCCCGCCACCGTCGCGCCCGGCGGCACGTCGCGCGTGA
>Ga0265296_1002384_pt1 | contig 19079 bp, 17 predicted proteins | sample MunlanPumphouse1_FD_189073 | JGI IMG/M metagenome (GOLD analysis project Ga0265296, IMG submission 189073) | Groundwater microbial communities from a municipal landfill in Southern Ontario, Canada - Pumphouse #1 | ecosystem: Environmental > Aquatic > Deep subsurface > Groundwater | place...
CATTTAGTAAAAGATGACCAAAAGTTATTATTATTTTGATTATGCTGCAGCTACGCCTTTGTCTAAAGAGGCAGCTGGGGCTATGCAGCCTTATTTAACTAGTAAATTTTACAATCCTTCGGCACTGTATCTGGCCGCTCAAGATAACAAACATGATCTAGAAAAGTTTAGAAGCATCATTGCCCAGGGGCTTGGAGCAAAATCGTCCGAAGTTATCTTTACGGCTGGTGGCAGCGAGGCCAATAATTTAGCAGTTCAGGGTATTTTGCGCCAATTTGATGGTGGCAATATAGTAATTAGTAATATCGAACACGCCTCGGTCTTGCAACCTGCTAGCCTATTTAATTGTAAGCTAGCAAAAGTCGATAATATGGGGGTTATTGACATTAAAAATCTAGAAAACTTAATTGATGCCCATACGGTATTGGTTAGCGTTATTTATGCCAATAACGAGATAGGCTCGATTCAGCCCATAAAAGATATAGCTCGTATTGTTAAAAAAGTTAATACCGAGCGCCAGCGTTTAAATAATACGCTACCTCTGTATTTACACACCGATGCCTGCCAAGCTGCTAATTATTTAGATATGCAGGTGTCAAAATTAGGCGTTGATCTGATGACATTAAATGCTGGTAAAATCTACGGCCCTAAGCAATGTGGGGCATTATTTGTAAAAACCGGTGTGCGTTTGCAGCCTTTAGTTTTAGGTGGTGGTCAAGAAAAAGACTTACGTAGTGGAACTGAAAATTTAGCTAATATTGCCGGTTTTGCTGTCGCCTGGCAACAGACCAGGGCAGATTATCGGCAAGAAAGTAAAAGGCTAACAGAATTACGGGATAGTTTTATAAAGCAGATACAGCTTAAAAATCCCCATATTCAAATTAACGGTTCATTGGGCCCAAAAAGACTAGCTAACAATATAAACCTGACTATTCGTGGCGTAGACAATGAGACTTTGGTAATGATGCTTGACGAGGCCGGCTTTATGGTGGCCACTGGTTCGGCTTGTCATGCCAGCAGCAATCAAGCTTCTTGGGTTTTGGGCTCAATAGGTGTCGCCAAAAAAGATGCCAACAGCTCTATTCGTATTACATTGGGCCGCCAAACTACCGCCGAGGATCTAAAAAAATTAGCCAATAAACTGACAGAATTAATAGATAGTTTGGCAAAACCTTAACTTAAAAAAACAATACAACCAAAGTGATAACTAGCAAGTTGGCTGGTTTTTTTGAGTATTTTACAGGTGTTGGATACTAGCGTTGCCAATCAATTAGACAAAAAACTACTACTTGTAGCGTGTTTTAGGTGGTAATTAGTATAATTATTGTTATATTTGATAGTATATTTGGCGTATAATTACTACTGAAGTTATAAGAATTTAATAAAAAAAGGGGGTGGCGTTTAGTGACAATAGGGCAGCTGGCAATCATTGTTGGTGCGGCACTTATTGCTATGTGCCTTTCTATTTGGATAATATTTAAACCCAAATTAGGCAAACACAACGACCAGTCCAAACTACTATTAAGCGAACAGGCTAAAAATAACGTCGAAAGCATTTTTAACGATGAGTTCCGCGAAGAACTAAAAAACCGCGGTCGTTTGCATTTTGAAAAAATAATTGGCGAAAACGCTATGTTCTTACAGCAAGATCTTAGGTTAACCACTAGCCAGGTTAATGATTATATGAAGGACGAAATCAAGCGTGTACTAAAAGACGAATTTTCTAAATACGAAGAATCTATTAACGATGCCAAAAATTTGGCGTTAGATACTATCCAAAAGACTCAAGCTACTATTGACCAACAACGGATGATACTAGAAAAGCAGATGAACGAGCAGGCTGCCATAGAAAAACAGCGCATAATAAGCCGTTTTGAGCAGAACATGACAGATATCATCAACCACTACATCTTAGAGGCTATTGGTAACGAGATCGACATTTCGGCTCAAGCTGATTTTATTTTTCAATATCTAGAAGCCAATAAACAGGCAATTATCGAGGATATTAATAGTGGATCTTAAGCTTGATGATATAAAATTACCCATTAGTCTAAACAGCAGACACGATGTCAATATGGTTTGCCAAGAGCTTCGAGGTATTATCGATGTGGCAGAACAAAATAATTTGCGACAAACAAGCTCGGCCACTCTACCCGAAATTTCTGGGTTGCTTAAAGAATTAGCTACCGAAAACAATGTTAATCTGGCCAGTACCGACGAGAGCCAAAAGTTACTTAAATTGATTGAATTAGTTAGAGACAAAGCTGTGCAGATTCATGTTAGTTTCGCCGCCGAACCTCCCGTAGATATTATGAAAAAATTAATAGTTTGGTTTCGTAGCGAAATTAACCCAAAGACTATTATCAATGTTGGGCTGCAGCCATCAATTGCTGCGGGCGTGGTTGTAAGAACCCCCAATAAGCTATTTGATTTTAGTTTGCGCCAACACTTAATCAGCAATCAAGACAAGCTCAAGGCAGCATTGGGTAAATAGTATGGCTAATAATCATTTTCAATTTTTAGTCAAATCTGGCCGTCCGGTAGGTGAGGTTATTGGTGTTAATAAGTTCTTGGTAAAAGTTAAGGGCTTGCAGCCAGTTAACCAGCATTCGCTGGTTTTGTTCGAGGACGGATCTAAGGGTATTGTGCATTTTATTTATAGTGACCATATTGTAGTGTTGCATCTTGGTAATAAGACACTAAAAGTTGGCACCCTGTTGGCCGAACAGCATGACGAGTTGGTTGTTAAGGTGGGAAAAGATTTTAAGGGCCGAGTAATATCGGTAACCGGCGATGCGCTTGATGGCAAAGGGCCTATTGCTGCCGATAGCAGCTGGCCGGTTTTTAATGCTGCACCACCACTGTACCAACGCCAACAACTTAGCGATCCGCTCGAAACTGGCGTAACAGTCATAGATAGTTTGTTCCCCATAGTCAAAGGGCAGCGCATGGCCATCTTGGGTGATGACAAATCGGGCAAAAGCAGTCTAATGACCCAGCTGGCGATTAACCAAAAAAACACCAATACAACCGTTATATATGTAATGATCGCTAAGCGGCGGGCAGATGTGGATACGCTTTTGTCGCGTCTTAACGAGACCAAAGCCCTGAGCAACACCATTGTTGTTGTGGCTACAGTCTTTGAGTCTTTGGTACTAAGCTATCTAGCCCCTTATGTTGGCTGTGCTATGGCCGAGTATTTTTGGCAATCCCTAAACGAAGACGCCATTATTATTTATGATGATTTAACGTCTCACGCCATGGTTTACAGAGAAATATCTCTTTTGGCTGGTGTTAGCCCCGGCCGAGATTCGTATCCTGGTGATATGTTTTATGCCCACTCTAGCTTATTAGAAAGAGCCGGTCGCTTGTCGACCAACGGCAAAACCCTTACCAGTATCCCAATGGTTCTAGTGTCTGGGGGGGACATAACTGCATACTTGCCAACTAATATTATGTCGATATCCGATGGGCAATGGGTGATGGATATGGATATTTTTAGAGAAGGTGTACGCCCTGCCCTAAACCTTGGTTTGAGTGTTACTCGTGTTGGTGGGGTTGCTCAAAACAAGCGCCAAAAAGAAATTGTCGCTCGAGTTGTTAAGATTTTGTCGGCTTATCGCCAGGCAGCTGAGTTTTCTCGTTTTGGATCCGAGCTGGCCCTAGAAGCTCAAAAAGATTTGAATCTTGGCAAGCAGATACAAACTTTAATTATGCAAAATCCAACCGAAACCTTTAGTAGCCTTGCGCAACAACTAATGTTCGAGATTGTCCTAGATCTTAAGGACGACGAATTAATAGATATTCAGGCCTTACGCTTCGAGTCGGGGGGCTATGCTACTAAAATTAAAGATGACGAATCTAACTATGACAAAGTCAAAAGCGAGTTAAAAGCTAAATGCCAAATGAGCTTTAAGAAATGAAAAGTCTACAAGAGATACAAAAGGCCAAAGAAAGTATGCAGTCATTGGCTGGCTTGACGGGAGTTTTTGAGGGTATAGCTAGTATGAAAATCTCGCAGGTTAAAAATCAAGTCCTCCAGAGCCAGCATTTTTTTGATCGTTTATGGCAAATGTACTCGCAAATAAATGTTGATACAGATTTTGATTTTGGACGACATGCCAACAGGGTAGAAGTTATTGATAAGGAGCTATATATAGTTATAACGTCAGAGGGCGGCTTTAGTGGTGACATAGACCAGCGACTAATAAATTGGATGCTCGAGAGCTATGATGAGACCAAGAATGATATTATCGTTATTGGCAGCCATGGTGCGATCCAGCTATCGCAGTTAAATATTAGTTTCGAGAAGTATTTTAAACTAACAGCTAAAGACCAAAATATCAACGTAACACCCATTATAAAAGAAGTCCAAAAATATCGATCGACCTATGTTTTTTATCAAACTTATCAATCACTTATGATTCAAAATATAAAAAAGATTTCACTAAGTAAGGCTGTCGAAGAAAAAGGAAAAGGCACAAAAATGGGTCAGGATGTAATCAACGAAGAAACTTATATCTTTGAACCCAGCACCTATGCTGTAGTTAATCATCTCGAGCGTTCAATGTTAAATATTGCTCTAAGCCAGGCAATTTTAGATTCTAAATTAGCCCAATATGCTAGCCGTTTTCAGGCTATGAACTTGGCTCGGCACAAGGCCGACGACAGCGTAGAAGAGTACACACTAGCTTATGCCAAGACCAAAAGAGATATTAAAGATGAGCGGCTCAAAGAGATTGTTAATGGTCTAAGAAAGACAATAAAAGTATGAGCAAAGGTACCATAACAACCATAAAGGATTTAATAATTTGGGTTGAGTTTGCCGATGATTTACCCGAAGTAGGTGAAGTTATTATTGTTGACAACAAAAGCCACAGCCCACTATTGGTAGAAAGTTTTGCGGATGACATTACTGCAATCTGTCTTAATCTTAGTAGCAGTAAAAATATCCAAAAAGCCATGACGGTAGAAATAACTGGGCGGGGTATAGAAATACCAGTGGGCGATAAAACCATTGGCCGTATTTTTAATGCGCTTGGGGATACAATTGATGGTAGGGAGCCAATAGAGGCCGAAAATCCACGCAAAAATATTTTAAAACTGCCCCAAAAAAACCTTAATTTTACGGTTGCTAAACCAGAAATTTTAGAAACGGGCATAAAAGTCATAGACTTTTTTACGCCTTTTGTTAAAGGTCGCAAAATTGGTGTAGTTGGCGGAGCCGGTGTTGGCAAAACAGTGCTTACTATGGAACTTATCCATAATATTGCCAAATCTAATACTGGGCTATCGTTTTTTGCTGGCATTGGTGAGCGTATACGCGAAGGGCATGAACTATACGAGACCCTAAAAGACTATAATTTATTGCAAAATACCTGCATGTTTTTTGGGCAAATGAACGAGAACCCGGTTCAGCGCAGTCTTGTTGGTGTTGCGGCTACGGCTTTGGCCGAATATTTTAGAGACGAGCAAAAAAAAGATATCTTGTTTTTTGCTGACAATATGTATCGTTTTGTTCAGGCAAAAAACGAACTAGCAACTATCATGAACCAGATCCCTACCGAGGGTGGCTACCAGCCTACAATATTTTCTGACGTTAAGGTTTTGCAAGATCGTCTAAGCTCTAACGAAAACGGCTCGATTACTAGTGTCCAAACCATATATGTTCCGGCTGATGATTTAAGCGACCCGGCGGTAAAAGCCATTCAGCACGAGCTGGATTCGATTATAGTGTTAAGCCGTAAAATTGCCGAGCAAGGCATCCGCCCGGCAGTAGACTTAAACTTAACTACTTCTGGTCTATTGTCGCCAGATGTAGTTGGCGATAGGCATTATGTGTTGAGCGTAAGAGTGCAGGCTATTATGGAAAAGTACGAACAGTTAAAGGGCATTATTGCCATTATTGGCGAAAACGAACTAAGCCCAGCCGATAGGGCCGAATATGCCAAAGCCAAAAAGTTAATTGCCTATTTTTCTCAATATATGTTTGTAACAGAAAAGTTTAATGGCGTGCCGGGCCAGTATTTTACCAAAGAAGAAACCCTAAAAGGTATAGAAGAAATAGTAATTTAATACAATAATTATTTAAAGCTTAAAATGGATAGCCCAAACCCCAGCCACAGCCAAATTGCCCACAAGAACAGCTCGGCAAATTCTTTAGAAATACCCAAAGATCGTTTTAAGCTAAAAGTTTATTCGCCTTTTGCAACTTATTTTGAGGGTATAGTAAAAAGCGTATCGGCAGTCAACGATACCGGACCATTTGATATTTTGGCAAAACACCACAATTTTTTAACACTATTAAACCCTTGCGATCTGGTTATTAGGATTCCGGGTATGGAGCCTCACAAGCTGACTATTAGCCGTGGCATTATGCAAGTTAAGGCTAATGACGTAGTGGTATTCTTAGACGTTTAAATTAAAATAGCTAGCCAAAATATTTACTAGCAATCGTGCTGCACAATAAAAGTTTGGCAAAACAATCTAAAGTTCAATACAATACACCTAGAATTTATGAAAACTGTATATGTAGGCTTAAGCGGCGGAGTCGATAGTTCGGTATCGGCCCTATTACTCAAACAACAAGGCTATAGAGTGGTTGGAGTATATATGAAAAACTGGAGCCGGGACTTGCCTGGCTTTGAGTGCCCGTGGAAACAAGACTATCAAGATGCCAAGCGAGTCGCCGTGCAACTTGGTGTAGATTTTGAAATGTTCGATTTTGAATCCGAATACAAACACAAGGTTGTTGACTATATGATTGCGGAATACAAAGTTGGGCATACGCCAAACCCAGATGTTATGTGCAACCAAGAGATCAAGTTCAAACTTTTTTATGATTTGGCAAAAAACAAGGGCGCAGACTTGATTGCCACTGGCCATTATGCCCGTACCAAAAACGGTCTTTTGTATACAGGCCTAGATTCTAATAAAGACCAAAGCTATTTTTTGTATCGTGTAACTAGCGAGGCCTTAAAGAATACTATCTTCCCATTGGGCGAGATGCTTAAGCCCGATGTTAAAAAACTAGCGGCTCAACACAACTTAATCACTGCCAACAAAAAAGAAAGTATGGGTATTTGTTTTGTAGGCAAAGTTGGCATAAAAGAGTTTTTGCTGCAGTATGTTAAACCTAAAATTGGCAAGATTATAGATCAAGACGGCAGCGAGGTTGGCGAGCATGACGGAGCAATTTTTTATACTATTGGCCAGCGTCATGGCTTAAATGTCGGCGGCGGCTTGCCTTATTATATTGCCGGTAAAAACATGGCAAAAAACGAAATTTACGTTACCACCAAGCTTGATGACCAACGGTTATGGAGTGATCAACTTAAACTAACCCTCGTCCACTGGATTGCCAATAAGCCTAAAACTGGCAAGCTCTATGATATTAGAACTCGCTATCGATCGCCTTTGGTAAAGTGCCAGCTTAAGGGTTCGTCTTTTGATTCTGTTATTTTGCAGGATCCTATTAAGGCCGTTACCGCCGGCCAATCGGCTGTTATTTATGATGGCGATCAAGTTTTGGGTGGCGGAATAGTCGTATAAGTAATAAGTTGTAAGTGCTAAGTAGAAAGTAGCATTATTGTTTGGGTCTGGGCATCGGCTAAAACAGATGAAAATTAAGGTTTTTGCTAGCGATTCTTGCCTTTGGCTGTTTGAAGCTGTTTTCTACTGAAAAATAAACAGCAAGTTCTAAAGGCAAGCTGGCAAGAGATTAATTTTCAATCACGTTTTAACGCAGCCCAGCAGTTTTACGTTACTTTTGCTGCCAAAAGTTACAAAATGTTTGATACTTTACCAAAGTAAACCCTTTTATCTGGTAAAATAAATTCAAGATGACAGCACAAGAAATACGTCAAAAATTTATTGATTATGCTCTAAAAAATGGGCATAAAATTATACCCCGAGCTAGTTTGGTCCCCAACAACGATCCAACCACGCTTTTTACCGGTTCGGGTATGCAACCCTTGGTGCAGTATTTTTTAGGGGAGACCCACCCCCTGGGCAGCCGGATAGCCGATAGCCAAACCTGTTTTAGGGCCGATGATATAGAAGAAGTTGGCGACAATCGGCACACTACGTTTTTTGAAATGCTGGGTAACTGGAGCTTTGGTGATTACTTTAAGCAAGAACAACTAGCCTGGTTTTTTAAATTTTTAACCGAAGATATTGGGCTAGATCCAAACAAGCTTTTTGTAACCTGTTTTATTGGTGATGAAAATGCCGGAATAACCAAAGACGAAGAATCGGCCGCTATTTGGCAAGACCTTTTTGAATCTAAAAATATTACAAATAAGATTGTAGAAATCGGTAGCGAGCAAGACGGCTATACCAAAGGCGTGCAAGATGGCCGAATATTTTATTATGATTCATCTAAAAATTGGTGGAGCAGATCGGGCAAACCAGACGAAATGCCGGCCGGTGAGCCTGGTGGCCCCGATAGCGAAGTATTTTATGAGTTTGACGATATAAAACACAATAAAGCTTTTGGTGAACATTGTCACCCCAATTGCGATTGCGGCCGTTTTTTAGAAATCGGCAATTCGGTATTTATGCAATACAAAAAGTTAACAGATGGCAAATTTGCGCCGCTCCCGGCCAAGAATGTTGATTTTGGTGGTGGGTTAGAGCGAATTAGTGCAGCTGCTAATGATGACCCAGACATCTTTAAAATAAGCCTAATATGGCCGATTATCGAAAAATTACAAGAGGTAAGTGGTAAAAAATATACCGAGCACATCCAAGCTATGAGGGTTATTGCCGATCATCTGCGGGCTGGTATATTTTTAGCAACCGATGGTGTGGTGCCCAGCAACAAAGGCCAGGGTTATGTTATGCGTCGGCTACTTAGGCGGGCAATCCGTTACGCCCTAGATATTGGCCTAGAGCAAGGGTTGTGTGAAAGAGTTGCGCCAACCATTGCAGAGCTTTATCGTAGTGACTTCCCGGAGGTTTTAGAGCGCGAACACGAAATTATAGAAGTGCTAAAACGCGAAGAAAAGATATTTCGCCAAACCATTAAAAGTGGGTTGGGCAACTTACAAAGAATGGCTAAAGATAAAATGGAGCTTACTGGGAGTGATATTTTTGTACTTTATGACACTTACGGATTCCCTGTTGAGCTGGCAATAGAAGAGGCAAAAAAACAAGACGTAAAAATCCACAACTCTTGGAGGGAAATATTTGAAAAGAATATGCAAGAGCAGCGTGAGCGCTCGCGAACGGCTACTAAGGGTGATTTTAAGGGTGGTTTGGCCGATGCCGGCGAAGCTACCACCAGGCTGCATACGGCTGCCCATTTGTTAGATGCGGCTTTGCATCAGGTTTTGGGTGACACCATAGCTCAAAGGGGTAGCAACATTAATGCCGAACGGTTGCGTTTTGATTTTAGCCACCCAGAAAAAGTAACCCCAGAACAAATCACTAAAATCGAGCAAATAGTCAACGATGCGATTAACCAGGATCTGCCCGTAACTTGGGCAGAAGAAGACACCAAACAAGCGCTAGAATCTGGTGCAATTGGTGCTTTTGGCCACAAATACCCTGATAAAGTAAAAGTTTATTATGTTGGTGACAAAAACAAACCATTTAGCCGTGAAATTTGTGGCGGTCCGCATGTCGAACATACCGGCCAACTAGCCGAGGGTGGTAAAAGATTTAAAGTTGCTAAAGAAGAAGCTAGCTCGGCAGGCGTGCGACGCATCAAGGCTGTACTAGTTTAGTTTCTCATTGCCAAACAGACTGTTTCTTCTGCGAGATACATAAAGTTAGTCCAGGCTTTATCGTCATCTCTGGGGTCTAGATAGTGTGGCGCATCATCAAATTGCAGCGCCAAGCTACTTTCTATACTATCAATTGTTCCGTCTATGAATCTTCTGGTTACAAAAAATGATCTTAAATCTTTTGAATCTTCGGCAGTAGTTTTGTATGTGTAGACTAATAATTTTTTATCTGGACATTGTCTAGCTATATCCAGGGTGACCTCGTTGCTTATCAAATCTTGTTTAGATTTTCGTGTAAGCGTAGCTATTAATGACCAACCGTTTTCGCAGTGGAAAGTGTTGGTAGAAAATATAGACTCTCCAGTATAGAGCAAAATTAAATCATCCATTGCCTCTGTAAAATCCTTACCATCTTTTTCGTCTGCAACAACCGAACCATAAGTTGCATTTTGTAAGCTAAGAATTAAGTCAGAACCAATATTTGCATCACAGACTGTAGTATTTTTTATGAGTTTATTTTTAACTCGCTGGGTTTTCACTACTTTTAGCAATTTTGCTTGATTTGATTGTTCGACTTTTGTCGAAAATTGGTATTTTCTGCTAGCAACGTTAAAACTGATATCTAAAATCCCACTTTCTGCGGTATCGAACTGGGCATAATAAAGCTGCCCATCTTTTAGCCTAAAACGTTTTGGCAGTAAGTTTTCATTTAATAAATCTGGTGTTTGGCTGTACTCTTCTACCTCTAGGCTTTTAATTTCTGCATAATAAGCTTTGGCTTTAGCATTTTCTGTAACAAAATACTCGTATTCATCAGAATTTGGCAAAGACTCTAGCCTAGACACGATATTTGAAATCTCAATTTCTTTCGAAAATTCTTTAAGACGCTCGTTATCGAATTTTTCAGACATTTTGTTATATTAAAATCTTTGTGTATCCAAGTCAAATTTTTGAATACACAACTCTGTTTAACTAAGGTTCACTTATGATAAAATTAAACCGATATGCTCAAGCGTCTTAAAAATCTAAAAAATATAGCAAAAACGTCTAAGGCGGATTCTGATCAACAGCTAATTATTGGTTTAGATATTGGTACCGAAAATATTAAGGCCCTAATAGCCAGAGTTGCCCCCGACAATCAGCTCGAGATTGTTGGTGTTGGCCGCGACCATCAGTCATTAACAGATATGCAGGCTGGGGCTATCGCCGATATTGCGGCGGTTGTAGCCAATTGCGACCAAGCTCTAAACCAGGCCGAACAGCAATCTGGTCTAAGCGGCCGCAGCGCCATTATTGGTATTGCCGGTGAGTTGGTAAAAGGCAACACTACCACTGTTAGATTTAAACGTAAAAACCCCGACAAACGAATAGATGTAGCCGAAGTCGATAAAATATTTTCTGTGGTCCAAGAAAAGGCCGAGGTGGTAGCTAAAAAACAGCTGGCTAGCGAGACTGGCGGCAAGGAGATTGGCCTCAAGCTAGTTAATAGCGCACTAATTTCTATAGAGATTGACGGCTATGGTGTCACTAATCCTATTAGTTTTCAGGGTCAAGATGTACAGGTGCAACTTTATACAGCTTTTGCTCCACTGGTTCATATTGGCGCTATCGAACGTGTGGCCGATCAGCTTGATCTAGATCTTTTAACCGTTGCAGCCGAGCCTTTTGCCGTAGCTCGGTCGGTTATTGGCGATAATCCCAATGCCAATTTAAGTGCTATTTTAATAGATGTAGGCGGCGGCACTACCGACATTGCCGTTGTGAACGAAGGTGGCGTAGAGGGTACTAAAATGTTCGGCATTGGTGGCCGCAGCTTTACTAAATCTATTGCTCGCGATTTTAATATTGATTTCGAAAAAGCCGAAGCTCTAAAACTTGGCCTAAGTGATGGCCGAACTTCGGCAACTCATCGCCGCCGGGTCGAATCTGCCATTGATAAAACCCTATCAGTCTGGATTAGCGGTGTGCAATTGGCTCTAGAAGAGTTTAAGCGCCTCGATCACCTACCTCATACAATCTTGTTGTGCGGTGGTGGCGCCAGTTTAGAAAAACTTACCGACTTGCTAGATAAATCTGACTGGTTCGATGACCTGCCATTTTCCAAAAAACCACAAATAAAGCTTATTCAGCCCGATCAAGTGGTAGGGATTAAAGATATAACTGGCATTATTGATGACCATACCTTTATAACTGCGATGGGATTGCTTCGTGTTGGTATGGATACTTTGTTACAATATGATAAGCCAGCCGATGGCCCCATGGATCGGATTAATCGGATATTAAAAATATGAAAAAAGACACTATTTATATAGATATTGATGACGAAATAACTAACATCGTAGAAAAGCTGCAAGATACCAAAGAGGCAATTGTGGCATTGGTTTTACCCAAGCGATGCACGGTTTTACAAAGTTCTGTTAATATGAAGATCTTAAAAAAAGCTGGTGAAACTGCCAAGAAAAAACTGGTTATTATTACCCACGAGGCGGCTATTTTGCCACTAGCAGGTATGGCTGGTTTGTATGTGGCCAAAAACCTGCAATCTAAACCATACTTGCCGGCACAGGGCGATAGTGAGCCACTAGAGGTCGCCACAAAACTAGATGATGAGCCAGAGATTGACCCCAGTAAATCGCTAGAAGAACTATCTGGCGCTGCACCAGTTAATGACGAAGAGGCCCCCATAGAGATCGACACTAGCTCTGGCGAGGACGAAGATGGAGACAAAACAAAAAAATCCGCCAAAAACAAAAAGTTAAAAGTACCTAATTTTGATAAATTCAGAGTTCGATTGTTTTTGATTGTTGGCGGCGTTATTGCCTTTATTGTTTTGTTATATGTGGCATTAGCTGTTTTGCCAAAGGCCAAGGTGACTATTACCACGCAGAACCGAGCAGTTCCGGTAGATCTAATAGTTACTGCCGACCCGGGCGTGACGGCACTAGACGCTAGCCATAAAATTGTTCCAGCCACACTTAAAACTATCGATAAAACCGAATCAAAAAAATTCACTGCTACCGGCCAAAAAAACAATGGCGACAGAGCTACTGGCACGATGACAATTTACAACTGCACAGATAACCAAACCACAGTACCGGCTGGGACGGTGTTTACAAATAACAGTTTATCTTTTGCCACAAATAATGCCGTAGATATACCTGGGAGCAATTTTACCAGTGGGGGCGACTGCAAGGAGGATGGCAGGGTCGCTGGCGTACCGGTTACCGCCACATCCGGGGGTGATAGCTACAATCTAAGTGCTGGTCGTGCCTATACCTCAAATATTAGTGGCAAAATATATGGTAAAGGTTCGGCGATGGGTGGTGGTACTAATAAAATAGTAACCGTCATTAGCCAAACCGACTGTGACAATGCCAAAAACGATATCTTAAATACCAAGACCGATGATTACAAAAACCTAATCTCAGCTCAAATTAGTAGCCAAAATCTAATACCAATAAAAGATAGTTTTGCGGTTGCGGCTGGTAGTGTAAAGTGCACCCCAGATGTTGGCCAAGAGGCTAGCGACTCTACAGTTAGTGTCGTGTTTAAGGTGTCAATGACAGGCGTAGACAGTGCAGGTGTTGAGCAAATTGTTAAACAGAGTTTGGCTAGCAGCCTACATGGTTCGCAAACTGTTGTTGATAGCGGTCTAAAATCGGCCAATATCGTTGTTAAAGATCGCAGCCAAAATGGACAATTTACCTTTCAGTTGTTAACCGATGCGGTGCTTGGTGTAAAACCGGATGTAGCTGGTGTTGCTAAGTTGATTGCCGGCAAGAAAAAGGGTGACAGTATTAGTGTTATCAAATCTCAAGAAGGTGTGTCGGGTGTCAAAATTAGCTACAGTCCGTTTTGGGTTTATAAAACACCTTCTAACACCAAGCACATCACCGTCAAATTTATTAACAATGTCAGCAAATAACGTTCTGGGTTTAGATATCGGCCAAAAACGTATTGGCATAGCTAGGGCTAATACTGTAGCTAAAATACCCGAAGCTTTGTGTACACTGCAAAATGATGATTATTTTACAGACAAATTAACTAATTTAATTACAGAATACGAGATCGACGAGTTGATTGTTGGCTTGCCACGGAACATGAGTGGCCAGGAGACTCAACAGAGCGAATATATTCGTCGCTTTGTTGATGAGGTTATTACCCCCATTGGCAAGCCGATACTATTTGTCGACGAAACATTAAGTACGGTTGTGGCTCAAGCCAGGCTAAATGATGCCAAAAATTCTAAAGGCATAGATGCTATGGCTGCCACCATAATTTTAGAGGACTATCTAAAAACTATATGAAATACTATGATCATAAAAAGTCCAAAAAAAAGCTAATCGCCTCGATAATTATTATCGTTATAGTTGTTTTACTGTTTGCTGTATGCGTGGCGGGGTTGGGGGCCAGATATTGGTATGGCAAACAGCTGCAGCCCAAAAGTGTTAAATCTGCATCAGTGGTGGTTGTGATACCTACGGGCTACAGTGCCAAACAGATTGGCCAACTCTTGCAAGCCAAGGGTCTTATCCGTAATGCCACAGCTTTTGAAGCGTATGTTCGCCTGCACAACCTACGGGCTAATCTAAAAGCAGGCCAGTACCAACTTGATGCCTCGTGGTCGACAGAAGACATTATTTATATCATCAGCGAAGGTAAAATTAAAACAGCCCTTTTTACCATTAAGCCTGGCCAGCGTCTTGATCAGATTAAGCAATCTTTAATTAAATATGGTTTTAGTGATACAGAGGTAGACGCGGCGCTTAACCCCAATAATTATAAAAACTATTCTGTGTTAGTAAATAAGCCTATTGATGCTTCGCTAGAGGGCTATTTGTACCCAGAGTCGTTTCAAACTACTAACAGCTCTAAAGTATCTGATATTATCGGCCAATCATTAACCGAAATGTCTCAAGTCCTAACTTCATATATAACTAATGTTTTTAAGCAAAATGGTCTAAATATACACCAAGCGATCACTTTAGCCTCAATTGTCGAGAAAGAAGTTAGCGACCCAAGTGATAAAAAAACAGTTGCCGGTGTGTTTTTAAATCGCCTAAAAGCTAATATGCCGCTCGGTTCTGATGTGACTTACCATTATGCCGCCATTATCACTAATCAAGAACCTAGCCCAGATATAAATTCGCTATATAATACTCGCAAATATGGTGGTTTACCCCCAGGACCGATTAGTAATGTTTCAAAACAATCGCTGCTAGCTGTAGCTTATCCGGCCAAGAGCGATTACTTGTTTTTTGTGACTGGCGATGACGGTAAGACCTATTTCTCTAAGACTATCCAGGAGCACGAAGCTCTGGCTAAGCAATACTGTCACAAACTATGCAGCACTTATTAGAACAACAGAGACAGCTAAGTTTGGACGGCTTGACATCCACCCCTTAAATCTCTATAGTTATACATGCGTTTTTGCCTTGTATTTGGCAGTGCCAAAATCGTAAAAACGCTTAGACGGCTGTTAATTAATTAATAATACTTAAACTATTTAAGCAAGTTAAACGGCAGCCGCAAAAACAGAGTTGTTTGAACGGACAGCTCCAGGAGTCGTGAATTAAAAAGAATTATTTATCTGCTAGTTTAAATAAAACTCAATCGGATTTTAGACTATTAAATAGCAAGCCAAAACGCTTTGGTAGTTTTTTGTTTGATTTTGAACATAATACCGCCAAAAAGCTCAAGCGTTTGCTTGTTAAGCGTGGCTTTATTTATGCCAATATTATTTTAATTATTACAGTGGTTTTTATTGTTTGGGGTGGTAATAATCAGGCGACCCATAATTCTAAGAGCATTTTTACCGAAATAGCATCCGAGCAACAGGCCGAGGCGCCTATCGACCCAGTGTCGGCAGCCGATATTGCAGCGAATGTTGCTATGATAACCAACATCCCCGAGACTATATCTGTTATTAACCAGGCAGACTCTTACAATGCCCAGATATCGGCGGCCAACACTAACGAGGCCATAGTAAGCAAGCCACAGCTGGTTAGCGGTGGTTCAAAGTCCCGCAAGGACATTGTTAAATATGTTGTGGTAGCTGGTGACACTGTTGGTTCGTTGGCCACCAAGTTTAGTATTACTTCTGACAGTATTCGTTGGTCTAACGGTATTGGCGGTGATGCTTTGGTGGTTGGCAGGGAACTACTTATCCCGCCTCGCAGCGGTATTGTTTATATGGTTAAAAGCGGCGATACGGTTGATTCTATTATTTCAAAATATTCGGCCAATAAAGAACAGCTTATAGCTTTTAACGATATCGAGATCAGTGGCTTGCCGGTGGGTGAATATATTGTTATCCCTGATGGTGTACAGCCAGCGGCTCCTACTAGCGTCACTAGCACTTTTAGTGGCGTTTATAACTATTCGCCCGAATGGGGTGGCAATGGCTATACCTATGGTTATTGTACTTACTATGTAGCTTCGCGTATTTCTGTGCCTCGTAACTGGGGTAATGCTAACACCTGGGCTTATTATGCTCGTTTAAGTGGTTGGACGGTCAGCTCTAGACCGGTTGCCGGGGCAATTGGCCAAACAACAGCTGGCTGGGCTGGCCACGTTGCCGTTGTAGAGGCTGTCTCGGATGACGGTACGATGATGAAATATTCGGATATGAACGGTATTGCCGGCTATAACCGTGTTGGCTATAGCGACTGGACCCCTATTAGCCACTTTCCTAACTATATTTATCACTAAAACACCAAATAAATTTTAAACTTATGCGATAAGTATTTATTGCTGTTAAAATTATGATATGACAGATATTGCTAGTGGTCATTTATTTCAGACAAGTCAGTGGTCAGAGTTTCAAAAAGCTTTAGGTAACGAAGTTATAAACCGTCAGGGCGAGGGCTGGCATTATTTGGCAATTATAGAGTCCGGCAGCGGCCCAGCCGGTAAGCACTTTAAGCGTCTGTATACTCCGTATGGGCCAAGTTTTAACAACCAACAAGCTTTTGAACAGGCTCTTTTAGATCTTACCGGCCAAGCTAAAAACCTAAACTGCGATTACATACGTATCGAACCAATTAATCTTGTTGGCCAACAGCTTGACATCAAAAAGACGGGTTTTAAAAAAACCAAGCATAATTTTCAGCCAACCTTAACGTTAATTATTGACTTGCAAAGGCCTTTTGATGACATCTTAAAAGACATGTCTAAAACCAATCGTTATTTGTGGAAGAAATCTAGCGAAAACCACATTACTTTTGCCACCCATTACGAGACCGATAAGCTTAGTGAATTTTTACACATGATATCGGCTACCTCTAAACGCACCAGCGCTGCTTTTAAAGATGGCTACTATTATCAACAGTTACTTAATGCTCTTGGCCCCAAAAAACAAGCTGGCATAGCCTATGCGGCTGTAAACGATGAAATTTTGGTAGGGGCCTTGTTTGTAGATGATATAGCCGCAAAAACTCGCTATTACTTGTTTGCAGGGTCTTTTGACAAAGCCCGCCAATATAGTGCTAATTCGCCACTTTTGACCTACTTAATACATTCGGCACACAGCCAAGACTTTAAAAAGTTTGATTTGTTTGGCATATCACCAATCGAAGACGTGAATCACCGCTGGGCAGGGTTAAGCAAGTTTAAGCGTTCGTTTGGCGGCCAAGAGGTAAAATATTGCGGAACTTACGAAAAACCTATAAAACCGCTTAAATATCATTTAATGTCAACTGTTCGAAGATTCGCTCGATAATTTTAAGGCCAAATTTGCTCAATCATTACCTGTCACTCTATAATGTCTCTTGAGATGTTTGTAGACAAAGTAAAATTAGCCGTAAAGGCTGGCGATGGTGGTAACGGCCGAGTAGGTTTTAGGCGGGAACGCTATATTTCTAAAGGTGGCCCAGATGGCGGCGATGGTGGCAACGGCGGCGATGTTATTATGGTGGCAAGCAATAATCAAAATACACTGGCGGCTTTTAGGTACAAACAACTTTTAAAGGCTAAAAATGGTGACAGTGGCGGTCAGTCTAAAAAACACGGCCATAACGGCCAAGATATTACAATTGAGGTGCCGGTAGGTACGGTTGTATATGATGGTGATAATTGTTTGGTGGATTTTACTGCCCAAGGCCAAACAGCTCTAATTGCCAAGGGTGGCAAGGGGGGGTTTGGCAATGCTCACTTTACCTCTTCTATTAGGCAGGCACCGACCGTGGCCGAAAAAGGCGAAATCGGCCAAACCCTAGAACTAACCCTAGAGCTTAAAATGATTGCCGATGTTGGCTTGATTGGGTTGCCCAATGCTGGCAAAAGCAGTCTGTTGGCGGCAGTTAGCAATGCTCGCCCAGAAATTGCCGACTACCCATTCACCACACTTATACCCCACTTGGGTGTTGCCGATATTCACGGTCGCAGTTTATTAATAGCCGACATTCCTGGCTTAATAGAAGGCGCCAGCCAGGGCAAGGGCTTGGGTGATAAGTTCTTGCGGCACGTTACCCGCTGTAGTGTGCTTTTGCACCTTATCGATATTAACAGCTCCGATGTTGTTAGTGATTATTTAACTATCAGGGGCGAATTAAATGCTTATTCGCCCGAACTAGCCAAAAAGACCGAAATTATTGCCCTAACCAAGATTGAAACTGTTGAGCCAAAACAAGTAAAAGCCAGCCTAGCCAAGTTGCAAAAAACAGTTGGCCCAAAAGTTGGTGTTATGCCAATTTCGTCTTACACCAAAAAAGGTCTAGACGAACTATTGCAGGCCGTTTATCAAATGTCTACCCAGCAAAAGAAGAAGAATAAAGCCAAAAAAGAACTTTTGCCTGTCATTACTCTTAAAACATCACCAGAAGAGTGGCGAGTTGAACGGCGCCAAGATTATTTTGTAGTTATTGGTCAAAAAATCGAACGTTTTGCCGGCCGGACGGATTTTAGCAATCCAGCGTCTGTTAGGCGCTTAAGGGATATAATGCAAAAAAAAGGTATTATCAGGCAGCTAAAACGTGAGGGTATAGAGCCAGGCGCCAAAATAGTCATTGGCAATTCATCTGTTGGCCAGATTATCTATTAATTAAGAATTAATAGCACGGTATTTATATTTAGTGATTCTTAAAGATAGCTGGGTCTGCACAAGATCAGTTTGGGTACTTGTACCATGTTATGCTTGATGTATGCAGCCAAGCTTGTATTTTTACGATCTAGAAACTAGCGGCATTAACCCAAAAACCAGCCGGATTATGCAATTTGCTGGCCAACGTACCGACTTAGACTTGCAGCCAATAGGGGCAGCCGATAATTTATTGCTAAAAATAACAAACGATATCTTGCCAGAGCCCGAAGCTATTTTAATAACTGGCATAACACCGCAACAAACCTTAGCCG